>Ga0210410_10002804_pt1 | contig 15551 bp, 15 predicted proteins | sample IncBWC4MmetaG_FD_161058 | JGI IMG/M metagenome (GOLD analysis project Ga0210410, IMG submission 161058) | Forest soil microbial communities from Barre Woods Harvard Forest LTER site, Petersham, Massachusetts, United States - Inc-BW-C-4-M | ecosystem: Environmental > Terrestrial > Soil >... | reverse complement strand
CTTCAGATTGTCGCTTTGCCTTTTTTTTTTCATTCACGCTATTGAGAAATGCAGTGGCAGAAGCCTTTTATCGAATGGGGGAATTCGCAATGATACGGCGCGCGGCAGTTATTTTTTGTTTGATGGTTTTGGGGGGAGCAGTTTCGGTTCACGGGCAGGCAAAACGGAAAATCATTGTGGACCAGGATGCGCGGGGCCCGGCTACGACGGACCAGCAGTCGATGCTGGCACTGATTCAAGCGCCGCAGGCGGAGGTGCTGGGGCTGACGATCGTAAGCGGCGACCAGTGGCGGGATGAAGAGGTGGCGCACACGCTGCGGATGCTGGAGCTGACGAACCATCCAGAGATCAAGGTTTATCCGGGCGCGATCTTTCCGCTGATCAACAGTAAGGAGGAGATTGCGCGGTGGTCGAAGTTGTACGGAAAAGTGCGCTACCAGGGCGCGTGGACAAAGAACGGCACGGGAAAATTTGTAGGCGAAGTGCACGGGCCCTACGAAGTGCCGAATCTTCCGGAAGGAAATCCGACGCGGAAAGCGGAGGAGGAAGACGCGGCACACTTCATCATCCGGATGGTGCACAAATATCCGCATGAGGTAACGATTTACGCGGGCGGGCCGATGACGAACATCGCGCTGGCACTGAGCCTGGATCCCAAGGTGGCGGAGTTGGCGCAGGAGCTGGTGGTGATGGGTGGAAGCATTGCGCCGGAGGTGCCGCTGGCCTGGAAGACGGAAAACCGGCGGGAGTTTAATTTCTGGTGGGATCCGGAGGCGGTGCACATAGTGCTGCGTGCGCCGTGGAAGAAGATTACGGTGACGACGGTGGATATTTCGGTGAAGACCCGGATGACGAACGAGATGATTCAGAAGATTGCTGCGGCTGGGACCCCCTCGGCGGCGTATATCGGGAAGTATTCGGATGAGGAGTATTTGTGGGATGAGTTGGCGGCGGTGGGATGGTTGGAACCGAGCGTAATTACGAAGGAAGTGAGCTTGTACATGGATATGGATATTTCGCATACGGCGGGATACGGGAATACGTTGGTTTGGACGGAGGAGGAACATCCCGGGATGGGAGAGCAGTTGGTGCATGTGCAGACGGAATTGGACAATGAGAAATTTACGAAGGTGTTGATAGGGTTGTTGGCGGGAACGGCGGGGAAATAGTCGGAATCTGGCGGGGATGTGGCGGGGAAATAGGAAAACCCAAGAGCACAGCCAGGAATCATCCCGCGAAAACCGCGGGATGGGGCGGCGGTGGCTGTGCCACAAGAGCCAAGAGGGGGCCGAGCCTTTTGGCAAGCTCAGGGTAAACGAGCTCGGCCCCTACAAAGACAGCTTAGAGTACGGAGATTTAGGCGACAAAGTTTCATGCGCAAAAGCGGCAGCTTCGCTGCCGCACTCAAAAGGGATGGTGTATCATTTGATGGCCCCGCAAATGGTGAATGAGCGCTTAAATGACTAATGAAGAACGCAAGGCTGCATTGGAAGCGATTATTTATGCCGCGGATGAGCCGGCTACGATTGACCAATTGACGGCGGCGTTGGGCGAAGAGAAGCTGGCGGTGCAATCGGCGCTGGATGAGTTGATCGCAGGATATGCGGTGGAAGAGCGCGGGATTGAGATCCGCGCGGTGGCGGGCGGGTACAAGATGTACACGAAGCCACAGCACCATGACGTGGTGCGGCGATTTATCAAATCGTTGCGGCCTCCGCTGCGGCTTTCGATGCCGGCGCTGGAGACGCTGGCGGTGATTGCGTACAAGCAGCCGGTGACGGCGCCGGAGATTTCGGATATTCGCGGTGTGAACACTTCGGGCGTGATTTCGACGCTGCTGGACAAAAAGCTGATTACGACGGCGGGGCGCAAGGAAGTGATGGGCCGGCCGATCCTGTATAAGACGTCGAAAGAGTTTTTACTGCGATTTGGATTGAGCGACCTGGATGAGTTGCCGAGCTTGAAGGAGTTTGAGGCGCTGGCACGGGAAGCGTTGGGCACGGATGAGGGGATCGTGCACGGAGACGTGACCGAAGAGCAGATTTCGGAATTGCACCCGGAAGTGGATCAGGCGCATGCGGCGGAAGCGATGGGCGGGCACGCGCACGCGACGGCGGCGGAAGCGATTGAGCACGTCGAACAGGAGCTTTCGGAGGCGGAAGAGTTTCGGGAACATGAGGCGTTGGCGACAGCGGAGGGGATGCCGTCGGGCCAGTTGGATGAAGATCCGCCACCTCCCAACACGAAGACGACCGCGGCGGGAGAATAAATTACCTTACCGGAAATTTCAGCAGGACTTTAGCCACCTGAAGGTGGCGGCGGCTCTATCTCTGGAGATCCGGAGTGTTTAACACTGAGGTCACGGAGGAAGAGCAAAGAGGGCACAGAGAAGCGGGCCCGGATCGGAAGGCGGCGTAAAGCCGCCCCTACACGAAAACCATGATGGAACGATTGCAGAAAATTATTGCGCGGGCGGGGATTGCTTCGCGGCGTCATGCGGAACAGTTGATTCTTTCCGGGCAGGTGGTGGTGAACGGGAAGGTTGTGACTGAGCTGGGTAGCAAGGCGGATCCGGAGAAGGACAAGATTGAGGCGGCTGGGCGGACGATCAAGGGATCTGATCGGCGCGTCGTTTACATGCTGATGCACAAGCCGGCGGAGGTGGTTTCTTCGTTGGCGGATCCGGAGGGACGGAAGAATTTGCGGAATTTGCTGCGGGGATTTCCGGAGCGGGTGTACCCCGTGGGCAATCTGGAGTATTCGGCTACGGGGCTGGTGTTTTTGACGAATGATGGGGATCTGGCTGCGAAGATGCTGAAGCAGTGGGACGGGTTGGAGCAGGTGTACCACGTGAAGATCAAGGGGATGCTGACCCTTTCGGATTTGGATCGTTTGGGAAAAGAGATTGGGATCAAGATGCAGACGCTGCGGCAGCCGGATGCCAGCCGCGGGCATGTGGCGAATTACTGGTATGAGGTGCGGGCCAAGGGCGCGAAATTGGAGAAGCTGCGGAACCTCATGTTTCGGGAACACCATCCGGTGGAGAAAGTGATGCGGGTGGGATTGGGACCGTTGACGGTGGAGGGGATTCCGCGGGGGAGATACCGGTTGTTGGATGAGCGGGAGGCGGAGGAATTGAAGACGGGGAAAGTTGTGAAGAAACGGAAAATGGAAAAGAGAAAATAGAAATTGGCGGATGGGAGAAGAGGAAGAGCTTTAACACAGAGGACGCAGAGGAAGAGCACAGGCAGGAGTGCCTGTGCCACAAGAGCAGGGATAGGATTGGGCGATGGATTTTGGGCTTAGCGATCATCAGAGGCTGATCAAGGAGACGGTGCGGGCGTTTATGGAGGTGGAGGTGCGTCCGCATGTGAAGGAGTGGGAGCGGACGGAGGAGTTCCCTGCTGAGGCGATTGAGAAATTGGCGTTGCTGGGATGCTGCGGAATGCTGGTGCCGGAAGAATGGGGCGGGGCGGGACTGGATACGATTTCGTATGTGCTGATGATTGAGGAAGTGGCTCGGATGCACGCGGCGATGGCGACGGCGCTCTCGGTGACGAATTCGGCGGTGCAGTTGCCTTTGCTGGCGTTCGGCAATTTGGAACAGAAGAATCGGTATTTGAAACGGCTGGCGGCGGGGGAGATTTTGGGGGCGTTTTGCTTGACGGAGCCGGCGGCGGGGTCGGATGCGGCGGGAATTCAGGCTACGGCGGTGCGGGACGGGGAAAATTACCGGATTAATGGGACGAAGACTTGGGTGACGAACGGATCAGCCGCGGGAGTTTTTGTTGTATTTGCGAAGACCGATCCGGCGGCTGGGGGAAAAGGGATTACGGCGTTTCTGGTGGAGCCGGAATACTCCGGATTTAAAGTTGGACGGCATGAGGACAAGATGGGGCAGAGGTCGTCGCCATCGGTGGAGTTGCTGTTCAATGATTGCTTGGTGCCTGTTGCGGGACGGTTGGGAGAAGAGGGGCAGGGGTTGAAGATTGCTTTGAGCGCGCTGGATGGCGGGCGCATTGGAATTGCCGCGCTGGCGGTGGGATTGGCGCAGGGGGCGCTGGAGGAGTCTGTGAAATTTGCGCGGGCGCGCGCGGCTTTTGGCAAGGCGATTGGGGAGTTTCAGGCGATCCAGTGGATGCTGGCGGATATGCATACGGAGATTGAGGCGGCGCGGGGGTTGGTGTATCACGCGGCTTCTTTAAAGGATTCGGGTGCGCGGATGGGGTCGGCGGCTTCGCGGGCGAAATTGTATGCGAGCGAGATGGCGAACCGCGTGGCGTATAAGGCGGTGCAGATTCATGGGAGCCAGGGGTATTCGCGGGAGTCGGACGTGGAGCGGATGTATCGGGATGCGCGGGTGATACCGATTTACGAGGGGACGAGCGAGATACAGCGGACGATTATTGCGCGGGATTTATTGGGGAAGAGTTAGGAAATTCCAGGACAATTTAGGTTTTGCGGTGGGGAGAATCGGCGTACACGTGTATCTTGATTCGCGTCGGAAGAGAGAGAAGATTTCAACACAGAGTTCACAGAGGAGCCACAGAGGACACGGAGAGTTGGGAGCCGAGACGCGGTGGTTGAGGTCCTTCGCGCATCCCTATCGGATGGCTTCAGGATGACAATTTGTCGCGGTTGTGGCTCGTGGGGGCGAGGTGCTTTAGTTGGGCTACTTCGCGGATGGTTAGGGAGCGGAATTTGCCGGGGGGGACGTCGAGAACCAGGGGACCTAGCTGGACGCGTTTGATTTTTTCGACGAGGAAGCCGACGGATTGGAACATGCGGCGGATCTGGCGATTGCGGCCTTCGATGAGGGTGACTTCGTACCACGGGTTGGGAGCGTCTTCGTGGAGGCGGATTTTGGCGGGAGAGGTTTTTACGCGGCGGTCGTCGTCCAGGGTGATGTGGACGCCGTTGCGGAGGCGGGCGAGGGATTTTTCGTCGGGGCGGCCGCTGATTTTGACGAGATATTTTTTGGGGACGTGAGAGCCGGCTTTGGTTAGTTTTTGGGCTAAGGCGCCGTCGTTGGTCAGGAGGAGAAGGCCTTCGCTGGCGTAATCGAGGCGGCCGACGGGATAGACGCGTTCGGGGAGAGGGCCGAGGAGTTGCATGACGGTGGGGCGGCCTTCGGGATCGCTGACGGTGGGGACGTAGCCTTTGGGCTTGTGGAGCATGAGATAGAGGAGGCGTTGGGACGGCTTGATGGGTTTGCCGTCGACGGTGATGGTGTCGGTGTCGGGATCGGCTTTGGTGCCGAGTTCGGTGACGATTTGGCCGTTGAGGGTGACGCGGCCGGAGGTGATGATTTCTTCGGCTTTGCGGCGGGAGGCGATGCCGGCGGAGGCGAGGATTTTTTGCAGGCGGGTTTGCATGAAGAGAGTAATCAGTTATCAGTAATCGGTAATCGGTAATCGGTAATCAGTAAGAGAATAGCGATCAGATAACAGAAAACAGGGCTCCTTACAGGAACATTTTACGATGAGATGATTAGGATGAGGGGAAGAAAGAGAAACGATAACGCAGAGATGCGGAGTGCGCAGAGATTACGCAGAGAAGAGAAACCCAAGAAGGCGGCGTAACCTTCGCTTGCGCTCAGGGCGAGAAGCCGCCCCTACACCACCTGAGTTCACTGTTTTAGGACTGCGTCTTCGGTCTTGTAGAGGAGCACATTGCGGCCGGGCACGCCGCGTTCGAGGCGGCGCAGGCGATAGCGAAACGGGCGAGGCCCATTTTCGACGGAGTTCTCTTCGAGGCGATAGTACTGGTCGTCCACACGGACGACTTTGGGGGCTAGCCAGTCGTCTTTGCGGCGGCTGGCCCAGATTTCGAGGAGGTCTTGCGTCTGGCCGGTTGCGTAATGGAGTTCGTCGGGGACCTGCTTGAGGTGTGAGAGTATCGCCCGTTCGCGTACGGCGCCGGCAAACGACTGAGCGTTGCGCTGCTCCGGCAATGCCGGCTTCGCCGGAGTTCGATTCGTGGCGAGAGACAGCGTGCGATCGATTAGACCTAGAGGTAGGGTGCCAAGCACATTCTCCGAGAAAGCCGCGCCACAGAGACGCACCGCTCCCTCAATAAAAAAATAGACCAGCACCCAGGTGAGCGGATGGAACAGAAAAACCATGTACGCCGCGCCGGCGATTTGCTGGTCGGTGACTCCGCCGGCCAGCTTGCCCTTTAACGCCAAATCCACTCCGCGATCGACGATGGGGAACATAATGTATTGGTACCAATTGGCGAGCGCGAGAATTGCGGCCGCGATTTGGAGCAGGCCGCTCAGGGTAGCGGCCCGATTCCACTGAACGTGGCCCGCGAACGGCAGCGCTTTCCGCCAGCGGGCAGGCAAGAGTGCGACCAGGGGACCTGCGAGATAGGTGAAAACGAAAGATGTCAGCATGAGAGGTAGCCAAGGAAATTGTACTGACAGTTAGGCAAGTACCCACAGTGTAAAAACCGGGAGGTGTCGAAAAGTGAATGGCGGCGCTAGTTAGGGGCGGGCCGGCAGGATGCCGGCGCTACGAAGACAAGAGAAAGCGCAGAAGGCGGCGTAGAGCCGCCCCTACATTCAGCGGACGGGGGATTTTTTTTCGCGGGAGAGGCAGTCGTTGCAGATGCCTCCGACTTCGGTGCGGGAGACGGTGACTTGCATGTCGAAGTCGCGGGCGATCTGTTCTTTTAGTTGTTCGTAAAGGCGGGATTCGAATTCGCGGACCTTGCCGCAGCGGAGGCAGGCTACGTGGATGTGGTCGCGGGGGCCGTGGGTTTCGTAGTAGTGGCGGTCGCCGCGGAGGTGGAAGAGATCGAGCTCGTCGATGAGGCCTTCTTTTTTGAGGAGGTCGATGGTGCGGTAGACGGTGACGAGATGGACAGCGGGGTCCATTTTTTGGGCGCGTTCGAGGATTTGATCGACGTCCAGGTGCTGCTCGGCGTTGTCCATGACTTCGAGGATGACGCGGCGCTGGCGGGTGAGGCGAATTCCCTTCTCGCGGAGGGTTTTTTGCAGGTGGCCGGTGGTGTCGGCGGAGTTGATGCGTTCGCCAGAGGAGACGCGATGTGTGGGAGAGGCGGACATGAAAGGATAGTTTAGCAGGATTGGGGAGTGGGGGAAATTGGGGGGAAGAAAGAGAAAGATTTCACACAGAGGACACAGAGGCCGACCCATCGGTTGTTTTCCTGCATCCAAGTTTATGTTTGCGTGTCGAGGGACGGATTTCGCGTTGACCGTGCTGTCGCGCAGACCTAGACTAATTTTGGTTGTAGACGGATTTCTGAAGAAGGAAGGTCCCAGCCCATGCATCGTTTCGGCCTAGTATTTTTGTGCTCCGCGTGTGTGTTCGTAGGAGCGGCGCGGGGGCAAAATGCGAACATCGAACCGATTCATGCGCCATTGGGGACAGTGCTGACGTTTCACCTGCAGACCCGCCTGAATCCGGCTGACAGAAATGAAATGGACGTCCTGCCAAAGGGGACGGTGCTTCGCGTGAAAATGCTGAGTGGTATTGATTCCAGCGTGGATCGCGATGGCAGCGAGTTTCACGGTGAGGTGGTGGAATCGGTTTCGGCAGGGAGTAAAGTGATCGTCCACTCGGAATCGGAAGTGCGGGGGATTCTCGTGCTGCTCCGAAGCAAGAGTCATCCCGAGGGTTTTCGGTACGAGTTGCTGGTCACGAGCGTGACGGATCACGCGAAGACTTATGATCTGACTGCCTCTTTGAATCCTTCGTTTTTTGACGCTGGAGCGCCCGCTCCGCCCATTTCCAAGGCCGAGTCACAGCACGATCCGAGAAGTAATGAGGCCGACAGTTCCAGTGTGAAATCGCCCCTGCACAATTAAATTGGCATATTCTTGCAGGTTCCCTGCGCAACAGGATTTGCTGATTTGCAGTGTAAAAAATACGATCCTGCAAATTTTACCGTTCCTGGGGCTGGAAGATAAGTGTTTGAGAGTGCAGAGATTTCCAGTCCCGGTACTTACCCCTCCGGCAGGCCGCGTGATTCGACACCTTCCGCAAGATGATTATTCAAGAGGAGATACCAAACTTGTGCCCCTCGGAATAAATGTGGCGTGCCGTATGCAGGCCTATGAGTACCCGCCGAAACCCTCCAGGAGGCTTTAAGATAATGAAGAAAGAACTGAAGATCATTTGGGCCACCATGGCCAGCCTGATCCTTGTGGCAGCAGTCTGCGCGATTCCCCCCACGCTCCCGCACAGCACCGCGACACACGAACAGACGGCGCCAACGCAATCTGTTTCCGGCAAAATCGCTGAGGTTCAAAAGACCTCGTTTACCCTGAGTATCGGACCGAGCCATACGATGTCCAACCTGGGCCAGCAACTGCAGGAGACGCAGCAAAAATCGATGACGTTCCAAATCGACAAGAACACAACGGTTGATGGCAAGTTGCAGGTCGGGGCGAACGCCGATGTAACGTATCGTGAAGACGGCGGCAAGTTCGTGGCTATCAGTGTGCGCGTTTCTTAATAGTTGATTGGCAACGGATGTGAATTGAACAGGGTTTCTCCAGGCGAGTGCCGCCTGGAGAAACCCTTTGTTTTGCATCGGAATGATTTCAACGTGGCGGTTGAAGTCGCGGGCGCCTGCGAGACAGTGTAACCTGTGGGTTCGAGGATTGTTATAACTCATCTTCGGCCAGGTGCATTGTGGGAAGCGCGACGGTTTCTAGCCGGGCAATACTTCTGCTATTTGCTGGATTGGTTTTCGCGCGGGAGCAAAACGCGACGGTTTCTTCCCTTTCATTGAATGAACTCAACAAAAAAGTAATCGCGGCGAAGGCGCCGGTGATTGTGGTGGGGTTTGTCGGCGGGTTTGTGCGGCATGACAATGCAGTGCACAGCCCGGTGCAACTTGGGGCGCGGATCCGGGATGGGTATCCCTCGGGCGTGCACGTGGAGGTGTTTGAGAACCGGCGGCGCGAGCAGGCTTACCAGGAGATTTTGAAACTGCTGGATGCGGACCACGACGGGAAGCTGACAGAGGAGGAGAAGCGGGAATCCCAAATTATTATCTACGGGATGAGTTGGGGCGGATCAGAAACGGTGGCCCTGGCGCGGGAATTGGGAGAGCAAAAAATTCCTGTGCTGTTGACGATACAAGTGGACAGCGTGGCCAAGGTGGGGCAGAACGATGCGGTGATTCCCGCGAACGTGGCCGAGGCGGCAAATTTTTATCAGGCGGATGGATTGCTGCACGGGCAGACGGAGATTCGGGCGGCGGATGGAGCGAGTACGCGGATTGTTGGCAATTTCCGGTTCGACTATGGCGACAGGACGCTGAAGTGCGAGAACTATCCGTGGTACGACCGTGTTTTCATGAAATCCCACACGGAGATCGAGTGCGATCCGGCAGTGTGGGGTCAGGTGGAATCGTTGATTCGATCGAAATTGCCGCCTGCTGGGCCGCCACGAGCGGGGAGCGAGAGAGCTTCGATAGGCACTCGCGGAGAGTGAGGAGTTTCAGAAGATGCCGCCAAGGAGCGGTGTGACGCGAGCGAGTTTGGGAGAAACGGCATTGCTCGCGGAGGCTGCAGAGGCACCGGCTGAGGCGCGCTGAAGGTTCGCCCAATCCTGATGGAACTCCAGCATGGTTTCGCGGCGGTGCTTCGGGCTTTTCAGGAAAACGGAAGTGCGGGCGAGCAGCAGTTTGTAGGCGAGTTGCGGGTTGGACTCGCGCGCCAAGGCGTTGCTGGCGCCGACGCCGACGCTGATTGATTCGCCATTCTCCGAGAGGTGCATCCAAGCAGCGCCGTCGGCGTCCACGGTGGCAGTTCCCTTTTCGTCGAGATACTTGAAGAAGCGCGAACGATCGTGGACTTCAGGGGAATCGCTACTTTCAACGATTTCCGATTCAAAAGCCTTGCGATAGTTTTTCCATTCCGCGGAGGTGCCGACGATTTGCGTGCTTTCATCCTGCAAAGCGATGTCCTGCAATCGAAGAGCGGAAGAGGCGGATTGGGGAGCGAGATCGGAGGCTGGATGCTTCTCGAATTCTTTTTCGGGATTGAAGCGGCCTGTGAGGACGTAGGAGGCCGCGACCACAGGTAATGCTTCGTTGGCAAAGACAACCATGGGAATCAGGAGTTTCTTGGAGCGAAAGAGTTGCTCGGTTCCGGCACGAACATCACTGCTGCGCTTGATGGTGCCGGGCACTTGCGCGAAGTGCATGACGCGGAGATTGAGTTCCGGGTGGCGCAGGGCGTAGTGGGTGAAGGTGCGGGCCACGGCTTTGGGACTGGTCATGCCGAAATCGTTGAGGACGTCGCGACTGGCGGCGTGAGGAAAATAGGTGTTGACGATGCGGCGGGCAAAGTCGGCGCAGTTGTTGGTGGCACCGTTGAAATGGTTTTCGTTGGGCGCATGGTTGAGCTCGGCGATCAACTGGCGATCCTGTTCGACGGATGTGTCCACGATAAACATATAGACGCCGCGGATCATGGTGGCGGCAACCATTTCGCGCCATTCGGCCTTGTTGCTGGTTTGGCACGCGAGCGTGGTGCAATAGCCGGAGAGGTAGTTCTCGCGGTAACGCTCTTCGAGGGCGTGCTTGATTTTGAAGGAGCCGAAGATGGGACGATTGCGGGAATCTTCGACACCGTAGAGATAGATGTTGAGGGGAACGATGTTCCAATCAAAGGACTGGTCTTCGCCGATGTTGATGTAGGTGCTCATTACGGAGCCCGGTTCGCCGGGTTGGCAGAGGCGGAGTTTTGTTGGCGATTCGGCGCATATGTTGGAGAAATAGGCGGCCGTGTGGCCGGTGCCGGTGATGCGGTCCATGCTTTCGTCGAGGGACTCGTTGAGGACGACGCCGACATCGGCGGAGGCGCGAGGAGCGGCGAGGACGGCGAGGAGGCTGGCAAGAAACACAGGCCGAACGGCGGCACGGATGGTTTCAGCAGCCGGGGAAGACCCTCGGGTGAAACGAGGAAGCTTGAAGATGAGAATCGCCAAACAACCCCCTCGGGCACGGTGCGAGCCAGCCCTACTTCGGTAGAACACATTGTGGAGAGAAGAGTTGCTCGTGTTTTCGGTAAGTGTTTTGGATAGATAAAGTTACGGCTCGTGATTTGGAGTTCAGCCAGCGAGTTGAGAGCGGCCGTCCACCCGGCGAGAAGGCCCTTTTAAAGGCAAGCGAGACAGAAGAGGGGACCAAAGCAAGAGGCGGCCTAAAGCCGCCCCTACATTCGGGAGGAGAACCCAAGAGCGGGCCGGGCGAGCCCGGCCCCTACAAAGGCAGAAGAGATGGAAGAGGAAGAGAAAGAAAAGGTAAGACAGGAAAAAACCCCACGTGCAAAACCGGCACGTGGGGCACCCGAAGAAAAAGGCGATTAGGAGTGGCTTGGGAGGAGACGGACTACGTCGTTGTACATGACGTACACGAATAGGACGAGGAGGAAGACCAGGCCTACCTGGATAAAGCGCTCTTTGAAGGCGAGGCTGAAGTCGCGGCGGCGGATGCCCTCGAGAGAGAGGAGGAGGATGTGGCCTCCGTCGAGGATGGGGATGGGAAGAAGATTGAGGATGCCGAGGTTGACGCTGATGAGCGCCATGAGCGAGATGACGGTGAAGGGGCCTTGCGAGACGGCTTCGCCGGCGGCGCGAGAGATGCCGACCACGCTTTGGAGTTGCTTGACGGAGACGCGGCCGCTGAAAAGTTTGCCGAAGACGCCGATGGTGTCTTCCACGATTTCCCAGGTGCGGGAGCGGGCTTCGGAGAGAGATTGCGCGAGGCCGACGCGCTTGTAAGCGAGCGCGGGTTCGGGGGCGACGCCGATCTGATATTTGGTGTCGGTGGTGTCGGCGATGCCCTGCTTGGGCGTGACGGCGAGAGTTAGAGTTTGGCCGCCGCGTTCGACTTCGAGCTGAAGAGTTCTGCCGCCGGAGCCGCGAACCATATCCACAAACTGATCCCAGTAGTCGATTTTCTGGCCGTCAATGGCGCGGACGACGTCGCCGGCGCGGAGGCCCGCGTGATCGGCGGGCGTGCCGGAGGCGACTTCGCTGATGCGCGCGGGGATTGGGTAATAGCCGAAAGGGCGAGCGCCAGGCTCATTCTTGAGGGGAAGAGAGACGGTGCGAGTGACGCCGTTGTTTTCGACTTCAACGTTGAGAGAAGTACCGGGGGCGGCGCGGGAGACGAGGGACTGCACCTGTTCCCAGGTGGGATTCTTCAGGCCGTTGACGGAGATCACGCGGTCGCCAGAGTGGAGCGAGTCGGACGAGGACTGCTGCGCGGGAGGAGCGGCGACGACGATGGGCTTGTTGAGAAAAGCGGCATAGGGTACGCCGGCGATCAGATAGTAGGCGCTGAGTAAAAGAATCGGAAAGATGAGATTGACGGCAGGCCCAGCAAAGGAAATGAGGGCGCGCTGCCAGCGCTTCTTGGACATGAGTTCATCGGGAGCGCCGGTGGGAACCTGGTCGCTGGAGTCGACATCGGTGATGTCCTGTCCAGCCATGCGGACGTAACCGCCGAGAGGGACGGCGCTGATGCGCCAGTCGGTGTCGCCTCGCTTGAAGCCGAAGAGGCGCGGGCCGAAGCCGATGGAGAAGACATCAACGCGGACGCCGAAGAGGCGGGCGATGATGAAATGTCCCCACTCGTGGACGAGGATGATGACGCCGAGAACGAGAACGATGCCGATTGCGGTATTCATGCCTGGACGATGCCCTTTCGTGACTCAGTTTAAGTTTCGCATAGTTAGATGCGTGGGGGAAAGTTTTCGGTGAACAGTGAGCGGTAATGAGTAAGTGGGGAGCTTTGAGCCTCAACTGTAAGCCGTAAGCGGATAACAGCGAACAGATAGCAGTTAACAGGAAACTGGCCTGGGCGTTGGCGTTGCGTTGGTCAGAAGGTGTCGGCGGTGATTTCGGGGTCTTTGGGGGTCCAGTCGTCGGGAGGGAATGAGATGCGCCAGAATTTGGGGGCGGGTTTGAGGAATGCGACGCCAACCTCGGTTTTGCCTTCGGGGGCGGGGGTGACGTGAATGACGCGGACGAACTGCTCTTCGAGCGTATCGGGGTTGCGGCAGAGGATTCTTTGGCCGACCTCGACTCGCATGGACAAGAGGATCAGGGCGCCGTGGGCATTGACGGAAGCGGTGAAAGCGTTTTCGGAGACATGCTGACCATCGGGGCCGCGACCGATGACAAGGACGGGGAGACGCAGCAGGACTCGCTGGCTACGGCGGCGATTGTGGATGGGAGCGTGGGTGGAAGACGGAATGGTCACGGAGAAGTTGGCCCGGGGAATAGTGTTGGAGAAGAAGAGGACGGGGTCAAGAGGCCGAAGGTACTAAATTTTCAGAGGGAAAAGATGGTCCCGGAGGAGGGAGTCGAACCCACACGGGGAGTGATCCCCGGCAGATTTTGAGTCTGCTGCGTCTGCCAGTTCCGCCACTCCGGGAGAACCTATAGGAAAGTAACATGAGGGAGGAGGGAGGCTCAAGCGGAGGAGCGGCGGGGGGTGGGGCGATTTCCGGTAATCCGACTTACCGAGAGTTGACCCATTGCCGCGTGGGAAGCCTTTAAATTGGTTTTGCATTTACCGGCTGTGCAGCATGTGATGGGCTCATTCGGTTCACAATCCCATCAAAAAGTATGCCCTCAATCGTAGTTAACCACTAGAGCTGATAGCGTAGAGAAAAATGCGAGAACTGTCTCCAATGGAAATGTGTGAGGCACGCCTCGACACCTTGGAACCAGACCAAGAAAACCCCACTCTCGAGTTGAAAGTGGGGCTAGAGCTTTCTCAGGAGTGATTTTAACTGAGCATAAGGCTTTGTGAGACTACTTGGCGGTGGTGCGACGGCGTCCCACGATCAAACCGAAGAGACCCAAGCCAAGCAACGACAAAGTCGCCGGCTCCGGGGTCGCGACGGCTCCTGGCGTCAGGCTGACATTGTCCAGGAGCGCACCAATGTTTCCGGGTGTGTTGCTAGTGAAGACCAGCGGCACGATGGTTGTAGTCCCGACGGTAAATGCTGTGTTGACGATACCGTCCGTAACATCTCCGCTTGAGAGGATAAAGGTCTGGTCAAAAAAAGAGCCCAATGTCACGGTCGTCGATGTCGTATTGCCACGCTGTGACCCAATGAGGTCAAAACTTAGATTATAGACACCGGGAGTCAGGGTGAGATTTGCCGAGCTGATTTGCCCGGCGGCTCCGGTGCTGCCATCGAGGTCCACGCAATTCCCCGACGTAGGCGCCACGCACACAAAGCCAAAGAGAGCCCCGCCGACCACGTCCACGGAGCCACCTGTGACCGTAAAAGCGCCGATATTTGTGGCATTCAGCATGGTAGGTAAGGCGTTAAAATTCTCGCTGATACTGTCAGCCTTGGAAATGGCCGGTGAGATGAGAAGGAAAGACAGCGCTGCAAGTCTCAATATTCTAGACATTGAAGTAACCCTATACACATTTCTGGGCGGACACAAAAGAGGTAGCGGGCCATCTGGGCGAGTACAAAAGGAGGTAGCAAGCTATCTGGGCGAGCACAGAATGGAGTGCAATCCAGCCTCCAAAGGCAAGAAATATCTTATTTTCTAAAGGGTTACAAAAAAGGGACTTAAACGATGTAGTTCACAAGTACTAACCACGTACCATGAAAATGCTTTCACGTTTGCAGAAGTGACTGTCCCTAATCGGGTAACGTCCCTTGCTCCCCCTCTAGTCTGAGTTCTCCACCGTCCCCGAAATGTTTGGGCCTACTAGAATGTTTGGGTCTACTAGAACGTTAAGGTAACCTAGATGGACATCGAGTTCCTTAATCGAGCCAACTTCCCGATACTTATTGGTGGGATACCAGCTACGGTGATTTTTCACTGCAGCGAAATTCGAAACAGATTTTGAGTCTGCTGCGTCTGCCAGTTCCGCCACTCCGGGAGAACCCGCAGGAAAGTAACATGAGGGAGGAGGGGGGCTCAAGCGGAGGAGGCGGCAGAGCGGTTAGTTTCCTACGTATCACCTTGTCAGACACTTCAAAGTTGGCGTTCCACTTTCAATCCACAAAACTTAATACAATTAGCTATGACAAGTTTCCAAAGACGACTTGACCGCCGATGGTTCGTTCTGCCGTTTTCCGCAGTGATTGGCCTGGTCTCGGCCTTTAGGCTGCGGACCCCGGCCTCTACATCTATCCTCAATTGAGATACACAATATTCAGTATCGTGGAAGTGCTGTGGTGTCTGGATGGCCTAATTGTTGCCTGCCTGTCCTTCTTGAGCGTGCTCACTTCTCGCAACTTGGCCGTTTGGACCTATCGAACGATAGTTGTTTATTTTGGCTTACTCGCAGTGCTATTTCTCGGTGGGTGTCTGATGCTCTTTGTCAGAAGCCGCGGATACTGACCTAATTCCTGAAGAAAAAGTTATCGGGAACGGCGCCTCTGTCTGCGGGCGGTGCGACGCAGGGTTACGCGGGAGTGGTGGCGGTGGCGGCGACGATGGTGGCGGGGATGTTGACGGCTTGGCCGTCGTAGAAGCGGCGGAAGCCTTCGATGGCTTTGTGGATGGCGAGTTCCCTCTTGTCGG
>Ga0210410_10002803_pt1 | contig 15554 bp, 16 predicted proteins | sample IncBWC4MmetaG_FD_161058 | JGI IMG/M metagenome (GOLD analysis project Ga0210410, IMG submission 161058) | Forest soil microbial communities from Barre Woods Harvard Forest LTER site, Petersham, Massachusetts, United States - Inc-BW-C-4-M | ecosystem: Environmental > Terrestrial > Soil >... | reverse complement strand
GCCAAGACGCACTTCGGCTTCGCGAAAGGCCCAGTCCTCCTCGCGCAACAGATAGTGGATCGCCAGCAAGTCCGTTTTGTTTCACGGACGAGGAAGTAGCGACGAATCGCGCTAAGCACGGAAACCTTCCATAAATACGTGCTTGTGTTCCCGTTGACGGAGTCCGGGTCAAACAATGAACGCTATCGTGGTCCGTCGCCGCACAAGGTGTTTTTCGCTCCCACTTCAAGTCGATTCGCGAAGGATAATCGATGGAGCACCAAAGGAAGAATAAGTTTCAATGCAGAGTGCCCGCCTGAACCTCCTCTGATAAGATTTTGTACCGTTATTGTTTGGAGATTTGTGGTGCTTCCCAGGAGAGACATGTCGTCTCGAGTGAAACTTCTTCTGATGTGTTGCGCTCTCTTGCTCGACCCCCTTATCGCAGTCTCGGATGCCGATTCTTCTTCCAGAATCGACGAGTACATGAACTCCCAAGTAAAGACAAGTCGTTTCAGTGGCTCTATTCTCGTCGCCCGAGGCGGCAAGGTACTCCTGGTCAGGGGGTATGGCCTGGCCAACATCGAACTTAATGTTATAAACGATCTCGGCTCTAAATTTCGCCTTGGTTCAGTAACTCAGCAGTTCACGGCAATGGCGATCCTCGAACTTCAGGAAGAGGAAAGGCTGAACATCCAGGATTCAGTTTGCAAATACATTCCGGATTGTCCGAACGATTGGCAGGCAATCAAGATCGTTAACCTCTTAACCCACACTTCAGGTATTTCAAACTTTACGGAGCTCCCTGATTATGAGAACACAAGCATGTTGCCAACGACCGTTCCGGAGCTTCTGGCTCGCGTCAAGAGCAAGCCACCTGAGTCCAAACCGGGCGAGAAGTTCAAGTACAGCAACTCGGGGTACCAGGTGTTGGGTGCCGTGATCGAGAAGGCCTCTGGCAAGCCCTACGCGAAATATCTTGCTGAACACATTTTCGTGCCAATCGAAATGCGCGACACCGGCTATGATAGTTCCACGAGCATCCTCTCTCACCGGGCGTCTGGTTATAGGCAGAACGTGGAAACCGGGGTCTTGTTGAACGCCACATACCTGGATATGTCGATTCCGTTCAGCGCCGGCGGTCTCTATTCAACGGTTGAAGACCTTTACCGTTGGGATCGCGCACTCTACACTGAAAAACTGATCTCCAAGAAATCTCTCGACCAGATGTTTACGCCTTATAGGGATGGCTACGGTTTTGGCTGGAGAATTTTGAAGGAATTTCAGCGAAAGGTATTGGTGCATGCCGGTAGAATTAACGGGTTCTCGGCCTCAATCCGACGCTATCCAGATGATGACGCCTGCGTTATCGTGCTCGCCAATCTGGAAAATATTGATACCGAAAAGATCAGTCACGACCTGGGGGCAATTTTGTTTGACGTGCATAATGAGCTGCCAGGGGATCGTCACGCCATCCAATGAGTCGGTTCGGCGAAGAAGAAGCTAGCCTGTTGCCTACACGGCAGGTCACGGTGTGCGCCCTTGATCCGCCACAGACCTGGGAAGAGGCACGATCGAACTCTTGTTGCTATGGTTCGGCCCATTTACTGCGCAAGCGGATGGGTGCCATCACGATCGGAGGCCTTACCGTCGCCGCCGAATCTTGCTGTAGGCAACAACTTGGGGAGCTCGTGTACGATCAGATGAAGCTTCCTATGGGTTTGGGAAACACAGCCTCGCCGCTGCGGAACTGACGTTCTGGCCAGGCTAGTCGCGAGAGAATTACAGTACAATCTTTCTGGCACTTATCAGGAGCCGGGGTCCTATTTTAGATGGCTGACCTGAATCAACCTCTTTTCCCGACCGTGGGCGTAATCGCCCAAGTTAACGACACTTGGGGAACTTGCTGGCAGGCGCGCCACCAGGTCCTCTTGCGGCTCGCGCAATATTTCCATGTTGTGTGGATGAATCCACCGCGTGGTTGGCGTGACTCTTTTACGCCACGGCAGTCCGCCGAACGGCTCCAAACTGAACCAATTAGCGTTCCTGGTTTCACCGTTTACAATCCTGAGCTTTGGCTTCCCCAGGTCTACCGTCCTGTCTGGCTGAGAAAGTTCATTCTCCGAGAGCATGTTTTGCGAGCGCGGCAACACCTTAGACAGAGAGGGTGTAAAAAGATAATTCTCTCGATGTGGCGACCACGGCTCCACCCCGAATTGGATTCTGTTCCCTTCGACCTGCGGTGCTACCATGTGGACGACGAATACTCCTTTTCTCCGATTGAAATGCCCATCAGCTCCGAGGAAATGCAGATTCTCAGAGGAGCAGACCAGGTTTTTGTTACCTCAAGGGGTTTGCTAGACAAGAAAGGCTGGGTCAATCCAAATACCCGTTTTGTCCCCAATGGCGTTGATTACGAGGCTTTCGCCGCACCTGCAACCGAGCCGCAGGATCTGGCCATCCTGCCGCATCCTCGCATCGGTTATGCCGGGTTTTTGAAGGACCAACTCGACTGGACTCTTCTCTTGGAGCTGTCAGCGCGGCATCCAGATTGGCACTTCGTGTTCCTGGGCCCGGTGAGCCCTCACCTCGGAACAGTCGGCACTGTGGATGAACTTCGCAAACGAAGCAATGTCTACTTTCTCGAAGCGAAACCTACACGTTCGGTGCCTAGCTATGTTCAACATTTCGATGTTTGTATTATGCCTTATATGCTAAATGACTATACAAAATATATCTATCCACTTAAACTGCACGAGTATTTGGCCAGCGGACGTCCGACGGTAGGAACGCCCATCCGTTCGCTGGAAGAATTCAGCGGAGTGGTGAGGCTTGCACGTTCTGCCGATGAGTGGTCTGCCGCGCTGGCTGATGCGCTGAGCCCCGCGGCCAGCACCCCCCAACTGCGCGCGGCGAGACAGACCGTGGCTAAGCGTCATGATTGGGAGTTACAGGTCAGAAGAATAGCCATGACTCTGGCCCGTCGGGTCGCTCCAGAACTATTCGCGACGCTCCCATCCGCGTCTGTCGAAGATGAGGACCAGGCAGTGCTTTCTAGTGATGCCCATCCCGGTCTGCGGACAGTGCTACCCAGCGTTTCCTCTGCGCCGGCGAACTTGCTGAAATCAAACCGGATTCATCAAAGCGCAAAAACTGCTCAGGAGTCGGCCATCCCAATTGGTCCCGTGTTGCTCGTCAGTCCATGGTACAGGCCAGCAGTCGGCGGGGTTGCGGAGGTTGCGGAGCGTTTACACCGGACCTTCGCCCAAGCTGGGGTTAATACTCATCTTCTGATTGCGCATGAGGGCCTTGGAGATCTTCAGGCCGATCCAACGGTGCCAAACCTCTGGCGTTGGTCTGCAGCTTCCTCCCTATTTGATCGTCTCAGTTTCAAAAGCCTTGTTAGCACATTGGGTAAAGGAGCGCTGGCCTACTGGCGGTTGAACCGATTCGTCCGCAGTCGAAAAATCCGAACGATCATTTTGATATATCCGATTGGGTACGCATGGCCATTCCTGCTCTTACAACGCGCGACTGATGTGCGCATCATAACCTCACTCCACGGCAATGACGTGACTAAATTCGATACTTATCAAGTGCCGTTGCGCTGGCTTATCCGCCGGGTCCTTGAGAGTTCGGATGCTATCATCGCTTGCGCAGTTCATCCCGAGACGAAAGCTCGGCAAATTTGTTCCAACAATACCTTGGATATCCATTTGATCCCTAATTGTGTGGACAGCACCCTTTTTGTGCCGCCTACACCAGACTATATTCGCTCCGACTCCCGACCAACTTTTGTACACGTCTCAAACTTCGCCACTAAGAAACGCACCGTTGATATTGTCGAAGCATTTGGTAAGCAGGTCATCCCCTCGAACTCCCGGTTGGTCATGGTTGGCGATGGCGCTGATCGTGTTGCGGCGAGCGACCGCGCCAGGAGCTTGGGTATTTCCCACCGCATCGAATTTGTCGGCTTGCAGACGGACATTCGGCCGTTTCTGTGGGAAGCGGACGCATTCGTCCTGGCCTCTGACGACGAGGGAGCGCCATTGGTGCTCTTGGAAGCAATGGCTTGTGGGCTCCCGTGGGTTTCCACGGCCTGGGGCGCTGCGGCTATGTTGCCCGACGGAGAGTGCGGTTTTGTTGTACCGCAACGGTCCCCTGATCTCTTGGCTGCTGCTATGGCGGAACTGATCAATGATCCTGAGCGCCGCCTGGCGATGGGGCGGCAAGCGCGATACCGAGCGGAAACTGATTTCCGAGAGGAAACGTATGTGGAGAGACATCTCCAACTGATTAGATCGCTTCCAGCTACAGGCGGCTGAAGGCTATAATGATTAAACCTATCCGGGACTAAAAACCGACCTTTCAAGCCTTGCCCAATCCGTCAGTGTCGAGCAGCTCTCACGTCATTTGTCGAATCCCGCGTTCTCAATCAGCAAGACTAATCTTTTGAAAAAACGGTCCAATCCCACAGATCATAGAGATCTTCTTCCCGCATGCCCAATATTCGCTTAACCAACTGCTTTGACGTGTGAACCAAGGGGCTGGAATTGCCGTAACGGGGGGGTGGGCAGGAAGCATGATGGCGGACAATCTGGCGGATTTCATTGTGAATCTTGCGCTTGACGATTTCGGGATCTGGAAAATCAAAAACACACCCAGAGCCGACGAACATTATCTCGTTGCCAAAAGGTGAATCCATGCTGCGCTTGAAGTAGGAAAGCCGCGTCGTGAAGATCACATCATAAGCGGCATCACTCTCTGGCGCCGCCACTATTTGAGCGGCGACTCTTTTTCCAGTTTTGGCCACTACGATTCCAGGTTCTGAACTGCGGAATCTCAGGAGAACTTTGTAATTTCCAGGAAATGTTTTTAGGTACTCCTCACAGATCTGCAGATTGTTCTCGAGCAAGGGAATAACTCCCTTTATCTCGGACGAAGGTATTTCAGGATAGTAATTGGCCTTAGAAATCTCCGGCCCGTATCGTTCCCTCAGGACCAGATTGCTGACCGCAGAGCGCACGTTCCGCCTCTTGACTTCTCCATTTTCGACGACGAAGCCAGGCGCCAAATCGATTGCCTCCGTGTCGTGAGGAACACCACTGCTTCTTAACAGATGAACTGGTCGCTCGGCGTTGTGTACGGGCTCATTAGCCCAGAAAAGATCTTCCTCGAACAGCAAGACATCCGCTGCGAAGGGAAACGCGAACCTCGGTTTCAGTTCTTGAATGATGTGCGCCCACACGGCATTGAAGTGATGCTGCCGGCGCGCCGCGGTCCTCGCGTAATCTTTGCCTGGGATTCTATAGCAATTGGGAAAGTGTGAGGCCGTGCTATACCCACAAAAGATATAGTCTATCGATGGATACTCTTTCTTGAGCCAAGCGATAAATTTTTCCTGAAACCAACTTGGGGTTGCATGCAACGCGTCATTCAGGTTTACACATACTTCCTGGCCATCTGTGACCACCATCATCGAATCGTCGCCCATAGTTTGTCGGATTACCGCGATTACGCTGGGACCTAGCTCTATCGGCTTCCCGTCCGGTATCTCCAGCACTGAAAAGCCCATCTTTCTCAAACCAGAACCTATGTCTAAGTCTTTTGCTACCAGTATTTTGGTGTCGCGGTCAAAACGGGACAGCGTTCCCGGATGTAGATGATCATTGTGGCCATGAGAGAGATAGATATAGTCGAGCTTCCGTCCTTCCAAAACTTCCAGAAAAGGGTTTGGATAGATCCACCATTGGGCTCCGAAACAAGGGCCCGACCACCAAGGATCCGTCAGAATTGTGACGTCTCCACACTCCAAAAAAAGCGATGCGTGACCAACAAAAGTGACTCGCATATCTTCGCAGAATAACATAACCGGGATTTAAACTTCCTGGCAGGCTAGACAGCGGCGCATCGCAACAAGTAAAGCAAGCTTCCCGTTCGGTACTGTTGCGGGACACTTCAAATGGAATTTGCGACCTCAACGCAGCGCTGTCCCAAGAGAGTCTGAGCAGTTTGATGTAACTGCTTGATGGAACGAAGGTAAGGGGTCCCGGTGAGTTTTTCGATTTCAATTGCGTGCTTCTCCCTCTCGTCATCCTGCTGCTTTCCAGCTTGTTTCGGAGGCAGCGTAGATGAATCTAGGCCGAACCGTTTTGTCTCAACTCGTGGACTTCCTCGCGACCTACCAGTTTCAAATGTGCGTCGATCGATACCAGGGCAATCGCTACGTCAAAGAATTCTCCTGCTGGGATTAGTTCCTTTGTCTTGCTTTTGCTCAGCTCACCTACCGCAAAAGTCTCAGCGATATCGAAGCCTGTTTGCGCGCCCAGCAACCCAAGCTTTTTCACATGGACTTCCGGGGTCAAGTCTCTCGAAAAACCTTGGCCCACGCCGACGAGCATCGGGCCATGGGATGGGCTGATCTTGATTCTCAGCCACTGCGTGTCCACTTCCGGAAGGTTTCCGTGTGCTCGGCTCGCGCACGAACATACGCAACGTATATCTTCTGCACTCTTAGCGCCGATTTTTGAATCGGAAATCCGTGGTTAAACGAGTAATCTAGACCTACGGCAGCTGACGAGGTAGCCCAAAGACCGATGTCGAGACTGAAGCAACTCGCAAAAAGTATCGCTGGCAACTGGACTGCATTTGCCATCTCCGTTGGCGTGGCATTTTTCTTATCCCCGTTTATCGTCCATCGTCTTGGCAACATAGCGTACGGAGTGTGGACGCTCGTCGTCTCCATGATCTCTTTCATGTCGCTCCTCGACTTAGGGCTGCGAGGAGCCGTCACGCGATTTGTTGCCAGGCACCACGCGCAGGGCAACCACCTCGAATCTAGTCATGCTGTTTCGGCCGCGTTTTGGCTGCGAATTTGGATCTCGCTGCTCGTCATCACAGCCAGCGCAATCTTGGCTCTAGTTTCTACCATGATCTTTCCCATTCCGGCCGAACTCCATTTCTCGGCGCGCTGCGCAATCATTTTGACTGGAACGAGTTTGGCCCTGACTCTGTCATTCGGGGTGTTTGGTGGCGTTCTGGTCGCTCTGAATCGCTTTGCTCTAGTTAGCGGCGTCACCGTCATGCAAACATTGCTTCGCGCAGTCGGAGTGGTATGGCTTCTAAAATCTGGGCACGGCATCTTGGGGCTGGCTATTTGGGAATTCACAGTAACTCTGCTCGCGAACGCTGCTCTGGCTGTTCTCTGCTTCCGAATCTATCCGGAACTTCGCATTTCCTTGCAGCGCCCAGACGCCGTTATTCTCCGTCAGTTCTTGAACTATAGCTCCTACGTTTTTGTAATTCATTGTGCCGTGCAGCTTATTTACTATACGGATAATCTAGTTGTTGGTTTTTTTATTTCTGCTAGTGCGGTGACCTTCTATGCCATCGGCGGTAGCCTATTAGAGTACCTGCGGCAGGTGGTTTCTTCGGTGACGACGATTTTCATGCCGTTAGCCAGCAGTCTCGAGGCGCGCGGTGAGAAAGACCAATTGCGGCCTCTTTTGATTCAGGGAACGAGGGCATCGTTAATTATAGCATCGCCCATTGCGGTAGCGCTTTTTTTCCGTGGCCATACCTTTATTCAATTATGGATGGGTGGGCAGTACGAACATATTTCCGGCAGAGTACTTCAGATCCTTTTACTCGCCCAAGTTTTTAGTATCGCGAACTTTACGGCCGGGAACATCGCTTATGGCCTGGCGAAACATCGGGCTTTTGCACTCAGTGTCCTTGGGGAATCTATCGGCAACTTGGCCTTGAGCATTTTTTTGGTCAAGCAAATCGGGATCCTTGGTGTCGCTTGGGGGACGGTGATCCCCAACCTTGCAGTACAACTACTGTTCTGGCCGCGCTATATCTGTAAGCTTGTGGAGATCCCGGTCCGGCACTTTCTTTGGCAGGGCTGGATTCGAGCCGGATTGGCTCTGATTCCCTTCGGGGTAGCGTGTTATCTCTCCGATCGCTTTTTGACAGCCACTCATTTATTCCAGTTTTTCTTGCAGATAGCGGCGATCCTACCAGTGTTCTTGGTAAGTGTTGTTTTATGCTTCTGGAAAGAATTCGCGTGGCAAATGAGGGGAAGATTCGGTTTCCTGTCAAAGAACTTACAAGCAAGCCGCGAGGATCCGAAACGAGCCGATTTATTGCCTTAATATTTCGCGCCACCAGGACATTCACCTCAGAATGCGAGGTTTGATCGTGTAGAGGTTCCCACAATGGTTCCCCAAGTCCCACCGTCCCTTGCGGAGCTGCAGCAGGGCTACACCGGCGCACAGCGAGATCCAATTGACAAGTCGATCGTGATATCGCGGGATTTAGGCACGGGGATAAACGGATGGAACTTATAAGACTTGGTGGCCTGACCCAATCCTGTTTGCTAACGCAGTGGCCGCAAAAACCCGACCTCAAAACTCCGTTGCCCAATTTCTGGCCGGATGTTTATTAGAGAATAAAGCCACTGGTAGGGTACCAAACCCTTGTTGAGTCTCGGGCTCCACCTCCTGAAGGATGCCGAAGGGGCGTTAAGTCAGTCTTGCCAAAGAGTTCCTCCGTTGGCGGGTGCCTTGAAGGGTTGATAAGTACTATCAAGGGGAAATGATCGACCTATGAAATCAGATATACTGCCACGATCTCGTCCAGCATCGAGATATCTGGATGAAGGTAAAAATACTTATATCCGGTTCTCTGGCATCTATTGGAACACCAACTGCCCCGCTCTTAACATACAGACGTCAAAGTTAGCCTGAAATGCCGGAGTTGCGCTTGAGCCACATGTTTCTGGGTTTACTGCGTCGCGAGAGCCTTACAATATGGAGTTGTTAGGTAAGAATGCCGGGAGCTCCCGGTCACTGCACGATTCTGTTTCTGGATATTGATATTCGTGTGCTTTTGGCTGGACACCCAGGTTATGTCGGTTCCGTTCTCGCCAAGATGCTGCTTCAGGCGGGCCACGACGTCAGCGGCCTGGACAGTGGTGTTTTCCAGCGGAATCGCTTTGTCGGCGCACTTGCCAACGTTCCCTGCCTCCGGAGAGACTTGCGGGATGTGAAGTTGAGAGGATCTTGAGGGCTACGAAGCCGTTCTGCATCTGGCAGCACTTTCAAACGACCCTCTTAGGGACATCGATCCTCAGCTCACGTACGAGATCAATTTTCACGCCACCACGAGGTTCGCACGATTGTCGAAACAGGTCGTTGTCAAACGGTTTCTCTTTTCTCCTTCCTGTAGCATGTACAGCGTTGCAGGTTCCGAAATGCTTGGCGAAAACGCTCCCTTCAATCCCGTGACATCCTACGCTAAATCAAAAGTGCTAGCCGAACGGGGGCTTGCAAACCTCGCAGATTCCCGGTTCATGGACAACGTTCGTTCTTACCTCCGGATTACGCATGCGAAGCCCATGGGGGTGAAGAACTATTTTTGCGAACGCCGCGTCCGATATGCCGCCAGTTGAGAAATGTCTTCAAATCTCATGCTCGGAGTGATAATTACCCCATTCCGTCTTATGCCGCGGTATGCTATTAAGTTGCGCGACATCGACACGACGAGGCAAGTTTCGACCGCTTGCCAGTCCCAACTCGGACTTAAATGAACACACTCAGGGAAAGCCCCAACTTGGACCTGTTGCGCGCCACGGCGGTGCTTTTTGTCGCTATCTTTCACATCTTGCTCTTCTTCCAGAAGACGGTCCTAGGTCCGTTTAATTTTCATTCGATCGGGCATTGGGGCGTTCTGCTGTTTTTCGTTCATACGAGCCTAGTCTTAATGCTTTCTCTGGAGCGCAGTGGCAGGGGGTTCAATGCACTGTTCCTCGGATTCTATGCTCGACGCTGTTTTCGCGTATTTCCTTTAAGCATCCTTGTCGTCTCAGTGGTCTATGTCTTCCATCTGCCCGTGGGGCACCTAAACAGAGGCGTTTTTCTAGCCTCGCATACGAGTCGGTTCGACCTGTTCTCGAACCTCTTGCTTGTCCAGAATCTAACACATTCCGATTCAATCATCGCCCCGCTTTGGAGTTTGCCTTTCGAGATGCAGATGTATTTAGTCTTGCCGGCGTTCTTTTTAGTTTCGGGATGGAGTCGCTCGATTTTGCCGGTCCTTGGCATCTGGGGAATGTCCGTTGGGATGGTAGTCGGAGCACGCCACATTTATCGGTATCACATCGCCGATTTGGTGGTATACGTTCCCTGCTTTGTCGCGGGCATCGTGGCCTACAAGCTGGCTGAATCGCGCACGCGGAACTGGCCTTTTGTCGCATATCCGATCACTATTGCGGTGATCACGACGTTTTTTCTCCGCGGACCGAGCCCCGAGCGAGGGTGGATTTGCTGTCTTCTGGTGGGACTCGTTCTCTCGCAATTCCGCGAGATGCCCGACAATTGGATGCGAAAGTGTTGCCAGCAGATAGCGCGATATTCTTACGGGATCTATCTCGCGCACTTTATCTGTATCTGGCTCGCCTTTGTTGGGTTGGCTGCTACGCCGGTAGCTGTGCGATGGGCCGCGTTTTTTGCGACACTTATCGCATTCCCTGTCTTGCTATACCACACGGTCGAGGCGCCCATGATCAGGATCGGCAACCGGCTAGTTCGTCGCTCAGTGCAGGGGGATGCGCCGGCTGTGACTTCAAATTCGCCCGGCGCAAAACCAGCTCTCGCGAAGTTCTGATCCTACGCGCCATATTTTCTCATCTGTCGTCCTGGGGGATACGTGCTCAAGCCCGAGCAACTGGTGCTCGGCCGCGGATCCGGCGAAATTCTAACTATCGCCGCATTCGCTTTTCTTGCCCCAGGAAAGAAGGTCATCATGGCTCTGCCAACTTACGAGTCCATTGGACGCTGCGCAAAATCCCTGGGTGCGGAAGTTGCGAAGGTGCCGAAGTCCCCATCCACAGGGATTACTCCCATGCTTTGGAGGCCATGCTCGCTCGAGCCGATGCCTAGACAGGTCCGGTATACATTTGCAATCCGAGCAATCCCATGGCCACTTTGACGCCTCGCACCGATTTGACAACTTTTATTCGGAAACTTGTGTGGCACCGGCATTGATTGGAGCACATGCGTACAAGGTGAATCCATGCTGCGCTTGAAGTAGGAAAGCCGCGTAGTGAAGTTCACAATCGTAACTGCCACCATCACTCTCTTGTGCCGTCACTATTTGAGTGGCGATTCTCTTCCCAGTTTTGGCTACTAGGATTCCGCGCTCTGAATTGCGGAATCTCGGGAGAACCTTGTAATTCCCAGGAAATGCTTTTAGGTATTCCTCACAGGTTTGCGGATTGTTCTCAAGCAGGGAAATAACTCCCTTTACTTCGGACGAAGGTATTTCAGGATAGTGATTGGTCTTAGAGATTTCCGGCTCGTATCGCTCTCTCAGGATCAGATTACTGACCGCGGAGCGCAAGTTACGACTCTTGAATTCTCCATTTTCGACGCCGGGGTTTCGTTGTGCCGTGCAGCTTATTTCCTATACGGATAATCTAGTTGTAGTTTTTTTCATTTCTGCTGGTGCGGTGACTTTCTATGCCATCGTCGGCAGCCTATTAGAATGCCTGCGTCAGGTGGTTTCTGCGGTGACGATGGTTTTCATGCCGTTGGCCAGCAGTCTCGAGGCCCGCGGCAAGCAAGACCAATTGCGACGTCTTTTGATTCAGGGAACGAGGGGTTCAATAATTGTAGCGCCGCCCATTGCGGTGGCGCTCTTTTTTCGTGGCCACACCCTTCATTCAATTGTGGATGGGTGGTCAGTACGAACATATTTCCGGCAGAGTACTTCAGATCCTCTTGCTCGCCCAAGTTTTCAGTATCGCGAACTTCACCTCCGGGAACATTGCTTATGGGTTGGCAAGACATTGGGCTTTTGTTCTCAGCGCTCTTGGGGAATCTATCGGCAATTTGGCCTTGAGCATTTTTCTCGTCAGGCAAATCGGAATCAATGGTGTCGCGTGCGGCACGGTGATTCCCAACCTTGCCCTACAACTGCTGTTCTGGCCACGCTATATTTGTAAGATTCTAGCGACCCCGTCCCGCACTATCTATGGCAGAGCTGGATTCGACCTGGATTGGCTCTGATTCCCTTCGGGGTAGCGTGTTATCTCACCGATCGTTTTTTGGCGGCGGCTCATTTATTCCAATTCTTCTTGCAGATCGCAGCGATCCTACCGTGTTCTTCCTAAGTTTTGCTTTATGTTTCTGGAATGAATTTGCGTGGCAAATGTCAGGAAGACTCGGTTTTCTGTCAGCAAGCCGCGAGGCGCCGAAGCAGCCCATTTATTGCCTTAATACTCAGGTAAGCATAGCCCTCGCGAAGGGAGCGCAGGCTTGGGGCGCTCCGGGAGTCCTCCGGCCTCCATGAAAGCGAATGGCAGCGTCAAGAACAGCGGGAGTCTTGGAACCTGCGTCACACCAAGCATGGGCCACACAACTCGTAAACTATGTCTCGGCCCTCAAGAACACCTGTGGCATTCCGGTTTACGCGATCGCAGCGCTGAACGAACCGGACTTCCCTCGCCTCCTATTCACGCCTCGTACCCACTGGCATACCAATAATCGCTCGTCCGAGGGGTCTATTCCAGATGGTACTTCCGTCCTATTGTCCGATCGATGTTTATTATTGCAAATTATTCAGATACCAAGCGTCGAGAGGCGCAGCGGTCAAGAGACTGGCCGCTGTGTAGTATGTGTTGCTGGATTTTTGGGTACCCCGCCTTTGATGAAGGCACAAGGAGCCATCTCATGGAAGGATTCGTCGCCTTGGCGGTGTTTGCCAAGCAAATGTTTGACTCGCAAAAAGAGACCCCTTCGACGCAGCATAATCAGGATCGACCGAGTCCTAATCGAGGCGAGCTGGTTCTCCTTAACGATACAGGACTCAACCATGGAAGCGAGCCGCTGCCGGATCCAAGTTGAAAAAAGCTGCCGGGGACAGAGACTCGCTCAGCGTATGGCCCTGCTCAACCGTTGGTCACTTCCTTTAGACGAATGAAATGTACGCCAGTTGGTCGCTGACCTAAAACCTGTTCTCCGATGAAGTGGCTGCCACACCCCGACCTCAAAAGAGCACGATCGCCAAACTGTTAGTCTGGTGTCCCCCACAAAGGCACTGTAGATACCGCAAGCCGTCAAGCTCGGATCGCATTTCCTGGAGCATATTTGCCGAGCGTCAAGTCTCTCTCGGCCTAAAACCTCTTCTGCAGATGGACAGTGGGTAAAAGATCTCCATCATCGGCCAATTTTTGGCCTATAAGGTTTGGGATACTGCTATTCCCAAATTCGCTAAGGAGACATCTTCATGAAAACAAATACAGTTATATCTGGTTTACCGGCCGCGGATGGAATATCAAGTGCTCCTCTTTTGAACAGACCCAAAGACTGGTCTCTGTTGACGGCGCGACCCTTCCGCCTCATGTTTTTGGGCTAATGGCATTAGAAAGGGCCTATAATATGAAGACATTAGGCAAGAACGCCAGCAAGCTGCCGGTCGCTGCAGCATTTTGATTTCTGGAGATTGACATGCGTGTGCTTTTGACCGGACACCGCGGCTATATCGGTTCGGTTCTCACGAAAATGCTGCTGCAGGCGGGCCATCAGGTATCTGGCTTGGACACTGATTTTTTTCTGCAGAATCGTTTTGTCGGTGAAGTCGCAGACGTTCCCAACCTTCGAAAAGACTTGCGCGATCTGGAGTTGAGAGATCTTGAGGGCTACGAGGCCGTTCTGCACCTGGCAGCACTTTCGAACGATCCTCTCGGGGACATCAATCCTCAGCTCACCTACGAGATCAATTTTCACGCCACCACGAGGCTCGCACGATTGTCGAAACAGGTTGGTGTCAAACGATTTCTCTTTTCTTCTTCCTGTAGCATGTACGGCGCTGCAGGTTCTGAAATGCTTGGCGAAAACGCTCCTTTCAATCCCGTGACATCCTACGCTGAATCAAAAGTGCTAGCCGAACGGGAGCTTGCAAACCTCGCAGATACCGAATTCAGTCCGGTGTTTCTGCGCAACACGACGGCTTATGGAGTTTCGCCGTTCATGCGCTTCGATGTCGTTTTGAACAATCTTGTCGCCTGGGCTCACACCACGGGACGTGTGCGGATTCAATCGGATGGCAGTCCTTGGCGTCCGCTGGTTCACATCGAAGACATATGCCGCGCCTTCCTGGCCGTTCTTGATGCTCCGCGAGAGCTTGTCCATAATCAAGCCTTCAACGTTGGGATTACGGAAGAGAATTACCAAGTGCGGGACCTCGCTGAAATTGTCAAGCAAACCGTATTGGGCTGCACGATTGAGTACGCAATGCACGGCGGCCCGGATCCGCGCTCTTATCGCGTGGATTTCAGCAAGCTCAAGAAGACACTACCTGGGTTCAAGCCCCAGTGGAATACACGGCGAGGCGCTCAGGAGATTTACGCGGCATGCCGGGAGATCAAGTTGACCTTGGAAGATTTCGAGGGGCCTCACTACAAACGCATTACGCATATCCGGAAGCTGCTTGCGGACGGTCAACTTGACTCTCAGCTCCGCTGGATGAGCGTTCGTCCCACCGCTGCGCCGGCTGCGGCGGTCTGATGCTCAACCGACCGGGAGCACAAGAACAGTGATTTTCAAACCGACGGATTTGCCCGGTGCATTTGTTATCGAGCCGCAACGAAAGGAAGATTTTCGGGGCTACTTTGCCCGCACCTTTTGCGAGAAAGAATTTGCCGCTCTTGGTCTGGAAACTCACATCGCGCAGTGCAGCGTCTCCTTTAATCAACGGAAAGGTACGTTGCGTGGAATGCGTTATCAGGTAGCTCCGTTTGAAGAGGTTAAAGTGGTGCGGTGCATCCGCGGCGCTATTTTTGATGTAATTATCGATCTAAGACGGAATTCGCCAACGTTCAAGAAGCATTTGGTGGTCGAGCTGGACGAGCGTAACGGTAAGACGCTGTATGTGCCGGCCGGATTCGCGCATGGTTTTCAGACGCTTGCGGCCAACTCAGAAGTATTATACCAAATGTCGCAATACTATTCTGCGGACCATGCGCGCGGGTCCGCTGGAATGATCCTGCGTTCGCCATACCTTGGCCGCAGGACGCGAGAACGATTTTTGAGCGAGACCAAGATTGCGGAGATTTTGAATAAAAATCAATGACTGCTGGCATTACGATCGCATCAGCGAACACCACTCCAACTTCCACAGGTTCCGGAGATCGGATCCATTCGTTTGCCTCGGAACTCTACCCAATCTGCCGGAGCATCACGGGGCATGGGCTTCGTGAGACCCTTCGTCGAATCGGAGAGAGAATTCCTCTTCAAGTCCATGAGGTACCGAGCGGAACCAAGGTGTTTGACTGGACTGTCCCGCGCGAATGGAACATCCAAGAAGGCTATATTAAGAACTCGCAGGGCGATCGAGTGATCGACTTTCGGGACTCCAATCTGCACGTTGTAAATTACAGCATTCCCATTCGCAAGAAGGTCTCGCTTCGGGAACTGAGGGACCACCTGCACACCCTGCCGGAGCAACCCGACTGGATTCCTTACCGCACGTCTTACTACCGGGAGGAATGGGGCTTTTGTCTGAGCCAGCGG
>Ga0210410_10002801_pt1 | contig 15557 bp, 12 predicted proteins | sample IncBWC4MmetaG_FD_161058 | JGI IMG/M metagenome (GOLD analysis project Ga0210410, IMG submission 161058) | Forest soil microbial communities from Barre Woods Harvard Forest LTER site, Petersham, Massachusetts, United States - Inc-BW-C-4-M | ecosystem: Environmental > Terrestrial > Soil >... | reverse complement strand
GTTCGTGCCCGCGGCACTGGCCCAAATCGTGGTGCTGTCGGATTTCTGGTCGCCGATGCCTGAGATCAGGAGCATGCTGGCGGGATTGTCCGCCTCCGGCGCGCATGGCACGTTGGTCCAGGTCGTCGACCCCGCCGAAGAGACTTTCCCGTATTCCGGCCGCGTCGAATTCGTCGAACCGGAAGATGGAAGCCAGATCACCGCGGGCCGCGCCGAGAGCTGGGCGCGCGACTACGTCGCGCGCGTCGCCCTGCATCGCGACGAGATCCGCAGCGAGACCAACAAGCTCGACTGGCTGTTCTCGACCCACACCACCAGCCGCTCCGCCGCCGAACTGCTGCTGTTCCTGCATTCCGGCATGATGGTGAGCAAAGGCGGCGCGCGCTCGAGCGTCAAAGTGGGGCGAGGCGCATGATCGCAGGTCTTCCCCTCTCCTTTGCCGAACCGCTGCTGCTGCTGGGTCTGTTGAGCCTGCCGGTGCTGTGGTGGCTGTTGCGGGTGATGCCGCCGCGGCCGAAGCGGATCGAGTTCCCGCCGACGCGGCTGTTGTTCGATATCGCGCCGAAGGAAGAAACCCCGTCGCGCACGCCATGGTGGCTGACCCTGTTGCGCCTGACCGCTGCCGCACTCATCATCCTTGCCGCCGCCGGCCCGATCTGGAATCCGCAGACCGCAGTTGGTGGCAGCAAGGCGCCACTGGTGATCCTGCTCGACGACGGCTGGAGCGCGGCGTCGAGCTGGGACATCCGGATCAAGGCCGCCGATGAATTGATCGCGAATGCCGACAACGACCGGCGCGGCATCGCGCTGGTTCCGCTGTCGGAGCCAGCGCGCGACATCACGTTGATGCCGGGCGGCACGGCGCGGGTGGCGCTGCGACAGCTTTCGCCAAAACCCTATTCGGTCGAACGCGTCGAGACGCTGCCGGCCCTCGAACGCTTCCTCAAAGCCACCGGCGACGCCGAAATCGCGTGGCTGGCCGACGGCGTCGATACCGGGCGCGGCGCTGAGTTTCTGGAAAATCTCGGCAAAACCATCGGCGACCGTACGCTGACGGTGTTCGAGGGCGGCGCGCCCTCCGCGCTCGCCCTGGCCGCCGCCGAAAACGCCGCCGCGAAGATGACCGTAAAGGTGTTGCGCACCGATGGCGGCCTTGCCGCCGGCATCGTGCGCGCCATCGACGCCAAGGGCTCGCCGATCGGCGAAGCCCGTTACAGCTTTGGACCGCAGGAACGCGATACCGAGGCGGCGTTCGACCTTCCGGTCGAACTGCGCAACGACATCGCGCGGCTTGAAATCTCGGGCGAGCGTTCCGCCGGCGCGGTCCAGTTGCTCGACAAGCGATGGCGGCGGCGCGCCATCGGCGTCGTCAGTGGCTCGAGCACCGATACCGCGCAGCCGCTGCTGGCCTCCACCTTCTATCTCACCCGCGCGCTGTCGCCGTTCGCCGATGTGCGGCTCGGCGATCGCGGCGCGCCGCAGCAGGTGATCGCGCAATTTCTCGATCAGCGGCTGCCGATGATCGTATTGGCGGATGTCGGCACGCTGTCGCCGGAAATCCGCGAGCGTCTCAACGCATGGATCGAGCAAGGCGGCGTGCTGGTGCGGTTCGCCGGCCCGCGTCTGGCGCAGGCCGACGACGATCTGGTGCCGGTGAAATTGCGGCGCGGCGGACGCACTCTGGGCGGCAGCCTGACCTGGGAAAAGCCGCAGCATATGGCCTCGTTTGCCGCGGACGGACCGTTCGCAGGCCTTGTGGTACCGAAGGACGTCACCATCAGCCGACAGGTTTTGGCCGAACCGGATGCGGTGCTGGCGACCAAGAGCTGGGCGTCGCTGGAAGACGGCACGCCGCTGGTGACCGGCGAACATCGCGGCAAGGGCGTGGTCAGCCTGTTCCATGTCGGCGCCGACATGCGCTGGTCTGACTTGCCGATGTCGGGCAGTTTTGTCGAGATGCTGCGGCGGCTGGTCGACATGTCCGGCTACACGTCGAAACCGGGTGCTGGCGTCGCCAGCGAGGCGACCGCGGAGACGGTGGCGCCGCTGCGCACGCTCGACGGTTTTGGTGCGTTCGGCCCGCCGCCCTCGACCGCCAAGCCGATGCCGGCGGACTATCGCGATCGCGCCACCGCGGATCACCCGCCAGGGTTCTATGGTTCGGCCGAAGGTCCGATCGCCGTCAACACCCTGGCGTCGGCCGATCGCATCGCGCCACTGGATACCTCTTCCCTGCGCGCACGGCGCGCCAGCTACACCAATGCCGAGCCGCGCGACCTGCGCGGGATATTGCTGTCGTCATCGCTGGCGCTGTTCCTGATCGATGCGATCGTGGTCGCCATGCTGGGCGCCGGCCTCGCCGCCCTGTTGCGGCGTCGCGCGGCGCCGGCTGCACTTGCCATCGCATTCGTGCTTGCGGCGATGGGCCCCTCGCCGAGCCGCGCCGACAACAACGACGACTTCGCCATCAAGGCGGTCTCGCAGACGCGCCTCGCCTATGTCGTCACCGGCAATGCCGACGTCGATTCCATCGTCAAGGCCGGCATGTCCGGGCTGACCCTGTTCCTGGCACAGCGCACGGCGCTGGAAGCCGGCGATCCCGTCGGCATCGATCCCGCGCATGACGAGCTGGCATTCTTCCCGCTGATCTACTGGCCGGTGATACCGGGGGCGCCGAAGCCGCCGCAGGATGCCATCAACCGCATCGACGCCTATATGAAGCAGGGCGGCACCGTCGTGTTCGACACCCGCGACGCCGTCGAGGCGCCACCTGGAGACAACGGCGCAGCGCAGACGCCGGGCATGCAGACGCTGCGCGACATCCTTTCCTCGCTCGACGTCCCCGAACTCGAGCCGGTGCCGCGCGAACACGTACTGACCAAGACGTTTTATCTGCTGCGCGATTTCCCGGGCCGCTTCAGTTCGGGCCAGACCTGGGTCGAAGCCCTGCCGCGCGAGGATGACGACGAGGCCGCGCAGCGTCCGGCGCGCGGCGGCGATGGTGTCTCGCCGATCATCATCACCTCGAACGACCTTGCCGGCGCCTGGGCGATCCGCCCCGATGGCCAGCCGATGCTGCCGCTGACGCCGGGCGAGCCGCGCCAGCGCGAATTCGCCTTCCGCGCCGGCGTCAACATCGTGATGTACACGCTGACCGGCAACTACAAGGCTGACCAGGTGCATGCGCCCGCTTTGATCGAGCGGTTGGGACAATGAGCATGCAATACGGCATCGCGTTCACCCCCCTCGTTCCCTCGCTCGTGCTGTGGCTTGCGCTGGCGGCCATCCTTGTGATCGCAGCCCTGCTGTTGCTCGGCCGCGCACGCGGTGCGGTCGTGCGCGTGACGGCGCTGGCGCTGATATTGCTTGCGCTCGCCAATCCCTCCTTCACCCGCGAGGACCGCGAACCGTTGTCGTCGGTCGCCGCCGTGGTGATCGACAAGAGTCCGAGCCAGAATTTCGGCACGCGCAATCAGGAAACGGCGAAGGCGCAGGAAGCCCTGGTCGACAACCTCAAGAAGATCAAGGGACTGGAAGTCCGCGTGGTCGAGGCCGGGCAGGCCGACGGCGAAACCGACGGCACCAAACTGTTCGGCGCGCTGTCATCGGCGCTGTCGGACGTTCCCGTCGAGCGTGTCGCCGGCGCGTTCCTGATCACCGATGGCCGCGTGCACGATATTCCCGCCAATGCCTCGGCACTCGGCTTCCAGGCGCCGGTGCATGCCCTGATCACGGGGCGCAAGGACGAGCGCGACCGGCGCATTGCGATCTCGGCCGCGCCGCGTTTCGGCATCGTCGGCCAGACCCAGACCATTACCTACCGACTCGACGATCAGGGCGTCACCGGCGAGCGCGCCAAGATCGTGGTCCGCCGCGATGGCGAGGTGATCAACGAACGCACCCTGCAGAGCGGCCAGACCGCCAATATCGAGATCGACATCAAGCATGCCGGTCCGAACATCGTGGAGATCGAGGCCTCAGCGCTCGAGAACGAACTGACGCTGGTCAATAACCGCGCGGTGGTCGCTATCGATGGCGTGCGCGATAAATTGCGGGTGCTGCTGGTCTCCGGCGAGCCGCATGCGGGCGAGCGCACCTGGCGCAACCTTTTGAAGTCGGACGCCAGCGTCGATCTGGTGCATTTCACCATTTTGCGCCCGCCGGAGAAACAGGACGGCACGCCGATCAACGAGCTGTCGCTGATCGCGTTTCCGACCCGCGAATTGTTCCAGCAGAAGATCAACGAATTCCAGTTGATCATCTTCGACCGCTACGCCCGCCAGGGCGTGCTGCCGATCCCATATTTCGAGAATATCGCGCGCTATGTGCGTGCCGGCGGCGCCGTGCTGGTATCGGCCGGTCCCGACTATGCCTCGACCACCAGCATCTGGCGCACGCCGCTGGATTCGGTGCTGCCGGCCGAGCCGGTCGGCGTCACCGAAAAGCCGTTTTATGCGCACCTGAGCGATGCCGGCAAGCGTCACCCCGTCACGCGCGGGCTCGAAGGCTCTGCCGTCGAGCCGCCGCATTGGAGCCGGTTTTTCCGCACCGTGGAGACGCGTAACTCCGTCATCCCGCCGGTTATGACCGGCGCCGACGGCAAGCCGCTGCTGTTGCTGTCGCGCTCCGGCGAAGGCCGCGTCGCGCTGCTACTGACGGATCATATCTGGCTGTGGGCGCGCGGCTATGAAGGCGGCGGGCCGCATCTCGATCTGCTGCGGCGGATGTCGCATTGGCTGATGAAGCAGCCCGATCTCGACGAAGAAGCGCTGCGTCTGCAGGTCCAGGGTCACGATCTCGTGGTGCAGCGCCAGACCATGGCAGACAGCGTCACGCCGGTGACGGTGACGTCGCCGAGCGGCGCCACGCGCGAATTGACGCTCAGCGCCGGCGAACCGGGTACATGGACCTCCACGATCCCCGCCAACGAACTCGGCCTGTGGCAGGCGACCGACGGCACGCTGAAAGCGCTGATCAATGTCGGCCCGACCAATCCGAAGGAATTCTCCGAAGTCACTTCCACGACCGAGACGCTCAAACCCCTGGCGCAGGCAACCGGCGGCGACGCACGCCGCGTGGTCGACGGTTCGAGCATTGACCTGCCCCGCATCGTGCCGGTGCGGGCCTCCGGCATCTTCCACGGCGACGGCTGGATGGGCGTGAAGATGCGCGACGCCAGCGTCGTCAAGGGCGTCGGCGTGCTGCCGATGTTTGCGGGCTTGATCGGACTGCTGCTGCTGCTCGGCGCCTTTGCCGCGACCTGGCTGCGCGAGGGGCGTTGAGCGCGGCGCGCCTCGCTGGAGTTGCATCAATCCCACAGCGCTGACGGATTCCGCCTGACCTGGCCGGAGCTACGGTTGACACGGCCAGCGCCTTCCGATGTTATAATATAACATCGGGACGGCCGTCCCTCAGGTGGGCCTCACGCGGCATGAAGTGGTTCCGAAAAAACATCAAAACCGGCTCGCGGCTGGCGCTGTTCGCGCTCGCGATCCAGTTTGCGTTGTCGTTCGGGCATTTCCACGGGATCGCCGCACAGGCCGCGCCGGCGATTCAGGCCGGCCTGTCGCAGGCCGATCCGGCCCATATCGGTGCCGTTGCCGCGCCCGATGCGACCACTGAAGCCGTACGGAAGCAACCGCCGTCCACCCCCGACAGCGACCAGCAACCGGCCGATGCCTGTGCGATCTGCGCCGTCATCGCGCTCGCCGGCAATGTGCTGTTCGCGACGCCGCCGGTGCTGCAGCTGCCGCAGGCGGTCGAGTTTCTGTACCGCACGACCGACGCCGAGTTCATCCATTTGGGCGCGGTGCATCCGGCGTTCCAATCCCGCGCGCCTCCCATCTCCTGACATCGATTGATTGATGCGCCCTCGGGGCTCACTCGCATCATGCGAGGCGATCTCAAGGGACAAATCGAAATCGGTCCGTCACTTAATCGACGGCAAGGCGCTTCCTAAATTCGTCGACAACGCGAATTCCGGTCGCAGCCTCTCGGGATCGGGACAATGACGCGCTCATTAAGAACCACTCTCCTGCTCTCCAGTTCAGCGTCACTGCTGCTCGGTCTGGGCAACCCCGCAATGTCGCAGACCGCAGCCCCCGCGGCTGGCGGCACCACCAAGCTGCCTGAAATCTCGGTGACCGCGCCGCGCGTCTCCCAGCAGCCGCGGCGTCCAAAGACGCGCGTGACCACCGGGCAACGTCGTGAGGTGCCGGCAGCGGCACCGCAGACCGAAGCGCAGATCGTTGCCGGCAAGAACGAAAAATTCGACGAAGCCCGTCGGACCATCGATGCGCCGACCGGCGCGACCTCGTATCAGATCAACCATCAGAACATCGAAGCGTCACCGCAGGGCGCCAATGCGACGCTGGACAAAGTCTTGTTGCAGTTTCCGGGCGTAACGCAGGATTCGGCCGCCAGCGGCGAACTGCATGTCCGCAACGAGCACGCCAATGTGCAGTACCGCATCAACGGAATCATGCTGCCCGACGGCGTCGGCGCTTTCGGGCAAATCCTCGACACCGGCATTGTCGGTAGCCTTGCGCTGCTTACCGGTGCGCTTCCGGCGCAATACGGCTTTCGCACCGCGGGCGTGCTGGACATCCAGACCAAGGCGGACGCCTTCAACAATTCCGGCAGCGTCAGCGTCTATGGCGGCAGTCACGGCACGATCACACCGAGCTTCGAATATGGCGGCACGGTGGGGCAGACCCAGTACTTCGTGTCCGGACGCTTTCTCCAGAATAATCTGGGGATAGAGAATCCTACACCGTCGAATGACGCCATTCACGACCGCACGTCGCAGGAAAAGGGATTTCTCTATCTTTCGACCGTGCTCGACCCCACCAGCCGCCTGACCTTCATGAGCGGTGTGTCCAACAGCACCTATCAGATTCCCAACAATCCGGGCCAGACGCCGAACTTTAACGTCAATGGGGTGACCAGCTTCGATTCGGCGCTGCTCAACGAACACCAGAACGAGTTCAATCAATTCAACGTCGTTGCCTACCAGAAATCGGTCGACGATATCGATTTGCAGCTTTCCTATTTCAACCGCTACAGCCAGTTGCACTTCTATCCTGATCCGACCGGAGATCTGGTCTTCAACGGCGTCTCGTCGAACGTTTACCGTCAGAGCTTTGTCAACGGCATTCAGGAAGATACCGCCTGGCGCGTCGGTTTTGCGCATACCCTGCGTTTTGGGTTTTCCGTGAGCGCTGAGCGCTCTCTGGTCAACAACATATCCACCGTGCTGCCGGTCGATCCGGCAACCGGCAATCAGGTCGATCCCATAACCGGCAATCCGTTCGGTCCACCATTCTCCGTATTTGATTCAAGCTCCAAGACCGGCTGGCTGGTCGGTACCTATCTTCAGGATGAGTGGAGGATCAACAATCAGTTGACGTTGAACGCCGGATTGCGGTTCGACCAGATGTATCAATATGTCGATGCCAATCAGCTCAGCCCGCGCGTCAGCCTGACCTGGAAGCCGTACGATGGAACGACGTTCCACGCCGGCTATGCGCGAAACTTCACGCCGCCACAGCAGGTGATCGCCGCCCCGACCAATCTCGCCCTTGTGACACCCCCCACCGCCCCCGCCAACACGCAAACTCCCGAGGTGGCGCTCAACAGTCCGGTACTGCCGGAGCGGTCGCACGTGTTCGACGTCGGCGTCGTTCAGAAGATCTATCCCGTACCCGGCCTCGAAGTCGGCATCGACGGCTACTACAAGATCGCCCGCGACCTGCTCGACGACGGCCAGTTCGGCGCGGCCTATGTGCTGAACGGCTTCAACTACGACCGCGGGCAGAATGTCGGCGTCGAGCTCAAATCGACCTACACCAACGGCAATTTCCGCGCCTATGGAAACGTCGCCTGGGCCAAACAGATCGCCACCACCATCGTGTCGAACCAGTTTCTGTTCGGTCAGGACGAAATCAACTATATCGCCAACCACTATATCTACACGGACCATGCCCAGGTCCTGACCGCTTCGGCCGGCGCCTCCTATCTGTGGAACGGTACGCGGTTCAGCGCGTCGATGATCTACGGCAGCGGGCTTCGCTCCGGTTTTGCGAACACCGATCATTTGCCATCATACACCCAGGTCAATGTCGGACTATCGCACGATTTCAACATTGTCGCTCCGAACAAACCGACGACGGTGAGGTTCGACGTCGTGAACCTGTTCGACAAGATCTACGAGATCAGGGACGGCTCGGGCATCGGCGTGTTTGCGCCGCAGTTCGGACCGCGCCGTGGTTTCTTTGTCGGCATTTCGCAGAAGCTGTGAAGCTTGGGAGGCGGTCATGTCAGTCAAATGGGCGTTGGAAATATACGATAGCAGGCGCAAGGCCGCCTTGATCTCAACGCACGAATTTGACGACTTCGCTTCCCTGCGAACGGCGATAGTGGAAAATCCAGCTTGCAAGTTTCTCATCGACCCATCCGACCGTGCCACGCCAAACGAGTTCCAATGTCTGCTTGACTTGCGCTCCCAGGGTTTCGAGGTCGAACGTAAGTGATGGTGGTACGGCGTGCGCCGTTGCCCACCCTGCACGCTCTACTGCGCCTTGCTCCAGTCCGGCCGAATATCTCCGGAGACCTCGGTGAACGCACCTTCGACCAATTCAGCCACCAGCAGGCGGCTGTAGTCGACCGGTCCCGGCATGATCGCCCGCCCCTTCGGCACGGCCTTGAAGCCGACGCGGCTGTAATAGGGCTCGTCGCCGACCAGGATGACGAGGCGATGTCCCTTGGCTCTCGCGTCGTTCAGCGAGCGATCGAGCAGCGCGCGGCCAACGCCGCGGCCACGGAACGGCGGCTCGACGGTCAGCGGCCCGAGCATCAATGCCGGCGTGTCGCCGATGCAGATCGGCAACTGGCGCACCGAGCCGACCAGCAGGGTGCCGATCCATGCCGTAAACGACAGATCGAGCAGATGATCGACATGTTCGCGCAGACGATAGGCGCTCAGCACGAAGCGGCCGGGCCCGAAGGTGCGTTCAAGCAGGCGCTCGATCGCGTGCGCGTCATTCGGGGTTTCGGCCAATATTGTCAGGGAGAGGTCGCTCATGATCTCAATAGCGTTTTCAAGCGAAGTGGGCACCGGTTCGCGTTAAGAAAACGCGTCAGAAAATAGGTTAGAGCTTTGGTTCTGATCAAATCAGAACCAAAGCTCTAACGCGGGATAGCATCTGACGGCGGCGCGGTCTATCGCCCTGCGTTGCCTAAATTCGAGCAGTTTCAATTCCTGTCAATGGCCGGCTGGGACAAATAGGCCAGCAGCTTCATCTCGCGGCGGCCGCGCGTCACGGTGTCGAGCACCAGGCCGGAAGATATCGACAGGATCGCCACGATCATCAGGCCCATCGACAAGACCGCGGTCGGCAGCCGCGGAACGAGGCCTACCTCGAGATAGGTGATAATGACGGGGATCGCGAGCGCGATCGAAAGCAGCGCGAGAATGATGCCGATGGCCGTGAAAAACCGCAGCGGCTTTTCCGACCGGTACAATTTCAGGATGGTGCCGAGAATCCGGAAACCGTCGCGCCAGGTGTTCAGCTTGCTGACCGATCCCTCTGGCCGGGCATAATACGGCGTCTCGATCTCGCTCACCGGCAGCGCCAGCTCGAGCGCATGCACGCTGAGTTCGGTTTCGATCTCGAAACCGTCCGACAGCACCGGAAAGGATTTGACGAAGCGGCGCGAGAATACCCGATAGCCGGAAAGGATGTCCTTGAAGGCCTGGCCGAACACCGCTGACAGAAAGCTGGTCAGCATCCGGTTGCCGGTGCGGTGGCCGGGCCGGTAGGCGGCGACCGACTGATCGACGCGAAAGCCTACCACCATGTCGAGATGATCGCTGACCAGCCTATCGATCATGCGCGGGGCGCTCGGCGCGTCATAGGTCGCGTCGCCATCGACCAGCACGTAGATGTCGGCGTCGATATCGGCGAACATCCGCCGCACCACATGGCCCTTGCCCTGGCGGCGTTCGCTGCGCACTTCGGCACCGGCGGCGCGAGCGACCTCGATCGTGCGATCCGTCGAGTTATTGTCGTAAACGAAGATTTCGGCAGCCGGCAGCGCTTTGCGAAAATCGGCGACCACGGTCGCGACGGCGGCTTCCTCGTTGAAGCACGGCACCAGGACCGCAACCCGCAACGCTGGTGTCGTCATCGCCCGCCCGCCGAATCAGCACTTTTCATGGCTCGTTTATACCGTAGTCGGGCTTTTGCCGGTTGCCGGAAGGTCAGGTTATCCGCCGCGCGCTCGCCACGCAGGTCGAGCGTCGCAAACAGCAGGGTCCAGAGCGAAAGCATATCGACGGGGATAATGTAGTAAGGCGTGAAGACCGGATGGGACATGAAGAAGATCAGGTTCACAACGAGATTTCCGGCGACCGCGAGCGCGACCTGTTTTGCGTTGCCGTGATTGGAACGCCATAGCCAGGCGGTCCAGACGACGGCGATGGCCAGCAGGGTGAACTGCACGTCCACGAAATAGCGCCAAAGGATGCCTGAATTCAGTTCCGGCGCTGCGACGTCGACGCCGCCATAGGTCGTCGAGAACGGACTGCCCGCATTGATCGCATTGGCCATCAGCGTCGGCGCGATCCCGATCAGGAAGGCAACGCCAAAGGCGGCACCCTGCAAGAACGTTTCCCTGTTTCGCGCCTTGAGGAACGAACCGGCGAGGAACAGAAGGTAACCCGCCGAGAGGAACAGGTTCGGCAGGCGAAAATTGACCGAGAGCCCGATCAAGAGGCCGACCAGCACGGTCAGAACAAGCCGTTGCCACGCTCCCCCATCAAAAAGTCTTGGCGTGAGATAACCCGCCGCCGCGCAGACCATCATGGTCGGCGCCATCGAATAGCTCGCCTTGGTCGGATTGATCATCAGATAGAGCGCGGCAAAGCCGAACAAAGCGGCCAGCGCAAGCGAGGCCGGTTCACGCGCCCTGAACAGTCCAAGCAGCGCAAAACCGACGATGGTGATGCTCGCCAATGCGTAAAGCGGAATCACCTGAAAGCCCTCCGGAAACAGCGCCAGCGCAAATCCGGTCCCCGGCGGGTATTGCATGACGTATTTGTCGGCTTTCTCGATCCATGTGTGGCAGGGAATTCGCTTCACATCATTCCATTCCGGGAAGCCGATCGCCTTCAGCCGGTCGACGAGATAATGATCCTCGTCGCGCGCGATATTGGTATCGAGCCCGCCGGCTCCGAACTTCTGGAACAGATGCGCCTGCCTGAGATAGCAGACGTCGTCATAGACTCCGCGGCTTTCGCTCCAGCGCGATATCGTCCAGATGTTGCTCGCCAGCACCAGCAGAAAGCCGATGCCGCATAGGAGCCTGAGGGATTTCAGCTTTTGCATGTCGAACCGGCCAATGCCCTGATTTCTCCGCTTCTAGGCGCTGCGATAGCGGGACGCAACCAAGCCGGTCGCGGGAGGCGTCAACGCCAGGTCGCGATCGGCGCTTTGCCGCCAAGCACTTCGGCGATGCGGCGGCGGGTACCCGGGGTTGTGTCATCGGGCAGCGCGGCCAAATCGAAGAATCCGCATTCGACAATCTCGCGATTGGGCTCCGGCAGGCGGTCCTGCCGAAACTGCCTGACGACATAGACCGCGACGTGATCGCGGCGCGAAACATGGCTGTTAAGGAACACGCCGTGCAGCACGGGCTCATCGGTCAGCTCGATCCGCCCCTCCTCCATGAGTTCACGGCGCAACGACTCCAGAAAGGTCTCGCCGACCTCGACACCCCCGCCCGGCAGATACCAACCGGTGACATAACTGTGCCTTACCAGGAACACCCGGTTGTCGCCGTCGAGGACAACGGCGCGGACGCCGAGCGTCATGCCGCGGGCCACCCGCCAATAGAGATGAAGAATCCGCCGCAGCTGCGGCTCGAAGCGTTTTCGCAGATCTTGCAGGGGCGTCACTGAAACCTCGGATGGACGGACATGGCGTTTGACCCCGGGCGTTTGATGCTTGCGCGGGCGCGGCCGGCTTGCCAATACAGTTGCGGGATCTTGGGATATCGAGAGATGATCGTGCACCGGCTCTATATCACAGGCCATCCGGGAGGACGAAAGTGATGGCTGCGTTCACGCTGGCGCACCTGTCCGACCCGCATCTTCCGCCGCTGCCACCGGCGCGGCTGCGCGATCTCGCGGGCAAACGCGCGCTCGGCTATCTCAACTGGACCCGCAACCGGCACAAATATCACCGCCGCGACGTGCTCGACGCGCTGGTTGCCGATCTCAAGGCGCAACGGCCGGACCATATCGCGGTCACCGGCGATCTCGTCAATCTCGCGCTGGAGGCGGAGTTCACGCCGGCGGCGGCCTGGCTGGAAAGCGTCGGCGCGCCGCAGCAGGTGACGGTCATTCCCGGCAATCACGACGCCTATGTCCGCGCCACCAAGCACCGCTTTGCCGGGACATTCGCCGACTACCTGCGCGGCGATACCGAGGCTGGCGTGACGTCCTATCCGTTTGTGCGACGGCGCGGTCCGCTGGCGCTGATCGGCGTCTCGTCGGCGGTGCCGACGCCGCCCCTGATGGCGACCGGCCGGCTCGGCCGCACGCAGCTCGATGCGGTCGATCGCATCCTGGCGCAGCTGTCGGCCGAACAGGCGTTTCGGGTGCTGCTGGTGCATCATCCCCTGCACTCGGATTCCCGCATCAAGCGGCTGACGGATTCGCGGCAATTGCGCGCGGTGCTGCAGCGGCGAGGCGTCGACCTCGTTCTGCACGGCCATGACCACATTCATTCGACGATGTGGTTCGACGGCCCGAACGGCAAAATACCGGCGATCGGCGTGCCGTCGGCGTCGGCGCTGGCGCACCGGCATTATCCGTCCGCCGCCTACAATTTGTTTTCGATCGAGCGCAACGGCGACGCCTGGCGCTGCGAGCAGACCGTGCGAAGCCTGGGCGAGGGCTTGCGCGTGCAGCAATTGAGCGAGACGCGGCTGATCTAGAGATTGCGCAGGCTCGCAAACAGCGCCAGGCCGAACAGCGCGGCTGCGCCCAGAAGGAAGCCGAGCACGAAGATCCAGAACCCACTGCGCCGCGGTTTTTCCGGCGCGACCGGTTCGACGATCGGCGTTGCGACCATCGCGTGTTCACGCTCGATCATGCGGCGCGCGACATAGTCGGTGACGGCATCGACGATCACGGGGACATCGTGCGACTCGGCCAGCACGATGCGGCCGAAGCGGGTGTCCTGCACGAAGCGGTAGATGCGCTTGTCGCGGCCCATCAGGATATGCGCGACCACATCGATCCACAGCCTCGGCGTTTCGCCCTGGCTGACGCCGCGATCGAACAGATCGACCTGCTCGGGGACCTGCGCAAACAGGGGATCGAGCGCCTCGTTCAGGATTTCGAGGCGCGCGACTTCCGCGTCGCGCAACTCGACGACGACGCCGATGCGATCGGCGGCCTCGATCCGCGCCTGCCGGAGCGCATCGCGCAACCGCGTCGGTCGCGGGTCGCTGGCTGCGTGGCCGGTATTCTGCGCGTCTGACATCCTGGGGCGCCTTTGTCCTGATCGGTCCACATTAACCTATCAGTAACCGGATTTTCCGCAAAGGCCGTTTGTTCCCAATAACTTACGCCTTTGGTCGGCGCAGAGCCTGGTTACACCAGGCCCTACCTTTTCGTTCTGACGCGTTTTCTTCACAAACCGGTACCCACTTCGCTTGAAAACGCTATGGAAAACCAGACGGCCCCACCCGGAAATCCGGATGGGGCCGCCCGTCGCTAGGCTTTCCTTGGACGTTTCTTGAGACGTTAATCAGACAGCAGCCCGGTCAGGCCGAGACCCGCGAGGGCTCTTCGACGATGGAAAAGCGCACGCCGGCCTTGTGACGGTTCTCTTCCGATACGACGCGCCAGGCGTCCTCGGCTTCCTGGCGGGTCTTGAACGGACCCTGCACCTGAGCCGAGCCTTCCACGAGCTTGTGGAAGTTCATCGAACCGAACTCGCCGCCAATCACCCAGAAATTGCTGCCTTTGGTCATAATAGCCTCCTGTTGCGTTAGCGTGATCAGTCTGGAATCCGACCAGACCCCAGACTGATCAATTGCAGCGTTAGCCGAACTGATTCATCGTATTGTGGACGCCGCCCGCCTTCAGAGCGGCCTCGCCGGCGAAATATTCCTTGTGATCGTCGCCGATGTCGGAGCCAGCCATGTTCTGATGCTTTGCACAGGCGATGCCCTGACGGATCTCCTGACGCTGAACATTCCTCACATAGCCCAGCATGCCCTGATCGCCGAAATACTCCTTCGCGAGATTATCAGTCGACAGAGCTGCCGTGTGATAGGTCGGCAACGTGATCAGATGGTGGAAGATGCCGGCACGCTTTGCTGAATCGGCCTGGAAGGTGCGGATGCGCTCGTCGGCTTCAATGGCCAGCGGCGTATCGTCGTATTCCGGCTTCATGAGTTCGGCCCGATTGTACTTGCTGACATCCTTGCCGGCTTCCTTCAACGCGTCGTACACCTGCCAACGGAAGTGGAGCGTCCAGTTGAACGATGGCGAGTTGTTGTAGGCCAGCTTCGCGTTTGGAACCACCTCGCGAATGCGGTCAACCATCTTGGCGATCTGCTCGATATGCGGCTTCTCGGTCTCGATCCACAGCAGGTCGGCGCCGTTCTGCAGCGAGGTGATGCTGTCGAGCACGCAACGATCTTCGCCGGTGCCGGCACGGAACTGATAGAGGTTGCTGGGAAGGCGCTTCGGACGCATCATCTTGCCGTTGCGGTTGATGATGACATCGCCGTTCCTGGCGTTGGCGGCCGTCACTTCCTCGCAATCCAGGAAGCTGTTGTACTGATCGCCGATGTCGCCGGGCTTGTGGCTCACGGCGATCTGCTGCGTGAGACCGGCACCCAGCGAGTCGGTGCGGGTCACGATGATGCCGTCTTCGACGCCCAGTTCGAGGAAGGCATGGCGGCAGGCCCGGATCTTCGCCAGGAACACCTCGTGCGGCACAGTCACCTTGCCGTCCTGGTGGCCGCACTGCTTTTCGTCGGAGACCTGATTTTCGATCTGCAGAGCGCACGCACCTGCTTCAATCATCTTCTTTGCGAGCAGATAGGTCGCCTCCGCATTGCCGAAACCAGCGTCGATGTCGGCGATGACGGGCACGACATGCGTCTGGAAGTTGTCGATCTTTTCGATCAATGCCTTTTCCTTCGCCTGGTCGCCTGCCTTGCGAGCGGCGTCGAGGGCGCGGAAGGTATCGTTGAGCTCACGGGAGTCCGCCTGACGGAGGAAGGTGTAGAGCTCTTCGATCAGCGCCGGCACCGAGGTCTTCTCGTGCATCGACTGATCGGGAAGCGGTCCGAACTCGGAGCGAAGCGCGGCGATCATCCAGCCGGAGAGATACAGATAGCGGCGATCGGTCGTACCGAAATGCTTCTTCACCGAAATCAGCTTCTGCTGCGCGATGAAGCCATGCCAGCAACCGAGCGACTGGGTGTACTTGGTGGGATCGGCGTCATAGGCAGCCATATCGCTGCGCATCAGC
>Ga0210410_10002800_pt1 | contig 15573 bp, 8 predicted proteins | sample IncBWC4MmetaG_FD_161058 | JGI IMG/M metagenome (GOLD analysis project Ga0210410, IMG submission 161058) | Forest soil microbial communities from Barre Woods Harvard Forest LTER site, Petersham, Massachusetts, United States - Inc-BW-C-4-M | ecosystem: Environmental > Terrestrial > Soil >... | reverse complement strand
CTCTCGTATGGGCCAACCGACGCTGAACATACCCCCGCAAAATGGAATGGGGAGGGCCCGTATTACGACCCGAAGTCACCGGCCTACCAGCCCTCGCCAAGCCGCGACCAGGATAAGAACCCGGCCGCAGTGTCCAACCCTTCGAACCATCGCATCTTGTTGAAGAATGTGGAGTGCCTGCGTGCGGCTGACGGAACCGTCGTTATTACCTCGAGGCGTTCCAATATCAAGATCGATAAGCTGACCACTTATGTGCTCGCTGCGAGTGACCTGCTGCCCACGAATTAGCTGGTGAATATCGATTGGCAGGTGAGCACCGGTCAGAGGCCGAACGGCGTGCCCTAAGGGTCGCTGGCATGCAGTTGTAATCCGGCAGACATGGTAGTATACCCAGTGCGTTAACGTACACGGTTACTGCATTCCTGGTCCGCGACGGGTTCTGCAGCGACGGCGGTCAAAGCGACGGTAATGTCTTTCCTGGGAATCGACGTAGGTACGGGGGGAACGCGTGCGCTCGTCATTGACGAGGCGGGACGTGTCATTGCCTCCGCAACCGAAGAGCACCGCGACTTTGCATCACCCAAGATCGGCTGGGCGGAACAGGATCCCCGTGACTGGTGGCGCGCCTGCGGCGTGGCTGTCCAGAAAGTGCTGGCCAAGTGCCAACTGCGCGGTGATCAGATTGCCTGCGTCGGTCTCTCTGGACAAATGCACGGCGCGGTCCTTCTGGACGAGCGCTCTCAGGTCGTACGGCCTGCACTTATTTGGTGCGATGTCAGGACTGAGAAACAAAGCCGGGATTTGACGGCAACAATTGGCGCCGCTCGTTTAATCGAGCTCACCTCAAACCCCGCACTGACTAATTTCACTTTGACCAAGTGTCTGTGGGTCCGGGAGAACGAACCCGAACTCTGGAGGCGGGTCCGCTCGGTCATGCTGCCGAAAGACTACGTCCGATTGCAGCTGACCGGTGAACGCGCTACCGATATGGCCGACGCCTCTGGCACCCTATTGCTCGACGTGGCCCACCGGCGCTGGTCGAAAGAGATTTTGCAGTTCGTCCAAATGGAAGAATCTCTTTTGCCCGACTTGTATGAGTCGCCGGAAATCTGCGGGCGGATATCGTCAGCGGGCGCCGCCGCTACTGGCCTGCAAGCCGGAACACCGGTCGTGGCCGGCGCGGGAGACCAGGCTGCAGGCGCGATTGGGATGGGCATTGTTTCACCCGGTAAGGTAAGCGCAACCATCGGAACCTCGGGAGTTGTTTTTGCCGCTACCGCACGTCCCGCGCTCGATCCCCAGGGACGCCTGCACACTTTTTGCCACGCGCTTCCAGGACGCTGGTTCGTCATGGGCGTAACCCAGGCTGCGGGTCTTTCTCTCCGATGGTTCCGGGACCAGTTCGCATGCCAAACCAACGGTCACAATGATTCCTACGAACGACTCACCGTCGGAGCGGCGAACGTGCATCCCGGATGCGATGGACTACTTTGGGCTCCTTATCTTATGGGCGAGCGCACTCCTTACCTTGATCCCGCGGCCCGTGGGATCCTGGTTGGCCTGACCACATCGCATACGCGAGACCATGTAATTCGGGCGATCATGGAAGGGGTCGCTTTCAGCCTGCGCGATACGTTCACCATCTTTAAGGAAATCGACGTCCCGGCGGAGACGATTCGCCTGGGCGGGGGCGGCGCCAGATCGAAGCTTTGGCGACAAATTCAAGCGGACATTTACGGACAACCAGTCGAAACCGTCGAGGCGGAAGAAGGCGCTGCCTACGGCGCCGCAATCCTGGCGGGAGTCGGCGCGAAAGCTTGGCCGTCGGTTGACGCGGCTTGCGATGCCGTGGTGCGCGTTGCGGGGAACGTGAGTCCGAATTCCGCTGACTCACTGGTTATGGAAAAGGCGTATGCGGTTTATCGCCGCATTTATCCCGCGATGAAGTCCATTCTGAGTTGACGGTTGCTGCGGTCACGGAGAACGTTATGACAAGTCGGCCCAAAGCCGCAGATAAAATTCCGCGGCCCTAGGGATGTGGCGAAGGCGGGGAAGCCGACATTTTTGAGGTAAGGTCCTCATCTGCCTTCTGGTGCAGTTCGCGAACCGCGGCGAACTCCTTCTGCGAGGCCGAAGTGTTCCCCATAGCTTGATACACGCGTCCGAGACGGAAGTGAGCGTCGGGTTGGGTCGGGTCCAATTTCACCGCACGCTGGAGCGCGGCGATCGCTTCCTGGTGCTGTCCCTGCTGCGCTAGAACAGATCCCAGATCGACATAGGCGATACGAATGTCGTTCCGCAGGTGCACGGCTTTGCTGAGCAATGCCAAGGCTTGCTCTGGATTGTTCCTTTTCATTTCGATGTCGCCCAGATAGGTCAGGGCCTGGGCATGGTCAGGATCGACAGACAGCTCGCTCTCGAAATAGCGCTTTGCGTCATCGTATTGGCGCAACTTCCAGTGCAGGTATCCGAGGCTAAAATGGACGCCGGGCTCCTGCGGAGATACCCTAGCCGCCGCCTCGAATTCGGCAATCGCATCATGGGTCCTTTGCAGACCGTCCAGGGCTTGACCCAGCAACATGTGCGCGGGTGCCGAGTCCGGATTCTGCTGCAGTAGCTGGCGAAACTGTTCCTGGGCGCATGGATACTTCTTCGCCAAGAGGCAGCTTTGAGCCAACACCTGGTGCAGTTCCGCGTTGGTAGGGTCTGCGTTTGCCGCTGGCTCGAGATATCTCATCGCTTCGCCAAATCGCTTGGCACCGTAGCAGCTAAGGCCGAGCAAGGTGCGCGTCTGCATGTTCCTCGGGTCCTGCAGAAACGCAGCTCTTAGGGAAGGAATAGCGGCCTCAAACTGTCCCTGTTTATACTCTGCCAGCCCTAGATTCAGGTGTATGCCCGGTAGTCTTGGATTCAGAGTGATCGCCCTGCGGTAGGCCGCGGCGGCTTCGTTGTACTTAGTTTCCCGAGCCAGGGCCACGCCCAGACTGGCGAACGCTGCAGCGTCCTGAGGATTGTGCTCGGTTACTGCACGCCATGCCTCGACCGCTTCTGGGAGCTTCCCCTGTTGGTCCAGTGCCATTGCCTCGGCCGGACTGGCCATCTGCGGACTCGCAAAGGCCGGCAACGCCAGGAAGGCCAGAACCAATAACGATTTCCAGATTCTTATGGACAAAATTGGGCCCCTGGAGGCCGGTCCAGATTAAGAACTCAGAATAGCCACTCCGACTTGATGAAGCAACGTTTCAATGGGCGGCGCCAAAAAAAACCCGCTCGCTTAACGCGAGCGGGGTGTGTGAGTGGGACAACTACCAATTTCGACGCCTTCTACTAGAAGATTACCTTCAATCCCAACTGAATTTCTCTTGGGTCATGCGCAGTAGTGACTGCGCCGAAGTTGCTGTTCGTGAAGGTGTTGCTGACGTCTTTAAACTGCGTATGGTTAAAGGTGTTGAAGGTTTCCGCACGTAGTTCAAGACGGCTGCCACGCGTCTCGCTGAATACGAAGCTCTTGAAGAAAGCTATGTTCCAGTTCTGTCGGCCCGGACCATATACCGAATTGCGCGGCATATCGCCAAATTCTCCGGCCGCCGTGGGTGAAAAGGCTGACTTATCGAACCAACTGCTCACGGTGTGCGGTGTGCCAACGCTACCGTTTACATTCGGCCGATTATTCGAATTGGGCAGGACACTGGTGATGTTGGCGGTTCCGATCAGCGAACCGGTACAACTGGCGGGTGCTGGTACCTGTGCGCAGTTGGTAATGCCACCCTCGGTGATATTGATCGGATTCCCCGATGCGATGCTTACCACTCCCGACACTTGCCATCCGCCGACGGTCGATTTCAGCAGGCGGCTGGAGCTATTCTTCAAGAACGGGATTTCGTAGATGAAATTGACGAAGGCAATATGCCTCCGATCCAAATTCGAAGGTCCGTTATCGTAAGTGTAGCTGTAGGGATCCGAAACGGCATTCAGATCCTGTACGTTGTTGTTGCCGGTGGCCGGGTCATACGCCTTGGAAAAGGTGTATGCGGCCTGGAGAGAGAGGTCCCGCGTCATCTGCGACCGGAACTCCGCCTGCAACGAGTTGTAGTGCCCGTTTTGCACGGTTTCCGACTGCTTGATGGAGTGGAACCCTCGAAATGGGACTAACGTGTTGTAGTTGCCTGCGGTACCAGCAGCAATACTCGGCAGCAGACTTTGATCGGGCAAATTGGTCTCCCGATAGTCGTTCTGATGCCGGCTCCCGTTTCCTACGTACGAAACAGACAGTACCGATTTGGCACCGAAACCCTGCTGGACGCCAACGCTGTACTGGTAGGTCACCGGCAGCTTGTACTGTTTTCTGTCGAGGCCGGTAATGTCGGCGACCGTGATGGGCGCGGTCAGGGTATTACCAGTTGACAGACTTGTATTCGGATTTGACAGAAGAACGCCATTGTTGAACGTGACCGACGTGCTGAACGGAATATTCGGCCCGGCGTTATACATGTCGTTGCCCTGAATGCGCTCGTACATGGTGCCGAATCCGCCGCGGATGACGGTCTTACCTTGGCCCGTCAGGTCATAAGCAAACCCCAGACGCGGACCGAAAGCAGCCCAGTGGTTGTCCACCAGTCCCTTGGGGATTCCGTTCTTGCCAGGGATACCGATGCCGTTCAGGTAGAACTGAGAGCCGGCCAAGATGGGATTGGGACTTGTGCCCAAGCCCGGGCTAGCGCCAGTGCAAGGAGGACCGGACGAGGCTGAACAGATGTTGCCGCTAGAGTCCAGCGTGGCCGCTTGGCTGGGGTCGTATAGGCCGGGGTAGAAGTTGCCCATACGGTTGTTGGCTTCGTAAGTGTGCGGCACTCCGTCCCACCGCAGCCCAAGATTCAAGGTAAGTCGCTTGGTTGCGCGCCAGTTGTCCTGAACATACGCGGCCCATGAAACGTTGTTCCACTTACCGCTGTCCTGAACCGCAAGCTCGTTATACGACTGGGCGTAACCCAGCAGGAAGTCGGCAAAATCAACCCCTGTGTTGTTATTGTTGAAGGTAAAGAAACCCTGAGTCTGACCGAACAGATCCTGAACCTTCTTATAAATCGCCCAGCTACCACCCATCTTGAACTGATGCGCTCCCTTGCTCCAGGAGACGTCGTCACGAATCTGGTAGTCGTCGGCTTTGTTGTTCCATGGCCAACTGGCTGTGGCGTATTTGGCGCCGGTCTTGCCATCCAGTTTGATTTCCGGGATGCGGTTGAGATTGTTCGGGCCTGAAAACAGTCTGGGCGTGGTGAAGCCGGTGGGACGTGTAACTACGCCTTGGGGAGTGATGGCGATCCGGTTAGCGTTGTAGTTGAAGGCCACCTCATTGAGAAGCCTCGGATTGATGGCATAGGTCGTATGGACCACGCCACTATAAGAGGGGTTGCCGAACGTGTTGTGGGCGGTCGGCACATTGTCATCGCTCCACATGGATGTGCCAAAATTCTGAGAGATCTGCTCTGAAACCCAGTGTCCGAAAATTGAGAACTTGTCGGTGAACTGGTGATCCACACGGGCAACTTCCTCGCGCAACTTCGTGGGCACGTTGTTACCGCCGATGAATTGTGCGCCGCTGGTCGGTGCGGGGAAAATGCCGGCGGCCAACAGCGCCTGCGCGTTGGGGTCCAGCAGGTCAGCCGGAATGGTGTTGTTTGGGAAGGGTTGTCCTGGCGTAAGCCCGTCGGCTGCGTATTTCGCCAGGATCGCGGGCGAGACGGCGGTTGGAACCGTGATCAGGGTGCTGCCGAAGTTGCCGCCGTAGGTACTGGTCAATGGAACCGTCTGGTTGAGTACCTGCCCTTGAATCAGACTGCGCCACTCCATGTTGTAGAAGAAGAATGTCGGATGGTTCTTCCAGAACGGAGCCTGGCCGCCGACGTTGAAGCCGTAGGTGTGGAAGCGCAACTCGGCTACTTTTGCCGGCGCCGGATTGAAGTAGTTGCGGGCATCGAGGGCATCATTACGCGTGAATTCCCAAGCCGAAGCGTGGAACTGCTTGGTGCCAGACCGGATGACCGCGGTCATGGTTGCGGCCGATGACAAGCCGTATTCGGCGCTGTAGTTCGAAGTAAGCATGCGGAACTCGGCGAGCGAGTCCAGCGAGGGCATAACGTCAGAACCACCGCCGCCCCCACGATCACTGCTCTCGCTGCCATCGAGCATGTAAAGGTTGTGGCTCATACGCTGGCCGTTAAAGCTCATGGCCGCGTCGCCACCCACCGGCGTGGGAGTCTGAAAGTCAACCTGACCACTGGAAGCTCCCGGCGTCAGGTTAGCCAGAGAATACATGCTGCGTCCGTTGGTGGCGAGCTGGGTGATCTGCTGGCCGGTGATTACGGAACTGACTTCGCCATGCTCCGTTTGCACCCTTACGGAATCGGCTTCAACCGTAATGGTCTCCGTGGCCGCGCCCAGCTTCAGATCGAAGTCGATGCGGGCGCGATCACCTACGTTCAGCACGACGTCGTTCTTCTGCGCCACGCCGAATCCAGAGGCTTCGGCCTTCATGCTGTAGTGACCGATTGGAAGATCGGCGAACAGGTACTGGCCAGCGTCACTCGCCTTGGTGCTTCGGACCTGACCGGTTTCGACGTGGGTTGCCGTGACAGTTACGTTAGGAACCACAGATCCGGATGGATCGCTAATGGTGCCAACCACAGTGGCGGTTTGCGCGGACGCGCAGAGTGACAAGCCCACCACCAGCAAGCAGAAAAGCAACAGGGATCGTACACGCCCGTGCTTCTCGGCACTAACAAGACTTCCAGCGCATGTTGACGAAAAAGACGTCATAGTCTTCACCCCTTCGCATTGACTTCCCGAGCTTGTTAACGAACTTCCCGGTAACGTTAACGATGCAGGACAGCTTGTACCTGTATTTGTAGGAGACTGTCAAGAAAATTTTTGAGTCGTCAGGAGGGCTTCCTGAATCGGGACAGACGCTGACCGCCTAATGCGGCGTTCCCGCCAGGTCCTGGGGGGTTGAACTGATGGTTCATCGGCACCCAGGAATAGCCAAATAATGGAGTTAGGCGGCCGAGTCTCCGGCCTCAAATCCACCTACAGGGCGACGCGCTCCAGCAGAGCTGTGTCATCGAAGATGAAAGCCGGAGTTCTCATCTCTCGAAATAGGTTCAAATTGGATGACATTACGACGCCAGGGCTCAGATAGACGGTAGAGGGGAAAGGCACCTTGGTGGTGAGGTGATCGGCCATGTGCCGCACTGCCAGCTGGCCTTGACGGTGGGGCTGCTGGTAGATCGAGGCAGTGATAATACCTTTGCGAAAGTAGGCGGCCATTTCTGCGAACAAATCGGTAGTGATCAGTTTCACCTTTCCCGCCAGGCCGTGGGCTCCCAGGGCCCGGCAGACGGGAAGACAGTTAACCGTATTCACGTAGAGCCCAACCAACCCCGGAACGCTACCAAGGAGATCGAAGGTTTTTTGGAAGCTCTCGTCCTCGTCTTCGTGCCCTTCAATGACCCTGACGATTTCCCCCCCTTGGCAATGGCGCGGAAAGGCCTCGGAGAAGCCATCCGTCTTCCTGCGATGATCTTCAGTACTCAGCATGCCCGCAATGACGGCCACCTTCGAACCCGGTGGAACAAACTTTCCCATCAACTCTCCCGCCAGACAACCATTCAGCCACGGTTCCACACAGATAACCGTTGACCTCCGGCTTTCGGGCGAATCGGTGGATACGCAAACTACGCGGACACCTTTCTCTTCCGCGCCGTCAATAAGAGGCTTCAGACCCTCCGGATCTCCTGCCGTAAGGATGATTCCCTTAACGCCGCTCTCCACGAGCTCTTCGAAAGCTTCGGTATCCCCTACGCCAAGCCTCTGCACCGGGCGGTATAACAATTCAACACCCAGTGGTGCGACACGACGAGCTTCATCCAACACGCCGCTCCAGAGCTGATCATAGAAAAAACGGATTTCGCGAGGTATGCAAACGCCGATGCGGACACCGGTCCTCGAAACGGACAACGCGCGCGCCGCCAGGTTCGGCGTGTAACCGATCTGTGCCGCGATCTGCAGAATCCGATGGCGGGTTGATTCCCTGATTCCGTTGCGTCCGTGCAGGGCGCGGTCTACAGTCCCAATTGAGACATTTGCCAGTTCAGCAATCTGGTGAATTCCACGTCTCTCATTCTTCATCTCCGGGGCCCCCTCCCCCGCACCGCACCCAATTCCCCCTAACAGCATACGCCCTGCCGTCCGGACTAGCATATTTTCCGTGTACGTTGACGGTGCTATACTCAGGCGCTTTTGAGTTCGCCGGGGAACACCGCCAGGAGCAAAATTTCATGTTTGATAACCTTCGGATCCTCTTTCTCAGCACTAACCTTAACGTTCTCGTTTTGTTATGCGCTTCGGTCGCGCAGAATGGAGCATCTCCGACAGCTCCTCTCTATTTGGATCCTTCAAAACCAGTAGATGTGCGCGTAGACGATTTGGTTTCGCGAATGACCCTGGAAGAGAAAGCGTCCCAACTGGTAAACCAGGCGCGCGCGATCCCGAGATTGCAGGTCCCCGAGTACGACTGGTGGAGCGAGGCTCTGCACGGCGTAGCCAATGCTGGAACTGCCACCGTTTTTCCTGAGCCCATTGGACTGGCAGCGACTTTTGATTCCCCTCTGATCCATGACATGGCAGTTGTTATCGGCGTAGAGGCCCGAGCCAAACACAACCAGGCAGTCCGCGCCGGCCGGCGTGACATCATGGAAGGACTGGATTTCTGGTCTCCCAACATCAACATCTTCCGCGACCCGCGATGGGGGCGCGGCCAGGAAACTTATGGGGAGGATCCCTTTCTGACCGGCACAATGGGTGTGGCGTTCGTGACCGGTCTTCAGGGCGACGATCCCAACTATTTCCGCGTCATCTCCACTCCGAAGCATTTCGCAGTCCACAGCGGACCGGAGCCGTCACGGCACTCGATCGATGTACCTGCATCGAAACACGATATGGAAGACACCTATCTTCCCGCTTTCCGCGCCGCCGTGGTTGAGGGCAAGGCAGAGTCGGTCATGTGCGCTTACAACCGCGTGAATGGCGAACCCGCCTGTGCCAGCAATTTCCTTCTGCAGGACCAGTTGCGGGGGGCATGGAAATTTAACGGCTACGTAGTATCGGATTGCGATGCCGTATTCGATATCTTCAGCGGCCATCACTTCACCCGATCGCTGGCCGAAGCGGGCGCAGTTGCGCTGAAAACGGGAATGGATAATGAGTGCGCCGACTTCTTCACCAAAGCTAAAGACAACTCCGACTACGTAAAATTTATTGATGCCGTGCACCAGGGTCTGCTCACCGAAAAAGACCTCGACATTTCGCTCCGACGTCTGTTCACCGCGCGCATGAGGCTGGGGATGTTCGATCCTCCTGACAGAGTGCCGTACGCAAACATCCCGGACTCGGAGATCGACAGCGCTCCGCACCGTCAACTCGCGCTGCAAGCCGCGCGAGAGTCCATCGTACTGCTGAAAAATGATGGAGCCCTGCCGCTCAGCGCTGGCATCAAGCGGATCGCTGTGGTCGGTCCGCTCGCAGAATCCGTTCGCGCTCTGCATGGCAACTACAGCGGCACCGCTTCTCGTGCGACTTCGGCGCTCGATGGTATCCGCCAGCAATTCCCTTCCGCTCAGGTGAAGTACGCCCCCGGCATGAACTTCTTAAGGGTGGAAGAGGTCATTCCAGTTGCGGTGCTCTCGACCGAGGACGGACAGGCCGGTCTGCGAGGAGAATATTTCTCCAACCGGGACTTCGGAAACACGCCACAGTTGGTTCGCATAGACAAGGCCATCGACCTGCAACGCTTCCACCCCGAGCGCTCCTCCATTGCTCCACCTCCAGGAATGGTGGACTATTCGGTGCGATGGACGGGCTTTCTCAGTCCTTCCGAGTCGGGCGAATATCAGATTGGCAACGTGGGCTCGATGAATCGTCTGTGGCTGGACGGCAAATTGATTGTCGATGATTTCATATTGCACGACCCTAAGCCGACGAAAGCAACGGTGCGCCTGGAGAAGGGACAACGCTATCCCATCAAGCTGGAATATGGGCAAGGCGGCACCGGGATAAGGCTGGTGTGGCTGCACGTCATTCAGAACCCGATCCCGGAGGCAGTGGCCCTGGCGAACGACGCAGACGCGGTGATTGCGGTCGTTGGCATCACCTCTCAACTCGAAGGCGAAGAGATGAAAGTTGATGTGCCCGGCTTCAAAGGCGGAGACCGCACTAGCCTGGATCTCCCGAAAGAGGAAGAGGACCTTCTGGAGGCGATGAAGGCCACAGGCAAGCCGCTGATCGTCGTCCTCATGAACGGCAGCGCGCTGTCAGTGAACTGGGCCAACGATCACGCCAATGCGATCCTTGACGCGTGGTACTCCGGTGAAGAAGGTGGAACTGCGATCGGCGAAACCCTGTCTGGCGCCAATAATCCCGCGGGAAGATTGCCGGTGACGTTCTACAAAGGCGTGGACCAGTTGCCGCCGTTTGAAGACTACGCCATGACAAACCGGACCTATCGCTACTTTGAAGGACAGCCGCTGTATCCCTTCGGTTACGGACTCAGTTACTCGAAATTTGATTACAGCAATCTGAAGCTCTCCACCACCGACCTGACGGCAGGAGATTCACTCACCGTCGACACAGACGTCAAGAACACAAGCCAGCTCAGCGGCGACGAAGTCGTGGAACTCTATCTGACGTTCCCCAGATTGCCTGGCTCGCCAGTGCGCGCGCTCCGTGGATTCACCCGCCTGCACATGGACGCGGGCACAACCCAACACATCCGGTTTACCTTGGATCCTCGCAACTTGAGCATCGTGGGTTTGGCCGGCGACCGCAGGGTTTCCGCTGGAACCTACAACCTGAGTGTAGGTGGAGGACAGCCGGGCACCGTAGCCCCACGGGCGGAAACGGAGTTCAGAATCAAAGGCGACCAGAAACTGCCGGAGTAACAACGATACAATCACGTTACTCTTGGCAAAAGTGCGATGCCATCCATTGCAAAAGGCCCGAATGTTGGAAGCACCCCGCTGAGTTTTCTCGCTTCCCGCATCGCATTTCTATGCTTGGTTTTGTTTCTCCCGGTTGCCGCCGACAGTCAACAGAAGCAGAAACCGGAACCATCGTCAGGGATGGGAGTAACGACCGGCGCTGCCCATGCCGCGGTCAAAGACTCTCAGCACCGCCCGATCACGGCGGGCGGGTTCGTGGACAATGCTCCCGTCGTCTTCATCGACGCCACGAAACAAGCCGGTCTGGACAGGTTTCACCATCATTCCGGAACGCCCGGCAAGGCAACCATCCTCGAAACCATGGGCTCGGGCGTTGCGTTGCTCGACTACGATAACGATGGTTGGCTCGACATCTTCCTGTTGAATGGCTCAACCATCGCGGCATTGCAAGGGAAAGAATCTCCGCCCCGAGCGATGCTTTTACATAACAACCACGACGGCACTTTCACCGACGTTACCGAAAAAGCGGGTGTTGCCAACGAGCGTTGGGGATTTGGAGTGGCCGTCGGTGACTACGACAACGACGGCTGGTCCGACATCTACGTCGCGAATTATGGCAAGAACCGCCTCTATCGCAACAACCGCGACGGCACCTTTACGGATGTTGCCGAGAAGGCAGGCGTGGCCCTCGGCGGTTGGTCAACCGGGCCCACTTGGGGCGACTATGACCACGACGGCCGGCTCGACTTGTTTGTGCCGGGCTATGTGAAGTTTGACCAGGACAATCCGCCGATTGCCGGGCAGGGCCGTATCCCTGCCAACTTCTGTCAATTTCGAGGAATTGCTGTGATGTGCGGGCCTCGAGGGCTGCCCGGCGAGCACGATCATCTGTTCCACAACAACGGCGACGGCACCTTCACCGACCTGAGTTTGAAAGCCGGCGTTTCCGATCCCGACGGATACTACGGTTTGGCCTCCGTGTTCGTGGATGTCGACGACGATGGCTGGGTCGACCTGCTGGTGGCCAATGATTCCACGCCGAACTATCTCTATCATAACCGGCACGATGGCACGTTCGAAGATGCGAGTTATGCCTCGGGGTTCGCACTGAGCGAAGATGGGCGGGAGCAGGCATCGATGGGAATTGGCGTCGGCGATTACAACCGCGATGGAAAAGTCGACTTGATCACCACGACTTTTTCGGACGACTACAAGACCCTGTACCGAAACGATGGCGGCGGCAGTTTTTCTGATGTCACCTATCAAGCCGGCGTGGGCGATCCAACCATCCCTTTTCTGGCTTGGGGCACGGCTTTCCTTGATTTCGACAATGACGGATTGCTCGACATTTTCATCGCTAATGGACACGTATATCCCGGAGTGGACGCACAGGACTGGGGTACAACCTGGGCTGAACGTCCGCAGTTGTTTCGGAATTTTGATGGGTCGAGATTCAAGGAGGTCCCGCCGGCGACTGGAAGTGGCCTGGCGGATGTAATTCCGGCGCGAGGAGCTGCCTTCGGCGACCTTTTCAACACTGGCCAGATCGATGTTGTCATCAACAATATCGATTCCACGCCTGCCTTACTTCGAAACGTGGTCAAGAACGGCAATCATTGGTTGACCCTGAGACTTATCGGTGGACCCAGGAGTCCGCGGGATGCGATTGGGGCAAAGGTCTTTCTTACCGCGGGTGGAGTTCGGCAGCGAGCAGACGTATTCAGCGGAGGAAGTTACGGATCGAGTTCCGACCAACGCGTCCACTTCGGGCTGGGCTCGGCCACAAAAGTGGAGAAAGTGGAGATTCAATGGCCCAGTGGAACGAAACAAGAATTAGCTGCGCCCGAGATAGATCGCATTTTCAGCGTGGAAGAAGGAAAGCCCGTTCCTTACTTGAAATGATTTTAGCCGTCGGGATGCTCGCCGGGACGGCGCGATTTGCTCCCGGGGAGACCGGGCAGGACGCATGGTTGCGCTACGCACCTATGGGGGCCACCGAGCGTGCAAAATATGAAGCTTTACCGGCAACCGTCGTAGCCTTGGGAGATTCCATCGTCCTTGCAACGGCGGAGGACGAAATGGTCCGCGGCGTTACCGGAATGCTTGCCAGGGCTTTGCGCAAAGAGAAAAGCATTCGCGGAGGGGCCATCATTCTGGGAACGCTTGCCGCGATTCGGAAAGCAGCGCCCGGGTTCCAGCCTTCGTTCCAGATCGGAGCAGATGGCTTTCTGCTTTTCAGCACTCAGATCCATGGTTTCGATTGCCTCGTTGTTACTTCGACGACAGACCGGGGCATTTTATACGGCGTATTCGCCGTGCTCAGTAAGATTGCGCGAAATGAAAACGTCACAGATCTCAACCAGGTGGAGCAACCGCAAGTCCCGGTTCGCTGGATTGATCAGTGGGACAACTTGAACGGAAGCATTGAACGAGGGTACGCGGGCCCATCCATTTTTTTCGAGAACAGCGCCGTCCGCGCCGACTTGTCCCGGGTGGGACAATATGCGCGCCTGATCGCGTCCGTCGGCATCAACGGCTGTACCATCAACAACGTCAATGCCGATCCTCAAATTCTCGACGACAGCTTCATTCCTCAACTGGCTCGCATCGCGGATGTTTTTCGTCCCTGGGGAGTACAGTTGTCGGTCTCAGTTGATCTCGGCAGTCCGAAGTCAGCAGGAGGTTTGAAGACTTTTGATCCTCTGGACCCTCGAGTGGTCGAATGGTGGACGGAAAAAGTCGACAAGATTTACCGGCAGATCCCTGATTTCGCCGGCTTCGTGGTCAAGGCAGATTCGGAGGGCCGTTCCGGTCCATCATCTTATGGCCGCACTCCGGCGGATGCGGCCAATGTAATCGCTCGCGCTCTCCGTCCGAATCGGGGCCTGCTTTTCTATCGCGCCTTCGTTTACGACCATCACCTGGACTGGCGAAACCTCAAGAACGATCGTGCTCGGGCCGCGTACGACATCTTCCATCCCCTTGACGGAAAGTTTGACGACAACGTCATCGTCCAGATCAAGTACGGCCCCATTGACTTCCAGGCCCGCGAACCGGTCTCGCCGCTTTTCGGCGGGCTGGAGAAAACTAATCAGGGCATCGAACTGCAAATTACGCAGGAATACACCGGGCAGCAGCGCCATCTTTGTTTTCTTCCGCCCATGTGGAAAGAGATTCTGGATTTCGACTTGCGTATAAGCGGTGGCAACACGCCGGTCAAAGATGTGGTCGCGGGCAAAACGTTTCATCGTCCGGTTGGAGCATTCGTCGGCGTCGCAAACGTCGGCCTCGATGCGAATTGGCTGGCGCATCCGCTGGCCATGGCCAACCTGTACGGATTCGGGCGCCTGGCGTGGAATCCAAATCTCAGCGCAGAAAGCATCGCAGAGGAGTGGACCCGGCTTACATTTGGTAACGATCCGGCAGTGGTACAAGCCATCGTCAGCCTGCAAATGAAATCCTGGCACGTTTACGAGAGTTACACCGGTCCGCTGGGCGCGCAGACTCTGACCGACATTCTCGGCAGTCACTATGGGCCGGGAATCGAATCCTCCGAGCGCAACGGATGGGGACAGTGGCATCGCGCCGACTCCCGAGGAATCGGCATGGACCGTACCGTGGCCACTGGCACCGGATTCGTCGGGCAATATCCTTCTGCGGTTCAGAGTTTGTATGAGTCAACGAGAACGACTCCAGATGATCTGCTGTTATTTTTTCACCACGTTCCTTACACTTACGTCCTGGGTTCAGGCAAAACCGTAATCCAGCACATCTACGACTCGCACTACGAGGGGGCCGAACAGGCGGAGGAGTTTGTGCGGCAATGGAAGTCTCTCCGGTCCCTCGTCGATAACGACCGCTATACCGAGGTTTTGACGAAACTGGAATACCAGGCGGGGCACGCCGTCGTGTGGCGGGACGCTATCTGTAACTGGTTTCTTCGAACCTCTGGGATTGCAGACACGATGGAGCGCGTGGGCAATCATCCGGACCGCATCGAGGCGGAAGCTATGCAAATTGAAGGCTTCGTGCCGATTGACGTCGATCCCTGGGAAAACGCGTCGGGAGGAAAGGCGATTGAATGCCCGAAGGCTTCAGGCTGCTCGGCGAAATTCCGCTTCGAGCGCGCTGCAGGACGGTACGGAATGGATGTACGGTACTTCGATCAGAACAACGGAGCGTCAACGTTCCGAGTTCTAAGAAACGACCAACCGGTGGATGAATGGATTGCCGACGATCACCTTCTGGCAACAAAACCCGGCGGCGACTCGTCCTCCTGGCATAGAATTCCCGCGATCCTACTTCATCCTGGAGATGAGATTCGCATCGAAGGATATCCGGACGCCCAAGAACATGCCCCGCTGGATTACATTGAGCTGCGCGCTACACCCGAATCCAGATGAGCAAATACATCCAGTTCTGCCATGCGGATCTCAAGCAAGAGTTTGTCCGACTGAGTCTGTTCAATTATGTGGAGCGCTGGTTGACCGCCACACGCTTTCAAGCTTCGCATCCACCAATCTCCGGCAATTCAAGGAGCCATTCCCGGTTAACGGCATTGTCTTCGGTGCGATGAGAACCT
>Ga0210410_10002799_pt1 | contig 15582 bp, 12 predicted proteins | sample IncBWC4MmetaG_FD_161058 | JGI IMG/M metagenome (GOLD analysis project Ga0210410, IMG submission 161058) | Forest soil microbial communities from Barre Woods Harvard Forest LTER site, Petersham, Massachusetts, United States - Inc-BW-C-4-M | ecosystem: Environmental > Terrestrial > Soil >... | reverse complement strand
CTTCGAGGCCGTAAATTTTGCGGATGGGAATCGCCAGCATCAGCACCATGGCGAAGCCGGAGTAAATCGCGCCCGCGACGAAATAGGGAGGGAAGATCGTGGTATGCCAGCCGGGCACGATGGCGACGGCGAAGTCGAAACTCACCACTGTGTGAACCGACAGCACCAGCGGAGTGGCGAGTCCGGCGAGCAGCAGATAGGCAGTTTCATAGCGATGCCAGTGCCGCGCGGAACCACGCCAGCCCAACGCCAGCATTCCGTAAATAATCTGGGCCGCCCGGTTGGTGGAGCGGTCTCGCAGCGTTGCCAGGTCAGGAACCAGACCGATGAACCAGAACAACAGGGAGATGGTCGCGTAAGTGGAAACGGCAAAAACGTCCCATACCAGCGGGCTGCGGAATTGCGGCCACACACCCATGGTGTTGGGATACGGAAAAAGCCAGTACGCCAGCCAGGGGCGGCCCACGTGAATCAGAGGAAAGATGCCTGCGGCCGACACTGCGAACAAGGTCATGGCTTCGGCAAATCGGTTGATCGAATTGCGCCATGATTGTCGCAACAGGAGGAGGATCGCGGAGATCAGCGTGCCCGCGTGCCCGATTCCAATCCACCACACAAAGTTCACAATGGCGAAGCCCCAACCGATCGGAATTGTCACGCCCCATATCCCGACGCCACGGAGAAACAAATATCCGATGGCGAACAACATCATCATGGTGAGCAGAAAGGCGATGCCAAAGCCTACAAACCAACCATTGGAAGTGGGGCGCGTGAGCACGATCGAGCTGATCTTGTCGGTGACCGAACCGAAGGTGTATCCCGGTTCGATGACCGGAGCGCCTCCGCGTGGCGCCAATTGTCCTTGCTCGTCCATTTCTCGATCTTGCTCCGCTTAACTTTCCAGCTCAGGGTTCGGATTGCGAATCTCTGCCAAGTAAGTCGTTCGCGGCCGCGTGTTCAGGTCGGCCAGCAGACTGTAGTTGCGCGCGCCCGCCTTCAGCTTTGAAACCCGGCTGTTGGCATCGTTGATGTTGCCAAATGCGATCGCGTTGGCTGGGCAAGATTGCTGACAAGCCGTTTGCAACTCGCCGTCCTGAATCTTGCGATCCTCGCGCTCGGAATCAATTCGGTGCTGCGTGATGCGCTGCACGCAATAAGTGCATTTTTCCATCACCCCGCGGCTGCGCACGGTGACATCAGGATTGCGCATCATCTTGAGCTGCGGCGTCTCCCAATCCTGAAAGAGCAGGAAATTGAAGCGCCGCACCTTGTACGGACAGTTGTTGGAACAATAGCGCGTGCCCACGCAGCGGTTGTAGACCATATCATTCAGGCCTTCGCTGCTGTGCACGGTCGCGCCGACGGGACAGACCACTTCGCAAGGCGCGTTCTCACATTGCATGCAGGGGACGGGCTGGAAGTATGCCTTGGGATTGTCGCGATCGCCCTGATAGTAGGCATCCACACGCAGCCAGTGCATGTGACGGCCGATCACGACTTGCTCTTTGCCGACAACAGCAATGTTATTCTCCGACTGACACGCTACGACGCAGTTGTTGCAGCCGACGCAGGCGTTCAAATCAATCGCCATGCCCCAAGCGTACGGTTCCTTTTCGTACGGGTAAGGTTTGTAAAGCGTCAGCTCTTTCGGAGTCTCTTCTTCTTTGGCGAAATTTGGTTCCTTGCGATATTCCTCGAGGTTCGCAGACCGCACCTGCGGCCGCGCGCCTTCGGGCGTGTCCATGGTCTGGTAGCCTTGAGTTGAAGCCAGCTTGTAAGTTCCTCCGGCTTTGGTGATCTTTACGCCAGTGGTGAACCACGGTGTTTCACTGTCGCGCAGCGGATACATGTCGAACCCAGCTCCCGTCCCGGCGCGGCCAGCGCGTCTGCGGCCATAACCCAAAAATACGGTGACGGAATTATCGGGGTGACCAGCTTGAATCCAGATTGGAGCGGTGATCTTCTTGCCGTTTAGTTCCAGTTCGGTCAGATCTTCGGTCTTCAGTCCCATTCGCGCCGCCATCGCCGGGCCGATCAACACGGGATTATCCCAAGTCATTTTCGACATCGGCTTGGGCAGTTCCTGCAACCAGCCGTTGTTGGAGAAGCGGCCATCGTAGACAGAAGGATCGCGGCGGAAGTTGATTTCGATGGATTTTTCAACCCCGACGATGGATGGCGGGAAGGCGGTGGATTTCAGGCTGACTGACTTCGGAGTAAATGTTGTCCCGGCAATCGATCCGTCGTGCAGCGATTTCCGCCAAAAGGCGTCAAAGTCCGCGCCCGGCTGCTGTTTCTTCCAATAGCTCTGAACAACTTCGTGCCCCGTGGCTTCGGCTTGACCAGCAAGCAACGCAGTGAGTTCGTAAGCGCTCTTGCCGCCGTAGAGTGGGGCAATCAGCGGTTGCACAATGCTAACGGTGCCGTCGTACGCGCGAGCGTCGCCCCATGATTCGAGGTAATGCGCCTCGTTCACGTGCCATTGGCAGAGTTCGGCGGTCTCGTCCTGATAAAGGCCGAGATGTACGCGCATCGGAATATTCGTGTTCTTGAGCGCATCGGCGAAAGCCAAGTCTGCGGGCGCATCGTAAGCAGGATTTCCGCCCAGGATGAACAGCATGTCGACTTTGCCGGCGCGCATATCGGCGACCAAATCTTTCAGCGACTCGGTCTGGTTGATCGGGTTGGCGTCCACGGGGTCACTATAAAAAACAGTCTTGCCAACGTTCCCCAATGACTCGTTGATCGCATGAGCCCAGCCATGCACGATTGGTGGCTGATGATCTCCAGGAATTACCACGCTCGATCCATTGTGCTTCGCGAGATCGGCCATTAAGGAATTTGCAAATTTCGCGGCATCACCTGTCAATCCAGACATGGGCACTCTCTGGATAAGCCAAGTGTTCAAGAATGCGAGCTGGTGCGCAAAATTTTCGAGTTCGACTGCTCGCATCGGCAGGCGATGATCCGCCTTGGCCCCAGTCGAACTCGGAGTGCTCTCGACCACATACAGGCGGCTCATCCGTGAGTCGCCTGGATTGGTCTCGATTATGCCGTGTTTAGGCTCGATGTCAGGATTGCGGCGTTTGGCGAAGTCGCGGATATAGCGCGTGCTCCCCGGAAATCCTGCGGAAAGGAAATCAGCATCCAGTGAAAGAATTACGTCGGCATTCTCTAACTTGTATTGCGTTTCCACCGGCTGGCCGAAAGCCATCTTCGCGCCCTCGATCACGTTGTCACGGTTGACCGGCTCATACACGTGCCATTTCGCTTCCGGATAAAGCTTGAGCACTGACCGTAACTGATCAGCGAGACTCGGCGACGAAATTGTGGGCGTCAAGATGCGGATGCCCGCTCCCTGCACTGCCTTCTGCGCGCTGAGCGGTCCGCGAATTGCTTCCACGAACGCGCCCCAGGTGCGTACGTCGCCCAAGTACGCGATGGTCTGCGAGCGGTCAGGATCATACATTCCGAGGATTGACGCCTGCGCGAATACATCGGTTCCGCCCAGGCTCGCGGGATGCTGCTCATTGCCTTCAATCTTGGTCGGACGATAGAGATGGCTTTCGACCAGGATCGGACTCGCGTATCCGCCCAGCGTGAAAGCCGTGGCATAGAACATTGGGCGTCCGGGAATAACTTCTTCCGGCTGGCGCACGTACGGGACAATCGGTTCGAGCGGTTGTTTGGTGCAGGCAGTCATTCCTGCCATCGCCAGCGAGGCGCCCATCAGCTTCAGGAAGCCGCGCCGAGAAACTGAATCGAGCCATTCCGACGCGCCTTTGGGGAATTCGCGATGCAGCATCTCCTGAAACTCGGAGCTGCCTGCGAGTTCTTCCAGGCTGCGCCAGTACTCCGGGCCCTTGGCCTCGGCAATTTGGGCGCGAGCCGTCTTCAGATCGAGCTTGCCCTTCGTGCCCGGGCAGACTTCCTCGCGGGGTTGCTTACCGTCTTGTTCTGCTCTAGTCATAACAGAAGCTTATAAACGGAGACCGGGCGTCCTCGCCCGTCCTCCACAATCTTACCGATGACACGTCGAACAACTCGTAATGTCCGTTACCGAGCGCAAATGGTATTTGCTCACTAAATCGGTGCCGAGCGAAATCTGGTCGGTGTACACCTTGCCATCCACCTTCACGGGCTTGTCGCTCGAGGGTTGCTCGTAGCGCATATTGAACACCTGATCACGCGGCCGCAAATTTTTCTCCGGTGCGCGATGGCAATCCAGACACCACTCCATTTGCAGAGAAGCATAGTTGAACATGAGCGGCATCTGGTCCACCGGACCATGGCAGGTATTGCAGCCGACGCCCTTGTTGATGTGAATGCTGTGATCGAAGTAAACGAAATCCGGCAAATCGTTGACCCGCGTCCATACCAGGGACTTGCCGGTGCGGAAGCTCTCGCGTACCGGTTCGAGCAGCGGCGCTCCCGTCCAAATCTGTGAGTGGCAGTTCATGCAGGTCTTGGTGGGAGGAATGCCTGCGAACGCGGAATTTTCCACCGAAGTGTGGCAATACCGGCAATCTATGCCTAATCCCGCGACGTGATGCTGATGGCTGAAGGGCACGGGCTGTGGACGCACCACTTTGGCATAGGTAATGTAGGGCGAGCGCTGCAACTCGAGCACCGCCCAGAGCAACGCCCCCACCAGAAACACCGCCCCGTAAATCGTGGCGCGGGAGATTGTGTTGGTGCTGCGATGAAAAATCTGCATTGATCTAGACTTTCGCCCGGCGGGGATTCGATGCAGTCCCCGGCTTGTTATTGCCTGCTCGGTCAGACCGTCACAGACATCTGCGAAACTCACAGGAAAACTTGCGATTATAACAGTTCACGCCGCCCGGTGAGTGATCGCGGCAATTCAATACCAAAATATTCACGCAACATTTATCTACCGCAGGTTCATTACCAGCAATTTTGGTTCAGTCATCTCCTCGATCGCGTAGCGCAGGCCTTCGCGTCCCAGTCCCGATTCCTTAATTCCACCATAGGGCATGTGATCGATACGGAAGGTCGGGACATCGCCGGCCATAACCGCTCCCACTTCAAGCTCTTCAAAGGCATCAAAAAGAAGCTTGGCGTCGCGGGTGAAGATTCCGGTCTGCAAGCCGTACGGCGAGCTGTTGACTTGCTTCAGGGCATCGTAGAAGTCCTGATAGCCCTCGATGGTTACCACAGGGGCAAAAATTTCCTGGCAGTTGACCTTCATCTCCGGGCGCGTCCCCGACAGAACAGTCGGCTCAAGTACTGACCCTTTGCGCTGTCCGCCGCACAGCAATCGGGCGCCGCCGCGGACGGCCTCCTGGATCCAGTCGGCGGCGCGGATGGCATCGGTTTCTCGAATCAGTGGGCCGATATCGGTTGATTCCAGCAGCGGATCTCCGGTTTTCAGTTTCCTGACTCCGGCCAGGAAAAGGTCAGTGAATCGTTCCAGGATCGAGCGCTCCACCAGGATGCGCTGCACGGAAATACAGGATTGCCCGGCGTAAGCAAAACCTCCAGTCACGCAGCGCTCAGCGGCGTAAGTCAGATCAGCATCGCTGTGAACAATGACCCCTGCGTTCCCTCCCAGTTCCAGCGCGACTTTCTTTTTGCCGGCCCGCCGCTTGATTTCCCAGCCGACTGCGGCGCTGCCGGTGAAGCTGATCAACTTCAGGCGCTCGTCGGTTACCAGCAATCCAGCATCTTCATTGGATAGTGGAAGAACGTTCAGGGCACCGTCGGGCCAGCCCGCCAGCTGCACCGTCTCCGCCATGAGGAGCGCGGTCAGAGGCGTCTGCGGTGCGGGTTTCAGCACCATGGTGCAACCGCTGGCGATGGCCGGAGCCACTTTGTGCGCAACCAGGTTAAGCGGAAAATTGAATGGTGTGATCCCCGCGATGGGCCCCAAAGGGAAGCGGCGGACAATCCCCCATCGTCCAGCGGTAAATTCCTGCCAGTCCAGCGGCAGATACTCGCCGTAGATACGAGTGCTCTCCTCCGCCGCCACGTTGAACGTGAAAACGGATCGTTCGACTTCACTACGCGCCGCCTTGATCGGCTTGCCTGCCTCTTGAGCCAAGGTGTGGGCAAACTCTTCCTTGCGCTGGGCGATGCCCTCCGCCACGCGCCGCAGCACGCGTTGCCGCTCAAACGCAGGCAGCCGGCGCGTAGTACCGAAAGCCTTGACCGCGGCCGCGATGGCCGCCTCGGCGTGTTCGCGTCGTCCCTGAAAAACCCGGCCGACAGCGGCACCATCGTACGGTGCTCGAATCTCGACTAGGTCACCTTCCTCAATCCATTTACCATCGAGGAGAAACGCCCGGGTTGCGACGGGAGTCGCAGTCAGCTGGTCCATGTCACTCCGCCGGAAGCAGAAGAAAGATTATAGACTTTTCGTGGGCGGCAAAACATGATGTCAAACGATAATTTAATTCGATCGGCGGATTAAAACAGGAAGAGGAACGTGCTTACATCGATAGTAGAAACTGGCGAGTTGTTGCGCAAGCGGGAACTGTCTCCGGTAGAGCTGACCAGAAACTGTTTGGCGCAGATCGAGAAACTCAACCCTACTCTGAATGCCTTCATCACGGTAACCGCCGAGCTGGCGCTGGCGCTGGCGCACGACGCCGAAGCTGAAATCCTGCGTGGACATTGGCGCGGGCCGCTGCATGGAATCCCGCTAGCCCTGAAGGACCTTATCGATACCGCCGGCATCCGCACTACCGCCGCCAGCGCCTTGTTCAAGGATCGCGTTCCAACGGAAGATGCTGAAGTCGTTCGACGTCTGAAAAATGCTGGAGCCGTTCTTCTGGGAAAGCAGAACCTACACGAGTTCGCTTATGGTGGCAGCTCGATGATCAGCTACTACGGCGAAGTTCACAATCCGTGGGATCCCGCGCACATCGCAGGCGGCTCCTCGGGAGGCTCCGCCGCTGCGGTGGCCGCTGGCCTTTGTTTCGGCGCCATCGGTACAGATACTGCTGGTTCGATTCGTGAACCTGCGGCGCAGTGCGGAGTGGTCGGCTTGAAGCCGACGTACGGCCGGGTCAGCGTTCGCGGCGTGATTCCGCTCTCGCTCTCGCTCGATCATGTGGGTCCGATCACGTGTTCGGTTTCAGACGCCGCGCTGATGTTGCAGGCAATCGCAGGCTATGACGAGAAAGATGCGAACAGCAGTAAGACGCCAGTCGGTGACTATCTCGCAGCGACCCGCGATGGATCGAGGCCGGCGCGAATCGGCGTTCCCCGGAAATTCTTCTACGAAGATCTTGATCCGGAAGTTGCTTCCGCGGTGGAACTCGCACTCGGCACATTGAGAACCCTCGGCAACAGTGTGTCCGAGATCGAAGTCCGGGTCCCCACGGATCGCACGCTGCAAACCGCGGAGTCTTATGCCTGTCACGCCCAGTTCGTCTCCCAAAGTCCAGAACTGTACCAACCGGAGACGCTTCGCCGCATCCGCAAGGGTGAGAGTATCAGTGACGCGGAAATTGAGCACGCGCGCCGCGAGCAGCAACAGATCCGCAGCGAGATTCACCGCGTGTTCGAGGACGTGGACGTTCTGGTCACTCCAACCACACCGATCCCTGCACCTGCGATCGCAGAACTGAAGCAGGACCCGGAGCTCCTCCGCCCGCGTGAGATGGTGCTCCTCCGCAATACCCGTCCGGGAAACGTGTGGGGCCTGCCGGCGATCTCGATTCCCTGCGGATCCACCACCGCAGGTCTGCCCATCGGACTGCAGATCATGGGGCCGCACTGGGAAGAGGGCAGAATCCTGCAGCTTGCGTACGCCTACGAGCAGGCTACGGCGTGGCACAAACGGAGCCCGAAATTGATCGAAGGGTAAGGCCCGTCGAATCGATTACTGGCCGGCGCGCTGTCCAGCGTGGAAGAGCGTCCACGGACCCGACTTCATGTCACGAAGCGCAGGCGCTTCCCAGGAGTAGTCTGGGTGCGCGTTCAAGAAATCCTTGGCGATGAAATCCTGGCCACAGGGATGCCCCGCCCGCGCCTGGAAACTCATACGCTCAGCGAGCGCGCTGTCCATCGCCTTGCCCTGGACTGCGCCGCCGGGGTAGTAAGCTCCCCAGTCCCAAAGCTTCACGCCCCTCGACGAATTGTCCACGTGACCGCATAGACTGCGCTCGTCCGCCTGCTGCTTCTTTTCGAAGCTATCCAAATGGTCGGCCATGAAACTTTCCGCCATGCCCACGTCGATCTGCCCTTTGGACTGCTTCATAAGCTGTTCCCAGCGGACATGCCGGGCATTGGGCGATATGGAGGTGTCTTTGGGATCAAATTCAGGAGTCTCGTCTCGAATCACCGCGGGATCGCGGGCAAAATTCGAACTCACAAAGTATCCATCTTTTGTCCGCCACATCGGAGTGTGTTTCAAGCCCAGCTCAAGATACCCGATCTCGCCCGTCTTGCGATCTCCGATCAGCCAGTCGTTGGCATAGCCGCCGTTGTTCCCCTCGCGAATGATGCGGGCGTAATCGTCGATTGAATTGGCGTACTGCAAAGCCTTGCGCGAGCGCACAAATTCCGGCTTGCCTTGCGGATCCCAGCCGACAAACCCGGAGATAGTGGTTTCCGCCACCATGATTCCGTTGGAGTTCACGCCGAAGTCATCATCGCTGGTGATGACCCCGGGAAACCCGTCCATCAAAATGCGGTTCCCGTGTTCGGGAACAATGTCGAAGACCATAACCCAGCGCGAGCCTATGAGATAACTTGTCCAGTTGTTATGCGCGATTACGATCTGGTGGTCGCGGGTGTAACTTCCGGTGGCGATAAACGCACTGCAATTCCCCGGACTCGACAGATGCGGCGCGTTCGCGACGTGTTCCTTCTGGTCAAACGACGGCACGTAGTAGTTGGGCAGTTCTTCGAAAGCATTAAGCGCAACCAGATCGTCCACATCCATGGCGACGCCCTGCGCCTTGAGTCCCTCGACGATTCCGGTGAGCTCCTGCTGATATTCCGCATCGATCTTCGGCCAAAGCATTTCATGCGCGGCCTTCCGGAAAAACTCCCAGTCGTGCTTGGTGACGTGGGTGTCCTCTAGTTTGATCGCCTCGAAAGCATCCGCGATCTCGCGCGCCAGCAGGTACCCATGCTGGAAGCCGATGTGCTCGGGAGAACCCTCCAGGTGGACATAGGTCCATCCGCCTTGCTGGAACCGGTAAGCATTTTGCAAGCGCGGATCTTGCGAGACCGCCGCGGTGCTGGGTTGCTGCGCCGATGCCGCTGTTGGCCTGAGTAGTAACAAGAGCGCCCCAACGCAAAAAACAATGAAAGCAAAAATGACTATGCTCGTGGTTTGCACAGCGCGACTCATCACTGCCCTCCGATTCCGGCCACCCGACTGTACGAGGATTATACGCAAGGAACAGCGATTTGAAATCATCTCGAAAAAAAGAGCACCCAAATCCCAAAGAGGAGAAAGTAACCCGCGGCTAGCAGCTCGCAAACGCTTTCCCATCGCGCAAGCCGACTGGTCGGATATAGCTCCTGGTGCTTCCGTCGCAACTGCCGAAGACCGCCTTGAACGGCATAGCCGCGACCTCGCTTGAGAATGTGAAATCGCTCAGCCGCCGGAAGACATCTGTTTGCCTCTTCCACCATGCGAGCAATCAGTTTGTAGATGACGGCCACGATTATCAAGAACGGGATGAAATACAAGAAGCTCCTCACGCTATGCTCCGGGTACGAGTTGATCGAGGCGAGTCGTTCATCCCTTATCGAATTTCAGCAAAAAGTCATCGCTGGCCGACCTGACTTTGGTGTTGCTGATCGTGTTATAGCCATTGTCCAATATAGACGAGAATCTGCCCGTAGAACCTCGGGCAATTAACCGTCACAATTCTTGGAGGCCGCGAGACCAGGTTCGGCGTACCATTTGGGCTGGGCGAAGTGTCAGCAGGTCAAGTCCGTTAATTGCAAGCTCGTCCTGTCGTCGGCGTAAACGCGCGTTTGGACGACATGTCTCCGTCAAGTCGATCCACGCGACGAAATTGATTCCGATCTCGTTTCGGCCTCGTAACTTGCGGTTTCAACGGCTCGGGCCATAGAATCAAAGGAAGCGTTGACCGTGGACCTTATCAATCGTTGAGGGGCGACGTACGCAGTACCTTCCCACAACTCACTGCCTGCAGCAGACTTTTGCCGCAGATTGGTCGCGGGAGAGATGGCCGAGTGGCTGAAGGCGCACGCTTGGAAAGCGTGTTTACTCGAAAGGGTAACGTGGGTTCGAATCCCACTCTCTCCGCCAGTTTTCCCCCCGTTTTTCGCGAGCTTGGGTATCCTCATCCGGTTCTGGCGGGAGCCCTTCAATCGTGGCCGAGAGCACGGCGGGACGATTTCGAGGCCGCATCGGGTGCCACAATTACTCGATTGGACGGTATGGGATGCGTGCCCCTTACGCTGAGATATCAGCGATAACTGCCTGATCTGTCCCACGCGTGGTCGCGAGCTGCTGTTCGATTTGGGTGATCTCGGTGCGCAGCCAGCCGGCGAGGGCTTCTTCCATTTCCAGTTGCGTCCCGCAACGGTAGAAATAGTCGATGGTTTCCCCGTTTTCATTGAGGGGGATAAACCGGCACGGCGAGTTTTGATTCTGCAATTCAGCGGGGACGAACTTCATCAACAGACACTCACTGCACGGATGGGTCCGAGCGGGGTCTCCGAGGTTCAAGCAACTGGGTGAGTCCTCGAAGATGAAGGTAGGACGCCAGGGGGTGCGCGGAGAGCGCCCGTAGCCGCCGTCTTCGAGGAATTTCAGTTCGAACCTGAGGAGTTCCAGCAATTCGTGTTGGTGTTGTGCCATAGGTCACCTCTCGTTAATAAGGGTAGGTTCGCAGAACTCTGCTTGAGTTGCGATGACGCTGGTCACGTGGATGTGTGACCTGGATCACAGAGGTGAAAGTTACCGAGCCGGCCGCACGGGTCGGTGGCGAACGTTTTTTCTTGACTCTATTCCATATTTCTGCAAATATAGAAATATGGCGGCGAGCAAATATGTAGCCCGGGATCAGGTTGCGAGGTACGCCGATATGTTTTCGGCGATGGGGACGGAGCCTCGTCTGCGGATTATGCAACTGCTGCTTTCGGCGCATCCTGAAGGGCTTGTGGTAGGTGAGGTTCAGGAGGAGCTGGACATTCCGAACTCGACGCTCTCTCACCATCTGGACAAGCTCAAGAATGAGGGATTGGTGGAGGTTTCCCGGGAGAGCACGTTTCTGCGGTATACCGCGAATACCGAGGCTCTGCAACAGTTGTTGCGTTTTCTTTATGCCGAGTGCTGCACTCGGAATAAGGCGTTGCGGCCGGAGGAGATTGTTCAGATTTGCCGGTGAGAACCGTATTTTGGGCGGCGCGATCGGCGCGGCTGAACAGCTTGCGGAAAAACTCTAGGCGTTGGAGCCTTAAAAGGGCGGCTTCCCAGCCGTCTTTTGAAACGATGTACGGCGTGGCTTGAAGCCACGCCCCTTCAAGGCTTCCACCAGATGATTTCGGAACTCATTTCAACAAAAGGAGAACCAGCCATGAGTACCTTAGATATCAAGGAAGTTGTGAAACAGAAATACGGGCAGGCGGCGTTGCGGGTGCAGGCGGGTGGAAGCTCCTGTTGCGGCGCAACTGCGGCTACCGGTTGTGCCGATCCGATTACTTCCAATCTTTATGACGCTTCCCAAGCCGGCCAGATTCCCGAGGAGGCTTTGCTGGGTTCGCTCGGGTGCGGCAATCCTACGGCGCTGGCGCAATTGAAACCTGGTGAAATCGTGCTCGACCTGGGCTCGGGTGGAGGCATCGATGTTTTGCTTTCCGCGCGGCGCGTGGGGCATACGGGGAAAGCTTACGGTCTTGATATGACCGATGAGATGCTAGTTCTGGCGAATGAGAATAAGCGCAAAGCGGGCGTGGAGAATGTCGAGTTCCTGAAGGGTGAGATCGAGCACATCCCGCTGCCTGCCAACTCCGTGGACGTGATCATTTCGAACTGCGTGATTAATCTGTCAGCGGACAAGAGTCGCGTGCTGCGAGAGGCTTTTCGCGTGCTGAAGCCGGGCGGACGGCTGGCCGTATCTGATGTGGTGACTCGGGGGGAAATTCTTCCGGAGATTCGGCAGAATGTTTTGCTGTGGGTGGGATGCGTGGCCGGGGCGCTTGATGAAAATGACTACCGAGGCAAACTGGCGTCGGCGGGCTTCGAGCAAGTGGATGTGGAACCGACGCGAATCTATCGAGTGGAGGACGCTCGCGAGTTCCTCGCGGGAAATGGGATTGATGCAGACGCGATTGCACCGCAGGTGGATGGAAAGTTTATGAGCGCTTTCGTTCGGGCGGTGAAACCGTTGAATGTGGTAAAGGAGGCTTGCTGTGGGCCGACGTGTTGCGGCTGAGGCTCTGGGGACGGCATTTCTGTTGGCGGCGGTGATCGGGTCCGGAATCATGGGCGAGCGATTGGCTGGAGGGAATGTTGCCATCGCGCTGCTGGCTAACACGCTGGCGACCGGAGCGATGCTGGTCGTGCTGATCCTGACCTTTGGGCCCATCTCCGGAGCGCACTTTAATCCGGCGGTGACGCTCGCCATGGCCCTCGAGGGCTCAGTTGCGTGGAGAGAAGTGCCGGGCTATCTCGGTGGCCAGTTCGCGGGCGCGTTCGCGGGAGTGGCCGTAGCTCACACGATGTTCGGTCTGCCGGTATTTGTCGCTTCAAGCCATTCTCGGCACGGCGGGGCACAACTCGTGAGCGAATTCGTCGCGACTTTCGGATTGCTCTCCGTCATTTGGGGATGCTCTCGCTTTCGTCCGTCGGCCGTGGCCTTCGCGGTCGGGGCTTACATTACTTCCGCCTACTGGTTTACGGCGTCGACTTCGTTTGCCAATCCGGCGGTGACGCTGGCGCGATCTGCGAGTGATACGTTCGCGGGAATTCGTCCTGTGGATGTGCCTGGCTTCATTTTGGCTCAGCTTGTGGGGGCGGTTGTGGCGACCTTTCTTTTTCGATGGCTGGCGGCGGATAAGGTCATCGCAGAGGAGTGTTGATCGCGATTGGAGTTGCGACTGGAGAAGCACGAGCGAGGACGCTCGCGTCTACATTATGAAAGCCCGAGTCTTAATTCTTTGCACCGGCAATTCTGCTCGCAGTCAGATGGCTGAGGGTCTTCTGCGGCACGAAGCGGGGGACCGTTTCGAGGTGTTTAGTGCAGGTACCAGTCCGAGCGCGGTGAGGCCGGAAGCGATTGCGGTCATGCGGGAGCTGGGGATTGATCTCGGCAGTCAGCGGTCAAAACATGTGGACTCGTTCAGAGGGCAGTCGTTCGACTACGTGTTGACGGTGTGCGACCACGCAAGGGAGAGTTGCCCGATCTTTTCGGGGGAAGCGCTCAGAGTCCACCGCGGATTTGAGGATCCTGCCGTGGTCGCGGGTTCTAAAGAGGAAAGACTGGCGGTGTTCCGGCGGGTGCGCGATGAGATTCGAGAGTATCTGAGAGCGTTTCCGCGCGGATTGTGAGCTTGTCAACCGTTTTCCCGGGCCATTTGCCGGCTGCATCGCCGTGTTCCGCAAGGTGGACGAGTCGTCCGTTCTCACACTTGTCCATTCCACAACAGCCAAAAGCAGCGGCCAGGAGTGTCCGCTCTACACGAGCTAGCGGCACCAAGGTAATGTCCCAAGTTGATTACCTGTTTTGCGCATATAAGCCTTGTGGTACTCTCGAAAGTACCCCATATTCTCTGGAGTTTGGCTGGGTTTCTCTGTGCCCTTGGTGTCCTCGAACAGCAAACCGGGAATCCACATTGCGTGGAAGACGGTCACCTACCGCAGCGTGGCGCTGCTGGTGCTGGCGGTCGTGCTGGTGTTTTTCGCCGGCATGCGCTTTGCCTTTCCGCAATTCACCCAGAACACAATGAAGGCGGCGGACGGCTTCGGCACCAAACTGCTGGAGGCGGTGGCCGGAGCGGGCAATCCCGCCAAGTCGGGCAGCTCTGGTGCTCAGCAGGCGCACTTCACCGCGCTCGACGGAACGGTGCGGGTGAAGAAGGCGAATGGCAATAGTTGGGGGACGGCCGACTACAGCATTCCGCTGGAAAAAGGCGATGTGGTGCAGACCAGTTCGGAAGGCATAGCGAAAATCGTATTTAATGATGGGACGAACTACACCGTAAAACAGGATTCGCTGATCGTGATTGAAGAGAACTCGACCAACGATCAGCAGCAGACCAACGTTGCCGTGGCGGTGAGCACGGGCACGGTGGATCTCGCGACCGCGACGTATGTGCAGGGTTCGAGATCGCAGGTGATCGTGGCAGGAGCAACGGCGTCTCTGGCTCCGGACAGCGCGGCCATGGTGCACAACGATCCCAAGGGCGATCAGCACGAGATTCTGGTCAAAAAGGGAACTGGCGACATCACGCGCAATGGAGAGACTGTCCGTTTGGCGGACTGGGAGAAGGTGAGCTTCCAGGCCGAGGCGTCACACATGGATAAGTTGAAGGAGATTGGTCCTCCGACGCCGATTTCCCCAGCGAACATGATGCCGATGTTTGTGTCGAGCGATCCCAAGCCGATCGAATTCTCCTGGACTCCGATGGCGAACGCGAAGGGCTACCGGCTGCGCATTTCGCGGAACCCATACTTTTCTTCGACCATTGTGGATCGCAAGGTGAATACGGCGGATGTCCTGGTTTCAGGCCTGGAACAGGGGGCGTATTACTGGGTGGTGCAGTCCCAGGATGCCGCGGGCAAAGAGTCGGTTGAGAGCGAAAAGAACCGGTTTACGATCATTCCCAAGGGTGGCGACACAGCGGCGATCAGTTTGGATCTGGATCCGCTGATTCAGCACGGCCACGTGATCGAGTTAACCGGGAAGACCGAAGTGGGTGCCCGGGTGATGGTGAATGGCCGGGAGGTTCCGGTGGTCGGGAATGATGGGGCCTTCCATTACTTTACGCCGCCGCTGGAGACGGGGGAAAGCACGATCACGATCACGGCCCAAAACGCCAAGGGCGGAGTCAACACCCTGCAGAAGAAAGTCGTGATTCAATAGGGGCTGAGGACGGGCTCCCGAAGGGCAGGAACTTTCGTTTGCTGAAACGAATGGCAATACCTCATAGAATTAAGGATAGAGTTTCAATTCCGGAATAACCGGGTAAAAGACGGGGATAGACCGACTCCATCGGGAAGAAAGTTTCACATGTCATCGAACAACGGCTTTCATTCGAGCGCATCACGCTGGCACAATCTGCGGTCGCTGTTCAGCGTTTTTTCGAGCGACCTCGCTATTGATCTAGGCACGGCCAACACGCTGGTGTATGCGCGAGGCAAAGGCATCGTGGTGAACGAGCCTTCGATCGTCGCCATCAATAAAAACACCGGTGAAGTGGAAGCCGTGGGCAAGGAAGCTAAAGAGATGCTGGGCCGCACGCCTGGCAACATCGTGGCCATCAAGCCCATGAAGGATGGCGTCATTGCGGACTTCAAAGTCACCGAGAAGATGCTGAACTACTTCATCCAGAAGGCGCACAACCGGAAGATGCTGGTGCATCCGCGCATCGTGATTGGCGTGCCCTCGGAGATTACGCAGGTGG
>Ga0210410_10002798_pt1 | contig 15583 bp, 13 predicted proteins | sample IncBWC4MmetaG_FD_161058 | JGI IMG/M metagenome (GOLD analysis project Ga0210410, IMG submission 161058) | Forest soil microbial communities from Barre Woods Harvard Forest LTER site, Petersham, Massachusetts, United States - Inc-BW-C-4-M | ecosystem: Environmental > Terrestrial > Soil >... | reverse complement strand
CTTGCCGATGATTTGCTCCAGGGCCGCGACTTCGGGGACCACTGCGCCAGGAAGATGTAACTCCTCCCGCCGATGGGCCATCTGAGAAATCTGTCAACCTGTCCCATTGAGGGCATCTTTCGGCCCGCGCCCCACGCATACTCGAGACTACCGTGATTTCGAAATCGTGAGTCCAAGGATTGCGGTCTGGAGAACACTCTATGCAACGAACAAATCTGGTTCTAGGTGGACTGTGCCTGGTGGCGGCTTTCGCCATCAGCGGACCCCTTGTGGCCACGGCAGCGGCACAGGAAGCCAATTTACAGGTTCGCGTCTACGACTCGCACCACCGCGATTACCACAACTGGGATGACCGCGAAGACCGCGCCTACCGGAACTACCAAGAAGGGCGCCACGAATCGTATGTTGCCTACGAGCACCGGAAGCATCGCTACCAGGAGCACTACTGGAACTGGCGGCATAGTCACCCGGATCGCGATTAACGAACAAATTTAGCCTTGAATGAAAGCACCCCGCGTGCCGTTTTGCGCGCGGGGTGCTTTCCGACGTTGTTTTCCTGTGGACTAGTGATTACCTGTAGGTCCGGCCGCCCGATCCGCTTCCCGGCGAACCTTGCGGCTTCTCTCTAACCTGTGGGTCCAGATTCTACGGGCCATTCTTGTCACGCCCGCCAGTTATTTGGGCGTGCAGTCCTGTGCCGGAGGGGCCGCCGGGGTAATCGAAGTATTCAACGATGGAGAACCGTCAAAATCGAACAGGTCCTCCAGCGTGTGCGCATGCTTGTCACGCAGCGTCAGGAACTGCCGTGTGACCTCCTCGTTGTCCTGGTCACCGCGGCCGTCGCTTGTTCCGGTGCTCAAGAATCGCTTTTCAATGAACGCCAGAATGGACGCGTGATCGCCCACGGTATGCGAAACGTAGTGAGGTTTTGAAAACGGCGAAACCGCCATGAACGGCACGCGCACGCCCAACTGGTCAAAAGCCGCGCAATCCGCCGGAAATGGACCGGTAGGGTCTGAAGCGAACTCTGGGCAAAGCGCCGCGGCGTCGTTCACGGTTGTATCCGTCGTGCTGAACGGATTGTGCGCGCATTCTGCTCCACCGCCGGGCTCGAGGCTCAGCGGAGGGTTCGAGAGATCCGCGCACTGCCCGGGGAATATGCCGTCCGGGGTCCGCGAGGAATCCTGCCGGGCCGCCGGAGGTGCAACGTGGTCGAAGTAGCCGCCGTGTTCGTCATACGTAATGAAGATAACGGTATCTTGCCAGTACGGGCCGCTGCGCAACGCGCTAACCACCTGGGAGACATACGCCTGTCCGCGCTGAATATCGGTAGGCGGGTGTTCGTCATTTTCGTGCGCGGTGCCGAATAGTCCGAAGTTCGGGTCCACAAAAGACACGCTTGGCAGAGGCGGCAAGTTGGGCGCTCCCGCTGCCTGTTCGAGAAACACCGGCAGAGGAAAGAAGTGCGGATCGATGCCGGTTGCTCCGAACAAGCGAAATGCGCCGGCCTGGGGCGCATCCTGGAAATAATCCGCCCAGCTCACGTTGTTTTTCTCCAACAAGTCCAGAATCGTTCCGTTGACGGGCTTGTAGCCGCCTGCAGGCGGGAACGTGTCGTTGGTCGTCAGATGCCCAAAGGAAGTTGCCGCCAGCAGGTAGGAGCGGTTCGGAAAAGTCGGTCCTAGCACGGATGCAAAGTAGCGGTCATTGATCGCAAATTGGCTGGCCAGGTTGTAATAAAAGGGGATGTCGTCTTGGGTATAAAAGCCCATTGTCTGGTCATCGGTGGGATTCTCCACCCCGTTGTCAATTTGTTCGGTCTTGTCGTTCACCCGGACAAATCCGTCGCTCAGTGCAGACTGGCGAGTGCGGTTCGGATGCAGGAAATTCATTTCCTGGTGGGTTCCCAGCCACGAATGATCCAGGTCCGGCGAGGCGCAGCGCCGAGAGTCATGGAAAGAGGAGACGAGCGACCCATCGTCATCTCGGTTGGCGTTGTAACAGTGCAAGTCCCCGCTTTTGTCCGGCACGCAGGTCAGGCCGTCGACGCAAGAGTGATCTCCATCCCGGCACCCGAAAAGTCCACGATGGTAGGGGCTGCCCGGCGCATAGGCCAGCGCCCCGAAGTAGTTATCAAACGAGTGGTTTTCTTGCATGATCACAACCACATGTTTCACTTTTTTCAGGTTGCCGTCCGCGCTGGCAGGCACCCCGGTCAGCCATGCCAGAATTAGTGGCAGCAATAGCGCCGACCGAATGAGTTCGACGAATCTCATGTAATGTCGCTCCTTGAACTTTGCTCTCTAGTTCCGGCGTGCGCGGTCCCCGGCTCCCCTTAAGGGAACACATCCAGCGTGAATTCTTCATCAATCTTCTGCGAACATTCCGTGATGCTCGCGTGGCAGGTGCCGGCCAGCTTCAAGCCTGGTCATCGGGTAGAGTGACCCTCTTCCGGCATCTCGCCGGAAGATTCGTTCTCCGATTTCCGTTTATCATAGGAAGTCTGGGAAACAGCAAAGGAAGCCTGCTCGCCAGGCCTGTTCGCTGCCCCTCGAACGGGCACAGGCGGTCTTTGCCCCGAAGACTCAGGATGGAAAGCATGAAAAAACAAAAGTCATTACCCGAGCATCTCGTGGAACTTCTCCAGGGCGGCCACGCTCACGTGGATTTTGCGGGCGCTGTCGAGGACTGGCCCGCGGATCTACAGGGGAAAAGGCCGGAGGGCGCGGCGCACTCCCCATGGGAAGTACTGGAGCACATGCGCATCGCCCAGCGGGACATCCTGGAGTTCACGCGCAATCCGAAGCATGTCTCTCCCGAATTTCCCGCCGGATATTGGCCAAAGACGCCAGCACCTCCCGATAAGAGAGCCTGGAAGAAAAGCGCGGACGCGTTCCGCTCCGACTTGAAAGCAATGATCAAAATCGTGGAAAACAAATCCACGGATTTCTTCGCCCCGGTTCCCCACGGCGACGGCCAAACCGTCCTGCGCGAAGCGTTGCTCGTGGCCGATCACAACGCCTACCACCTGGGAGAGTTGCTCCTGCTGCGGCGCCTCCTGGGGGTCTGGAAATAGCCGAAAACTGCGCTGGCCAAAGGGCACAGCTCCAGACGGACATCGACGAAGAAGAGAAGAAACTCGGAGCAACTCAACTCTTGCTGCTCACGGCATTGAGACAGACGAGTCTCGATGGCCGCGTGGCCGAGGCATTGCCGTGGGTGAGTCGAGGCCGGGGAATCGCGTGAGGTAGTGCACGACGGAAGGCTACCAGCATTCAGGTACGGTCCTACACAAACACGGTCAAAATGGTTGTAGCTTCGGCGGTCAATGAAGAAGGGGATGCACTCTTTGGGCATGGCAGCGCGGACTGCCACCATTTCATTGAAGCCATATCGCTTCCGGTCCGCTTTCTTCAGGAGCTTGCGATTCCGTCATTTCCGCTATGTCCCTCGCATCGGCCGAGTGTAGCGAACACCACTGGCCGATCGTGCGGTTGCGAATTGGACACTCCGCCCGCCGATGGGTCGGCTTCGCCATTGCGAGTCACGGAGGGCGGCTGGTAGCCTGAGGGCATTATGCTCATCATTGGGACCCGGCTGTTTTTCTGGGGCTCGCAACTCACCTCTCAGGCCATGCACTGCGGCAAGTGTGGCTACGCGGGTCCCTTCACGCTGAAGAAAGGCATGCGCTTCGTCACAGTATTTTTCGTCATCCCCGTGCTTCCCATCAGCGGCGTGATGCACGTTGCGGAGTGCCAGCAGTGCAAGACCCGCTACCAAGCTAAAGTGAACCAGTCTGGTTTGCAGCAGAACCAGGGGGCCCGTTAATCTTCGGCTGCGCACTCTTCTAGACCAGGAGACGTCTCGCGCGCCTGCGCCCGGTCAACCTCGAATCATCCCTGCCCGATCAAAGGATCGTAGTTCTCGTCGCAGAACTCTAGGCACCCGTTGGGTTTACAGTGCCGGCTGGCAAATGCGATTAAGGTCTTGGAACTACAAATGCGCAGCACCTCGTAGGTGACACCGGCGGTGGCACCTGGAATCTTGCATTCCGTACAGGGTCGGGTTCGAATCCCGCCGGGAGCGCCACTTTTTCCGTCAAATCGTTTCTCAAATCTCGCGTTTCCATCGAAGAAAAGGCAATCCCAAGCCTCAGGTTCCATATGAGCTTGCGGATGAATCTTCGAGCCTACTTCGCCGGCCGCGAACCGGCGATGAGGATATCCACTAATCTTCTGGCGCTTGGCTGCCAATCGGGCGCGGACGCGACATTGGAGACGCCGATCAGCGCGCGGAGTAAATCAACTGGATCGAGGTCGCTGCGTATGTCGCCGCTCTCTACGCCGCGCTTCACCAATGCGCGAATCGCCTGATGCATCTTCGCGTAAGAGGTTTCGAACACCTTCTTCGGATCACCGAGCAGCGTATTGAGCGCGGGCGCGATGAGCTGTTTCGCTGCGATGGCATCAACGAATAACGACAGCCAGGCCCGCAGTGCGTCAGTCGGCGCCATCGTCTGAGAGAACTTCGGTTCGGCTTCGGCCAGCTTCTCCAACTCGGCCCGATAAACCGCCTGTAGGAGTTCTTCGCGCGTCGGGAAGTGGCGATACAAGGTTCCAGGTCCGACGCCTACCTGCTTGGCGATGTCGTCGAGACTGGTGTTTGCGCCATGCCGGGCAAACGCTTCCTTCGCCACTTCGAGAATCCGTTCGCGATTCCGTTGCGCATCCGCGCGGGGCTTTCGCCGGACGAGTTTTTTGTGTTTTTGGGACATAACAAAAATAGTTGTAACCGGAGACAGTCTCCTGTTATCTTATACATTGCGGAGACACTCTCCGTTTTATTCGAACTGCGGCGACTTGTCAATACCCAGCTCCGGGCCGAATCCGGGCGAGCCGCCCGAAGGAGAAGGAATATGAATATGGTGGATGTATTCGGAGCGACTTCGACAACGGACGAGGTTCTATCCGGCGTGAATCTGCAGGGTCAACGAATCCTCGTCACCGGCGTTTCAGCGGGTCTGGGCATCGAGACGGCACGAGCGCTCGCAGCGCATGGTGCAGACGTCGTCGGTGCCGCGCGCGATCTGAAAAAGGCCGCATCGGCGACCGCACAAGTCAGAACAGATGCTTCGACTGCCGGCGGAAGTTTCGAGCTGGTTGCGCTTGATCTGGCCAGTCTCAAAAGCGTGCGTGAATGTGCGGATGAGCTGCTGGCGAAGGGGCAGTTCTTCGACGTGGTTATCGCCAACGCGGGGGTGATGGCCACTCCCTTTGGCCGCACGGCGGATGGGTTCGAGACGCAGTTTGGCACCAACCATCTCGGCCACTTTGTGCTCGTCAACCGGATTGCGCCGCTGCTACGCAAAGGCAGCAGGCTGATCAACCTCTCTTCCGCAGGTCACCGCTTTTCCAACGTGGATCTTGAAGACCCCAATTTTGAGCGAACGCCTTACGAACCGTTCGTCGCCTACGGCCGCTCGAAGACCGCGAACATTCTGTTCGCCGTCGCGTTTGACCGGCGCCACCGCGGGCGTGGCGTCCGCGCCGCGGCTGTGCATCCGGGAGTGATTGAAACCGAGCTCGGACGGCATTTGGATCCGACGCAGATTCAGGCACTCATCGACCAGATCAGCAAGGAACGCGCTGTGGAGGGGAAGGAACCGTTCCAATGGAAGACGGGTCCTCAAGGTGCCGCAACGTCGGTGTGGACGGCAGTCGTCGCTCCGGCAGAAAAGATCGGCGGCAAATATTGCGAGAACTGCCATGTCGGCGAGGTCGTGGCGGACTCCGCGGCGATCAGCGGCGTCAGCGAAGGCGTGCGCAGTTATGCGCTCGATCCAGACAACGCTGAAGCGCTGTGGAAGAAAAGCGAAGAAATGGTTGGAGAGAGGTTTTAAGGATCAACAAGGATCAGGAGGAACGAACAATGAAAATATTTGTGACAGGAGCTACGGGATTCATCGGTTCGGCCGTCGTGAAGGAGCTGATTGGAGCGGGGCATCAGGTGCTCGGGCTCGCCCGCTCAGATTCCGGCGCCAAGTCTCTGATCGCCGCAGGAGCTGAAGTCCATCGCGGTTCACTCGAAGACCTTGATAGTCTGCGCAGCGGAGCAGCGTTGTCCGACGCCGTGATTCACACCGCCTTTGTCCACGACTTCTCGAAATTCGCGGAAAACTGCGAGATCGATAGGCGGGCGATCGAGACTCTCGGCTCGGTTCTAGAAGCCTCCCGGCGGCCGATGCTTGTCACCTCCGGTCTGGCGACGACGGCAGAGGGGCGCTTGGCTACAGAAGAAGATGATCCATCGCCCGCGTTTCCGCGCGTTTCGGAAACTGCGGCTGAAAGATTGCTGAAGCAGGGTGTGCGTGTATCGACAGTACGGCTTCCTCAAGTCCACGACACACGCAAGCAAGGGCTTGTCACGTACACGATTGCAGTGGCTCGAGAGAAGGGTTTCTCAGCATATGTGGGCGACGGGCTCAATCGCTGGGCGGCCGTGCATGTTCTCGATGCCGCCCGTCTCTACAGGCTGGCGCTGGAGAAGCAGGAAGCAGGCGCCAGATACCATGCGATCGCCGAAGAGGGTGTTCCGGCTCGGGAAATCGCTGAAGCCATTGGCCGCGGCCTGAAGGTGCCGGTCGTGTCCAAATCACCCGAAGAGGCAGCAAGCCATTTCGGCTGGCTGGCGATGTTCGCCGGTCGGGACCTCGTCGGTTCGAGCGCAGAAACGCGGCGAGTGCTTGGATGGCGCCCAATTGGACCGGGACTGATTCTGGACCTCGAACAAATGCGGTATTCCGAGACCCCTGCGGATAGCGTATCCGCGGCCCCGGCACGCGCATCCCGTTGATTGAGGGAGACGGGACGAACGGCGGGTAAAAGCTGAACGAAATTCCAAGCGCCGAGGACTGTGAAAAGATCGAGCCCAGGATCAAAGCCCTGCAGGCGCTGCTTCAGCGTGACGCCGCCCACGGAAAAGTTAAAGAATCCGCAGTTGCTACCCTTTGTGCTGTGGGCGAATCAATCCTCAAGAACGATAAGTTGGCCGCTGATCAATCAAGTGCCGATCAGCCCTTCCATGTGTCTGCCTTTGACAATCCAGGATTCGCTAAATTAAGTTGCTATTTCAGTCTTCCGCCGACTTTCTTCATCCACATGGTTGCCCAAAAGTTGCCCAACTTCAACGCAATTGCCGCGCCAACTCTCCCACAGAAACCTACCAACTCCTCAGCCTTGATTGACTTGAGCGTTTCTCGCGACGTAGGATTTCAGCCGAGCTATTTAATCATCTCCTAGTTTCCCCAAAGTCGATAGTTCATTGGGTTCGGAGGAATTGCATGCCACATTCATTTTTCCATCATAGAGGTACTGCAGCGGTTTTCGCGATTTTATGCATTGCCCTAGCGACAACCGTGCATGCGCAAAAAACATCTGGTCCATCGCCAGTGCCACTGCTTCCGCTCATTCCTCCTCCGTCGGATACGCCTTATCCCGGCACGATTTCGCTGCTCGTCGACGTCAGCAACGTCGCGGGTCGCGTGCTGAATGTGCATGAGATGATTCCAGTAAAAGGCCACGACATTACGCTGCTATACCCTGAATGGCTACCCGGGACGCATTCGCCTTCCAATCCAGTAGGCGAACTTGCGGGCCTGACTATCATTGCGAATGGAAAACACATCCATTGGCTGCGTGACCGCGTGAACATGCACGCATTCCATCTCGAGGTGCCACAGGGTGCAACGGCGCTGGAGATAGACTTCCAGTTCCTGGCTCCTATGGATCCCAAACGAGGCCGCATATCCTCGAAGTTCGCCGACGTCACCTGGAACAGCGTGCTTCTGTATCCGGCGGGGTACTTCTCACGGGATATCAAATTCGAACCTGCGCTTCGCTTGCCAGAGTCATGGAAATTCGCCTGCGCGCTGGACGTGAAATCACAGGACGGCAACCTAGTTCGGTTCAAAGAAACGTCTCTGAATACGTTAGTCGACTCTCCGCTTTATGCTGGCGTCAACTTCAAGCGGTTAGATCTGTCCACAGGGGCGGACAACCTGGTGTACCTCGATGTCTTCGCCGACAAGCCTGCAGATCTCGAGATCACTCCGGAACAACTGCAATACCATAAGAACCTTGTCATCGAGGCGCAGAAGCTTTTCAATTCGCATCATTATGATCACTATGATTTTCTCTTTTCGGTCAGCGACACGGTTGGTGGCAAGGGCTTGGAGCACCACCAATCGAGTGAGGACGGCCTGCGTGCCAACTACTTTACGGACTGGGCAGCAGGAGTCCCTGGTCGCGCTCTGCTGGCCCACGAATACGTCCATTCGTGGAACGGCAAGTTCCGCCGCCCGGCCGACCTTTGGACACCCAACTTCAACGTGCCGATGCGCAACGACCTGCTGTGGGTTTATGAGGGCTTGACGGACTATTACGGCAACGTCCTTACGGCGCGGTCCGGAATGCGTACTCCCGAGCAGGCCCGCGATGTATTTGCACAAATCGCTGCGTTCTTCGAAATCAGTCCGGGACGTACGTGGCGCTCTCTGGAAGACACCACCAATCAGCCGATTATTTCGTCTCATTTCGCCGCGCCGGAAACTTGGCCGAGTTGGCAGCGTTCTTTTGACTACTACCCGGAATCGGACCTTATCTGGCTCGACGCTGACACGAAGATCCGCGAGCTCAGCAGCGGAAAGAAGTCGCTTGACGATTTTGCGAAGTTGTTTTTCGGGACCGAAAATGGGAGCTACATCACGATTACCTATTCGTTGGACGACCTTGTAAAAGCGTTGGAGACTGTGCAGCCCTACGATTGGGCAGAATTCTTCCGCACGCGAGTTCACGAGGTCAACCCGAATGTCCCGGAGAACGGGTTCACGCAGGGTGGTTATCGACTCGTGTACAACGATAACGAGCCGGAGTGGCAGAAGAAGGCAGACAGCTCTCGTGGAGTGAGCTTCGCTACCTCACTGGGCTTCTCCATAAAAGCAGAAACCGGTTCTGATTCTCATGGCAGCCTTGATTACGTGTGGTGGGACAGTGTGGCCTTTAAAGCCGGCATAACGCCCGATATGCAACTGCAAGCCGTCAACGATCAGAAGTACACTGCCGCAGGCCTGCGGGAAGCGGTCCTCGCTGCCGAGAAAAGTAAGGATCCAATCAAACTTTTGTTTAAACGTGGCGATGAGTTTGTCTCGGTCTCTCTCGACTACCACGGCGGGATGCGTTACCCGCATTTGGAGAGAACCGAGACAACACCAAATTGGCTGGATGCGATCCTCACGTCCGCGAAATAGAAATTAAAAGCCGCAGACCGATTGCCTGCCGTTCGTAGACATAATCGGCACGAGACGCCGTAAGTCCCGATTCACGCTTACCGAACTTTTCTAACAATATCGGCCCTGTCCAGTGAGGTCATACTTTATATGTCCGCTAGTGTAGGTGGCTACTAACCAAATTCAAGCCAAAGCATGAAAGTGAACCCCTGGTTGAGACAAATGTGTCTAATACACCGTCATTTGGAGGCGAAAAAGCTGAGAAACTCCCAAGTCCACAATCGGACCAAAAAATCCTGAGCCGTGCTGGTGTCGGAACAGAAGTGGAACTTTCCGTCCCGGCAAGCATCGCTTTTGACTTCAATACTCCAGGTGTAGCCGGCAAACGGTCGAGCGCGTGATTATCAATCGACCGTGGGAGTGGTAGAATCCCGGTTCCATGTTTTGCACTTCGTGTGGGGCAGCGGCGGCGGATACGGCGCGATTTTGCGCGAGATGCGGCGCGCCCCTCGAAAGCGATCCAAACGCGACGTTCCTGGGCGATGAGCCGGAGGCGGACGGGAATCTGGAGACGATACCTCCGGCCCAGACGCGCAAGCCGTCTTCGCCGTCGGGGGCAACTCCGAAACCGCGCACAGCGAGTGCCCCTTCCCCGCGGCCGCGCGTGTCGCCCTCCAGCAGCAATCCTGTATTGACCAGTTCGGATGCGATCGGCGGCGGGCGCTTTGCGCCGGGCACCATGGTGGCAGAGCGCTACCGCATTGTGGCGCTGCTGGGGCGAGGAGGGATGGGCGAGGTGTACCGCGCCGATGATTTGAGACTCAGCCAGGTGGTGGCGATCAAGTTCTTGCCGGAAGCGCTTTCGCAGGATGCCGCGGCGCTGGCGCGATTCCATTCGGAAGTGCGCATCGCGCGACAGGTGTCGCACCCGAACGTTTGCCGGGTTTTCGATATTGGGGACGCAAATGGCGTGCCGTTCCTGACGATGGAATATGTGGACGGGGAAGATTTGTCTTCGCTGGTGCGGAGAATCGGACGGTTGCCGCAGGACAAAGCGACGGAAGTTTCGCGGCAAATTTGCGCGGGACTGGCGGCGGCACACGAACGCGGCGTGGTGCATCGCGATTTGAAGCCTTCGAACGTGATGCTGGACGGGGCAGGCAAAGCGCGCATCACGGATTTTGGGCTCGCGGGCATCGCGGCAAATATTCAGTGCGCAGAAGTGCGCGCGGGAACGCCGGCATACATGGCACCGGAACAGCTTGCGGGAATAGAAGTCACCTTCAAGAGCGACATTTATTCGCTGGGGCTGGTGATGTACGAAGTGCTGACCGGCAAGCGCGCTTTTGCGGGGGACACTCTACCGGAGTTGATGAAGGCGCGCGAGGAGGGCACAGTCACCAACCCTTCAACGCTGGTGAAGGATATGGATCCGCTGGTCGAGCGCGTGATTTTGCGATGCTTGGAAAAGGATTCAGCGAAGCGGCCGGCCTCGGCGCTGCAGGTGGCAGCCGCGCTGCCGGGAGGAGATCCGCTGGCCGCAGCGCTGGCGGCCGGAGAAACGCCGTCGCCGGAAATGGTGGCGGCTTCGGGAGAGACGGAAGGCTTGCGCCCTGCCTGGGCGGTGAGTTTGCTGGCGTTGGTGGCGCTGGGCCTGATTGGCTTCCTGTTTCTGGCGGACAACTTCAAGCTGAACAATCTGGTGGCGCTGAAAAATTCGCCAGATGTGTTGCGCGCACGGGTACGGACTACTCTCGCGGATTTCGGTTATAGGCAAGAGCCGGAAGATTCCGCGTCCGGTTTTGACGTGGACAACGATTACATCAACTATCTCGCAAAAAATCGTAAAGACCGTGATCGATGGAAGGCGCTGCAAGATGACCGTCCCGCTTCGCTTTTGTTCTGGTACCGGCAAAGTCCCCGGGATTTGGTGGCCAGGGCTTTTTACACGAGCGGTGGAGGCGGAGCAGTGACGCCGGACGATCCGCCGTCGGACATCTCGGGGATGATTTTCGTGATTGTGGATACGCAAGGCAGGCTCTTGCATTTCGAAGCAGTGACGCCGCAAAAAGATTCCGCGGTAGCACCGGACCGCACGGTGATGGATTGGTCGCCGGTGTTTGCCGCGGCCGGGTTGAATCCCGCGGACTATCGCAATGCGCAGCCGGAGTGGACTCCGCTACTGTGGGGCGACACGCGCGTAGCCTGGACGGTAGTGTCGCCCGGACATCCGGAGATCGCGGAGCGCGTGGAAGCAGTTGCCTATCGCGGCAAACCTGTGTACTTCGACGTGGTCTATCCGTGGTCGCGCGCGGAGCGGCAACAGGCGGAAAGTTCGACCGGGCATCAGAAGTTCGCGACAGTGACGCTGGTGGCGCTGTTTCTCGGGTCGCTGGCAGCGGGTGTTTTTGTCGTTTACCGTAATTTAAAGATGGGCCGCGGCGACACGCGCGGGGCGGTACGCGTGGGATGCTTTACGTTTTTGACCTTTCTAGCGGCGTGGACGCTGCGCGCGCACCACGTGTGGGCGGGAAGTGAGATTGCGCTGTTCATTATGGCGCTCAGTTGGGCTTTACTGGTAACCGCCCTGGCGTGCACGTTTTATCTGGCGGTCGAGCCTCACGTGCGGCGGCGGCAGCCGCATTTGCTGGTGTCGTGGAGCCGCATGCTGGCGGGGCAGCTCCGCGATCCGGTGGTGGGGCGTGATTTGCTGATTGGCGCGGCGTACGGCGTGTGCCTGACGCTGTTCGAGGTGTCCGACAATCTGCTGCTGCCGTTGTTCGGGAAAATGCCTCCCGCACCGAATTTGCTGGCGTCCGACGCGCTGAATGGGGTGCGGTACGCGGTCGGTTTGCTGTTTTTGTACCTGCTGATCTATGTGCTTTACGCTTTGCTGGTTTTCTTTCTGCTGTTTCTGCTGCGGTTGATCGTGCGCAAGGATTGGATCGCGGCGCTGATTGTGGTTTTTCTGGGAGCGGCGACGAACACCGGGGGAGACTACCCGTGGCTCACGTTTTGTGCTGCGGCGGTGATTTGGCTTTCGCTGGTTCTGGTTTTGAAGAAATTCGGATTGCTGACGATGGTCGTTGGCCTGGTGGTGCAGAATGTCCTGGTTGTATTTCCGGTGACCTCGCATCTTTCGCGCTGGTATGCCAGCGAAGCGCTGACCGGGGTTCTGGCAATTGCCGCGATTGCCGCTTATGGGTTCCGGAATTCGCTCAGCGGGAAACCCCTGTTTAGTGGAGAGGCCCTGGAAGGGTGAATCCAACAGCGCTCACTTACGCACTCTCGCTTAACTAACTCCCGATTAGCTCATTCTTGAAACTATCAATTAAGAAGTTTCTGGAGAGTTTCTATATGGATTCGGCGGCGGGCTCGTTTGCCTGTCGCTGGTCGTGGGGGCGCTGTATGCCGACGGCCATCTAGTGTTCGGCGGAGCGGCTTTGCAGGGGCTTCCAGCGCTTGGTTACGGCTTGGCCTGGCTCCTGGACTTCATAATGGTCGGGATAACAGAAGAGGCACTTTACCGCGGCTACTTGCAGGCGACTTTGACACGCGGAATCGGCTTTTGGCCAGCCGCAATCGGTCTTTCGTTGTTATTTGGCGCGGGGCATCTGCAAAATGCTGGGGAGACAGTCCCGGGCATCATCGGGGTGATCGTGCACGGGCTGTTCTACTGCCTATTGTTGCGGCTGAGCGGCTCACTATGGTTGGGGATAGGATTTCATGCAGCCTGGGACTGGGCGCAATCCTATCTCTACGGGACGGCGCAAAGCGGCCATTTGATGCAAGGTCATTTGTTCGTGACCCAGGCAAGGGGTGATGCGCTCATCAGTGGAGGCAGCGCAGGGCCGGAGGGAAGCTTGCTCGGTTTACCGGTGCAAGCAATTGGACTGCTTGTGTTTCTCTGGGCGGCGAAGCGTGCCGGGCTATTCTTCGGAGGCCGGGAAGATCGCGAACCCCTACACAATACCGAGTGACGAAGACGCTACGGGCGTGTTGCGGAGCCTTGCAACGGAAGAGTCGTTCTCTTGCGCTCTGGGCGGCCCCTAAAATATTACATGGTTTTTACCCGGTTCATTATCGGGCACGTAGGATACTTAAAGGGTGGGTGGAAACATGATTGTGACTGCTGAACGATACCCTATCAAGGGCTTCGAGGCCCCACGTCCGATTACCTCGGAGACGCAAAACGAGTACGACACCACTGTGCTTCACAATTTGGTGATGCGCGGACACCTGAGTCGGAGGGAAGAGGAGTATGTTGAGCTGCTAAGACATCAAGTGGGCGCCCGCCTGGGAGGGAAGTCTAAGGTTGGTACGCGCCATTACATTCGTAGCGGTGTTTTCAGCGAACTAACGCGACTGCAGACGGCTCCGCAAGAGCGGGCTGGCTAGGCTGCGATCGTCTGAAGAGGGCTTGGAAGATCCGTTCGCAACTCGCTACGCTGAAGCAGGTCTCGCCACCGGGTGAGAGCGCTTGGACTCCCATGCATGACGCATCTCCTCGCGCTGCGCGAGGACATATTTCTTGGCGTCTTCCAAGCTTTTGTAAACCCGCGTGCCCTTGATCATGTTGCATGGACGGCAGCAAGCGACCAGGTTGGCCGGGTCCTTCTTGCCCTTGCGAGCCCGCGGCACCACGAAATCAACGGACATGACTAGCGCGTTTTCAAAGCTGGCCTTCCCGTCCAATCCACAGTACCGACAGCAAAATTGATCTCGTTCCAGAATCTTTAGGCCTTCGGCATGGCTCACCGGCATATCCACTCTCGTTAGGGTCATGATGTTCAATGGCATGGAACACCTCCGAATCGGGAATGCTAATGCATAGTGAGGCCCTTGAGAAGTGGTAAAGAGTGACCGAAAGCCTCTGGTACTGGCGGGAGTCACTTTACAAGAAATCGTCAGGGAACTGCCGCGTCCAACCCAAAGGTGGTCTGGGTCGCGTTGCTCAGGCATCTGTCTGGCGATGCCCCCGAAACTCTCCACACCCGCAGTCCAAAGAGTTCTAGACGAGCCCAAACACTCCGGCCACAAAGCTTCGTTGACGAAAGGCGATAAGCACAGCGCTGCCTGCGAGGGCTAGAATCAGGGAGCCGGGCTCCGGGATGGGCGTAGACGTAGACGTAGAGTACGTCACATCGTCTATCGTGTAAGAGCCGCCGGATGCAGCCCCCAGGATTTCAACGCTAGAGATCCCGCCTGAAGAGCTGACTTGAATTCGCTCGTTTGGGCTGCTGCCCGGAACTCCTGAGATCCCCTCGTTATTTGAAAAGAGGGAATTAGCTGAGGCGACCAAGGTGTTCGAGGGATTGAAAGCATCAAGCGTGAGGGGCACCGAGTAGGTGAAAAATGCGTCGAAACTGGACACAGCGCTGGAAAAGACGATGGTTATCGGACCTCCGTTATCAAATGCAACGTTGAGGCCGGAATGAGGTGGAAATTCGAATTCATTGAGCGAGACACCGGCCGTTGCGACCGCCGCGTTGGAGAAGGCCAGCCCCGCATATTGCGTAGTGATGGCTGTTCCGTCAGCAAAGCCTTCGAAATTGATAGTGACCTGGTCTGAATAGAGCGGTGAAGCCAGGGCGCACAGAAAAAGAACTGCGAGCGCGAAACGCTCCCAAATGCCCGGCCGTCGAATGAACTGCGTGCAAGATCCCAGAGAAAATGGGCATCGCATATCGGCGTACTCCCGATCTGACGGATCGCAACCTGAGTGAGGCGATTGCGACCTGAGCCACCCTGCTGTACTTCAGCGCATCGCGAATGTCAAGTGCAAACTTCAATCCTTTCAGGGCAGAGCGCGACCTAGGGAAATGGCTATGCCAAGAGGATCACACGCAGAACCGGCTTGTGCGGCACAGGAAAAGCAGAGGGAGGAATTATTGGGCGGTCGGACGACTACGCAGTAATTGCGACGGAAGCTGTCAAATTTAATGACAAACGACTTGACAAAGCCAGGTGACTATCGTAACTTCCCGGGCTACATTAGGCCCCACTCTTTCTTGCTTTAGTCCGACAATGCAGTACTTCACGCATCGAATCGCTCCTGTAGCAGGCGCTATCTTGCTGCTGGTCACCGGTGCAACCCGGCTCAGCGCATCGGGCAGTATCGACGCGACCACGATTAACCCTTCAGCGATACTGCTAAACACCCCAACGGAGGTAACCGTCACGGCGTCGATTACCGACCCGTCCTTAATTCCCGGCAGCGTGAACCTGCAGCGATTCGACCCGATTGCAAGGGTTTTCAGTGTCGTGAGCACAATGTACGACGACGGCACGCACGGCGAT
>Ga0210410_10002796_pt1 | contig 15586 bp, 13 predicted proteins | sample IncBWC4MmetaG_FD_161058 | JGI IMG/M metagenome (GOLD analysis project Ga0210410, IMG submission 161058) | Forest soil microbial communities from Barre Woods Harvard Forest LTER site, Petersham, Massachusetts, United States - Inc-BW-C-4-M | ecosystem: Environmental > Terrestrial > Soil >... | reverse complement strand
TGGAGCGGCGCGGCTTTCGGCCGGACGATTTTGCGGCGCTGCATCCTGCGGGGCGCCTGGGGAAGAAGCTTCTGCGTGTGGAGCACTTGATGCACGCGGGTGAGGCGTTGCCGCGGGTCTTGGCGGACACAGAGATGCCGGACGTTATTCATGAAATGAGCAAGAAGCGTTTGGGGATGACGACCGTTCTTGAAGCGGATGGGCGGTTGGCAGGGATTCTTACGGACGGCGACCTGCGGCGATTGATGGAAAGGCATCGCGGGGCGACGCTGGAAATGACGGCAGGAGCGTGCATGTCGCGTGGAGCGCAGACGATTGGACCGCATGTGCTGGCTAGTGAGGCCTTGAATTTGATGGAGAAGCGGAAGATTACTTCGATTGTGGTGGTGGATGAGGCTGGAGGCGTGCTCGGAGTGGTGCACTTGCATGATTTGTGGACGCTGGAATTAATGTAGGGGCAATACGAAGAGTGGTTTTAACACGGAGTTCGCAGAGTACGCAGAGGATGAGGAGATGGCGTGGCCAAAGGTGCAAGGAAGATTTCGGCAGGAGTGGTGAAGCGGGCGAAGAAGATTCAGATTGTGCTGATGGATGTGGACGGGACGCTCACCGACGGAGGCGTGACGCTGCTTTCGACCTCGGAGGGAACGGCGCTGGAGATCAAAACGTTTGATGCGCACGATGGGCAAGGACTTACGCTGGCTCGGACGGCAGGCCTGCGCACCGGGGTGATTACGGGGCGCGAAAGTCCGGCATTGCGACGACGCGCTAAGGAGATGGATATTGAGTTTGTTTACGAGAAGCAGCCGTACAAGATTCCCGCGCTGGAAGAAATTTTAAAGAAGGCTGGAGTCACGGAAGCCGAGGTGTCTTACGTTGGCGATGATTTGCCGGATATTACGGTGATGAAGCGCGTGGGGCTGGCGGTAGCCGTGGGCGACGCCGTGCCCGAAGTGAAGAAGGCCGCGCACTACGTGACGACGGCTCATGGCGGGAGAGGAGCAGTGCGCGAAGCGATTGAACTGATTATCAAGAGTAAGGGCGTGTGGAACGAGGTCGTTGGAAAAGCGCGCGCGTAGAGTGCGGCGACGTACTTTTATTTGCGTGCCACGCTGCGCACGAGGTGAATCACCAGGAAAATTACGGCGAGGACCAGCAGCAAGTGAATCAGCAGACTCGCGATATGATAGACAAGAAATCCGCCCGCCCAGAGCAAGAGCAAAACCATAAATAATGCGAAAAATGCGCTGAATTTCATTGCGGTCCTCCGCAGGAAATCTTTAACTCCTTATGTGTACCACAGTTCCCTGCCACGCTTGTCTGGGCGCGTTAGCTGGCATTGCGCCAGACTAACTGTAAATGCCTGTCGCGGCTTGCGACAACCGCTGGTGGCAACTGCGGAGTTCTCAGGCGATAATAGCCGTGTACTTCTCTGAAGAGCAGATAGCGAGGATCCAGCGAAATGTTGCATGCATGGCACGACGTTTCTCCGGGCAACGATTTGCCGCGGGATTTTCAGGCGGTGATCGAGATACCGCTGGGTTCGAATGTGAAATACGAATTGGACAAGCCCAGCGGCTTGCTGAAAGTGGACCGCATCATTCATTCGGCGGTTTATTATCCGGCGAATTACGGATTTATTCCGCAGACTTACGCGGAGGACGACGATCCGCTGGATGTGCTGGTGCTGTGCCAGGAGGCGGTGCAGCCGCTGGCTCTGATCAAGGCGCGGGCGATCGGGTTGATGACGATGATCGATTCGGGTGCGAGCGATGACAAAGTGATCGCCGTGGCGACGAACGATCCCGAGTTCAACAGTTATGTGGAGGCCAATGAGCTTCCGCCGCACCGTTTGCTGGTGCTACGGAGGTTTTTTCAGGATTACAAGCAACTGGAAGGCAAACAGGTACAGGTCGAAGATATTCGACCGGCTTACGCAGCGGTGAATGTGATCGAGAAAGCGCTGGCGCGGTATAAGCAGGAACGCGACAGACTGAGGGCGAAGGACGGAAAATGAGTGGTCGAGGCCAATGCGCCCGACCGGAGTCGGGGTAAACAGAAGGCGGCCGCTACGAGGAAAGACCAGCATATAATTCCCGAGTGAAAGACGAGCCGAAGAAACGCGCGACGGAAGGAAACGCGGCGCGAAAAATTGGATTGGCGCGGGCGCTTTCGAAGATGGGCTACTGCTCGCGATCGCAGGCTGCGGAACTCATTCGTGGTTCACGCGTGCGGCTAAATGGCGCGCTGCGGCGCGATCCCGAAACGCCTGTTCACATTGGCAAAGACCGAATTGAAGTGGACGGTCAGCAGGTCGCGGCATCCTCGAAAATCTATCTCGTACTCAACAAACCTCGCGGCATTGTAACGACAGCATCGGACGAAAAGGGGCGCGATACGGTTTATTCACTATTGAGTGAGGACCTTCCGTGGGTTGCGCCCGTTGGACGGCTCGACAAGGCCAGCGAGGGATTGCTGCTGCTGACGAATGATTCCGAGTGGGCCGCGAAGATCACGGCACCGGAAACACATCTCGATAAGACCTACCACGTGCAGATCGGTGCGGTCGCCAATGACGCGCTGCTGCAATCCCTGGAAAAAGGCGTTCGGTCGAAGGAAGGCGATTTTCTTTGCGTGAAGCGCGCCGCGATTCTGCGTCAAGGTGAGCGCAATTCCTGGCTGGAGATCGTTCTCGATGAAGGCAAGAACCGGCAGATTCGGCGCGTCTTTGAAGAATTCGGAGTCGAAGTCCTCCGCCTCATTCGGATCGCGATCGGGCCACTGTCTCTCGGCAATCTTGCCAAAGGCGCTTCGCGTGATCTCAAAGCCACCGAAAAACTCTCGCTCGACTTTTCCATGAACTCCACTAGGAAAACTTGAAAAGCTTAGCCGACTGAACGGCTGTGCCGCCAAAAAATGCTCGAGGCCATGCGGGCGTTACAGAAATTCGAGGAATTCGGCAAGTGTTAGGCCGCATTGTTTGAGGATGTCCGCGAGCGTACCCTTCGCAACCTCGGAGTGCATCGGAACGACCGTCTTCCAAGTATTGTCGCCGGTTCTTTTTTCCAGCGAGACATGACTGCCCTTTTGGCGGAGTTGCACGAAACCGGCTCGTTTCAGGGCCTTGACGACGCGCTCGCCGGAAACGCTCGGCAGCTTGGGCATGTCAGCGGGAAACTTCGACGGTGGTCCAGAACTCGGGAGCTTCCGCGGGCCTGCCGTCCGGAGCACCCCAAGTTTCGAGATAAAGCTCGATGGCCTCGCGCAAGCTGGCGCGGGCGGATTCGACGTCCTTACCCTGCGACGTGACGCCGAGCTCGGGGCAGCGTGCGACATACCAATCATCTTCTTTAGTGATGAGGGCGGAGAAGCGATAGGTCATAGGGCGATGCTATCGAATGCACTCTGTTGTGGCAAGGGCCTTCCACGGAGTCGATGGCATACCTTCGTCAAAGCAAAGCTAGAGACCGGCGTAGGTTTGGCGGCGGAGGAATTGGCCGGCGCCGGGACGGCCTGTGAATTTGCCGGATTCGATTACTACGCGGCCGCGGGAGAGGACTGTTTTGGGTGCGCCTTTGATTTTGATGCCTTCAAACATGGAATAGTCGACGCGCATGTGGTGGGTTTTGGCGCTGATGATTTCTTCGTGATTGGGATCGAAGATCACCAGGTCGGCGTCGGAGCCTACGGCTATGGTGCCTTTGCGGGGGTAAAGGCCGAAGAGTTTTGCGGGGGCGGTGGAGACTAGTTGCACGAAGCGGTTCGGGGAAAAGTGTTTGCCGTGGACTCCCCCGGTGTAGATGAGGCTTAGGCGGTGCTCGATGCCGGGGCCGCCGTTGGGGATTTTTGTGAAGTCATCGCGGCCGAGTTCCTTTTGTTCCTTGAAGCAGAAGGGGCAGTGGTCGGTGGAAACTACCTGCAAGGTGTCCTGGGCGAGGCCCTGCCACAGTTTTTCCTGGTGCCATTTTTCGCGGAGCGGCGGGGTGAAGACGTATTTGGCGCCTTCGAAGCCTGGGGCGTCCATATTTTCTAGCGACAGATATAGATATTGCGGGCACGTCTCAGCGTAAGCAGGGAGTCCGCGATCGCGGGCTTCGCGGACTTTTTCGAGCGCTTCGTTGCAGGAAAGATGGACGATGTAGACGGGTGCGCCGGCCATTTCGGCCAGGGCGATGGCGCGGGAAGTGGCTTCGGCTTCGGCGGTGGTGGGGCGGGTGAGGGCGTGATATTTGGGAGCGCGCTTCCCTTCCGCGAGGGCTTTCTGGACGATGACGTCGATCGCGCCGCCATTCTCCGCGTGCATGCAGATCAAGCCGGAATGCTTGGCCGCCTGCGACATGGCGCGGAAGATGGTGGCGTCATCGAGCATGAAGACGCCGGGATAGGCCATAAAGAGCTTGAAGCTGGTGACGCCTTCGCTGACGAGCTGGCCCATTTCCTCGAGCTGTGCGGCTCCAAGGTCGGTGATGATGCAGTGGAAGGCGTAGTCGGTGACGGCTTTGCCGTGGGCTTTCTGCATCCAGCCGTCGAAGGCCTGGCGGAGTGTTTGCCCTTTGTATTGGATGGCGAAGTCGATGAGCGTGGTGGTGCCGCCAAAAGCGGCGGCGATGGTGCCGGTCTCGAAATCGTCGGCGCTGGTGGTGCCACCGAAGGGCATGTCGAGGTGAGTGTGGACATCGATGCCGCCGGGGAGGAGGAGATTCCCCGTGGCGTCGATGACGCGGCCGGCGTTTTCAATGGGGAGTTGCGCGGCGATGGCGGTGACTTTGTCACCGTTGATGCCGACGTCGGCGAGGCAGGTGTCGGTGGCGGTGACGACTGTTCCGTTGCGGATTACGGTGTCAAAGCGCATTTGGTGGGCCTCCGACTCTTTGTTCGACGACAGAATGTCATCGACGGGTGACAGCTTACTCAAATGGGGCGCAGCGTGCTGCGCCCCTACAAGTGGTCAGGCTCGCGCGCGGCTATAGTGCGGCAGTACTTCGCGAGCGTAGATGTCGAGCGTTTTTTCTTCGTCGCCGGACATTAAGTAGATGTTGAATTGGGTTACGCCGACTTCGCGGAGGCGGTCTAGTTTTTTGCGATGTTCGGAGATTGGGCCGATGAGGCAGAAACGGTCGACGACCTCGTCGGTGACGAATTCGGCGTTGTCGCTGCCGACTTCGCAGTGGTGGAGGTAGTCGTACTTGCCGCGGTCTTTTACGAAGGAGGTGAGCGCGGGAGGCAATTCTTCTGGCTTGTACTTGGAGATGAGGTCGATCACATGATTGGAGACCAGGGCGGGAAACCAGCGGACGTGTTCGCGGGCGGTTTTCAGATCGTCGGAGGCCCACACTGGCGCGGCGGACATGATTTCGATTTTGCTGAAGTCGCGGCCGGCTTCTTTGGCGCCTTCCCGGACGAAGCCGAGGCACCAGTCGATCAAATCCGGGTCGGCGAATTGGAGGATGACGCCGTCGCCGATGCGGCCGGCGGTGCGGAGAGCTTTGGGGCCGTAGCCGGCGACCCAGACGCGGGGGACTTGGCCATCGGTCCAAGGAAATTTTGTGGGGACGCCGTCGAGATCAACGGTATTGCCGGCGTTCAAGCTGCGAAAGACGCGGACGAATTCTTCGAGATTTTCAAGGGTGGTGGGCTTTTTGCCGAGCACGCGGCGGGAACTGTCGCCGCGGCCGATGCCTAGTTCCATGCGGCCGCGGGAAGCGAGATTGAGCGTGGCGAAGATGCTGGCGGAAACGGTGACGTCGCGGACGGCGGGGTTGGTGACGCAAGTGCCGAGGCGCATTTTTTTGGTGTTGGCGGCCATGAGGGTGAGGAGCGGGAAGGGCTCCTTCCAAATGACGTGAGAGTCGAAGATCCAGCCGAAGGAGAAGCCGGCGGATTCCGCCTGGCGTGTGAGGCTCAGGATGCGGTCGATGGAGATATCCGGTTTAATCGTGATGCCAAAGTTCATGGAATGATTCCCTCCTCAGTCCGCCGGCTGGGAGACTGGTTCCACGCGATTCATGAACGCAAAGTAAACGAGAAAGCTCACCAGGAAGCCCACAAACCAGGCGTAGTTGTAAAGAATCCGTACAGCTGGAACAGCTAATCCAACGAACGCGACGCCTGCGCCTGCCGCCAAGGCTGCTATGGCTTGCCAATGAAAACCGCTTGAATACTCGTACAGGCCGCCGCGCTGATAAAGGTCTTGCACAACCAGAAATTTCTTGCGAATCAGGAAATAATCACAGATCAAAACACCGGCGATGGGGCCGAGAAAACCGGAATAGCCGACGAGCCAGCCGAAGATGTAGCTGCCATAGTTGGCCATGAGTTTCCAGGGCTGCATGGCCACGCCCATAGCGCACGTAATTAAACCGCCGGTGCGAAAGCTGATTCGGCGTGGGGAAATGTTGGAAAAATCATTCGCGGGCGAGACGACGTTGGCGGCGACGTTGACGTTGAGGGTGGCCATGAGCAGCGCAATCATGGCGAGGACGACGGCCCACGGATTTCCGAGACGTGCGAGAACCGCGACCGGATTCCACAAGGCTTCGCCAAAGATGATCATAGTGGCGGACGTTACCGCTATTCCGATTAACGAGTAGAAGGTCATTGTAGCGGGCAGGCCGAGAGCCTGCCCCACCATTTGGTCGCGCTGGCTGCGGGCGTAGCGAGTGAAATCGGGGATGTTGAGTGAAACGGTGGCCCAGAAGCCGACTACGCCGGTGAGCGAAGGAATGAAGAAGCGGAAGAATTCGCCGAAGTTTTGAAATTTCGAGGGCGTAGCGAGCATGGGGCCGAAGCCGCCGGCTTTTGCGCGGGCCCAGAGAAGGAGGGCCAATCCCATTAATAGAAGAATGGGGGCGGAAACGCCTTGCAGGAAGCGGATGGTCTCGATGCCGCGGAGGATGACCAGGACGTTGAGGAGCCAGAAAAAAATAAAACAGAGCGCCGCGCCATAAGAAAAATGCGCCCAGCCCGGGGCGAGAGCGACCATCATGGCGTTGATGGCTTCGCCGCCGATCCACGTTTGAATGCCGAACCAGCCGCACGCTACCAGCGCGCGCAAGATCGCAGGCACGTTGGCGCCGAGCACGCCGAAGGAAGCGCGCGCGAAAATCGGGAATGGGATGCCGTATTGCGCACCGGCGTGCGCGTTCAGCAACATCGGGGCAAGAACAATCACGTTTCCAAGGAAGACAGTGAAAAGAGCTTGGCGCCAGTTCATTCCGCCGGCGATCATGCCGCTGGCCAGCAGGTAGGTGGGGATGTTGACGCTCATGGAGATCCACAATGCGGCGTAGTTGTAGGTGCGCCAGGTGCGGCGATCGGGCGCGACGGGAGCAAGATCCTTGTTGTAAAGAGAACTGTGACGGATCGTCTCGTCGGCCAGAGATGAATTGCGCGCGTCAATCATCGCGGAGGTCCCGAGTCTTCAGTTGAACAGATTCTTCGCGCTTGGCGACGGCCGCTGTGGCTATGCATTTCAGTCGGCGGCCTCCGAGCTTTCGGCGGCACGGGTGCGGGTGATTTCGCCGTAGGATTCCGGGCGGCGATCGCGATAGAACTGCCAGGTGTCACGAACTTTCTGGATTTCGTCGAGGTCCAGGTCGGCGACGAGGAGTTCGTCCTTGTCGCGGCTGGCCTGGGCGATGATTTTTCCCTTTGGGTTGCAGAAATAGCTCTTACCGTAGAACTCACCTATTTTCCATGGCTGCTCGGTGCCGACGCGATTGATGGCGGCGACGAAATACTGATTGGCGACGGCATGCGCGGGCTGCTCCAGTTCCCAAAGATATTCGGAGAGGCCGGCGACGGTAGCCGATGGATTGTAAACAATCTCCGCTCCGTTGAGGCCGAGAATGCGTGCACCCTCAGGGAAATGCCGGTCGTAGCAAATGTAGACGCCGACTTTTGCATAACGCGTTTTGAAAACCGGATAACCGGCGTTGCCCGGCGTGAAATAAAACTTTTCCCAAAAGCCCGGATGGCAATGCGGAATGTGGTGCTTGCGATATTTGCCGAGGTAGCGCCCGTCGGCGTCGATCACCGCAGCGGTGTTGTAGTACACGCCGGTCATTTCCGTCTCGTAAACGGGCACGACCAACACCATTTGATGTTTTTTCGCGAGTTTCTGCATGCGGGCCACGGTGGGGCCGTCGGGGATGCGCTCGGTAAGTTCGTACCAGCGAGTTTGTTGCTCCGCGCAAAAGTACGGGCCATAGAAAAGCTCCTGCAAGCCCAAGACCTGCACTTTCTTCTTGCCCGCCGCGTCGATCAGCCGCTCATGCTTGACGATCATTTTTTCCTTGATTTGGGCGAGTGAGTATTTTTCAGGAGACCATTCACAACTGGCTTGAATCAAGCCGCAGCGCACCTTGCGATCCATCGCACACCTCCCTGCACCGGCACGCGAGAGTTTACCCCGGCCATTCTAGGGCCACAAGGAGCAGCGCTTCTTGATTTGAAGGTATTCGCAAATGGAATCTGGAGCGGGCGATGGGAATCGAACCCACGTCCGAAGCTTGGGAAGCTTCTATACTGCCATTGTACGACGCCCGCTCAAGAGCCAACGAGATGATTGTACACAACAAAGAGACACGCCGTACAGAGCGGCTCAACGTTGCGAGGCCAATGTTCCGCGACCCTGCTCGCGATTGGCCACAAAATTCTCGTGGCACGCGATACCCGCGGCGCGGGCCTTGGTGAACTCGGGGGCAGTACGAATCTTGTCGAAGAACGAGTCCAAATCCAGCGCTGGATGCGAACAGTAATCTCCATCGATAGGAAGCTTCAGGAGACGGAGCGACTCATTGCCGATTCCGAGGCGCGCGTGGTCTGTGCGCCCTGCCAGTCTTCCATCCGGCGGTGGACATTCAGCACCGACTCACAGTTCCGTGCCGGGTCGCCAGAATCGGATGCCAAGAATCCAATCGTTCTCATGTCCGCGGATCAAGCCAAGACATTGATGATTGATCTGGCATGGCTTGTCCGGCTTGGTCGATCACAACTCAGTCAGCAGAACTCATTGTGGATACGCAGTTGTGCCTGTCTCTGCTTAGCTGGGCCAGATCTTGCTCAATTCTTGATCAACAGAGCAGGAGAGCCTAAACGGAGCCTACTGCTTGGCCTCTGAGGAATTTGGTATCAGCAGCAAGGCCGAAGGCTTCTAACAGGTTAGCTTGCACTTGCTTTGAGAGGGCGTTGATCTCGTCGACACCGAAGCTTGTGGGGCTAACCCGATACCTCAGCTCCTTCTCTCCCGCGGGGGTCTCGATAATCCGCAGAACGGCGTCCGCCACTTCCTGAGCATTGCCGCCCGTAGAGGAAAATGCCGCGTTGATCTTCGCGGGGATCTCCTTGACGGCGCCATACGTATTGGTGCGAGCCTCGTCGGCAGCTTTCACCATATTGCCGATTACAGAAGTCTCATAAGCGCCGGGTTCGACAATCACGGATTCAATTCCTTGCGAGGCAAGTTCGTAGCGATACGACTCGGCCAACGCCTCGAGCGCAAATTTGCTAGCGCAATAGAAGCCGCCAGAAGGAAGTACCACTCGTCCGGCGCCGCTGCTGATGTGCATGAGCACGCCGCTGCGTTGGCGCCGCATGTGCGGAAGCACGGCGCGATTTACGCGAACCGGGCCAAAAAAATTCGTGTCCATAAGGCGCTGCGCCTGCTCGATGGTGGTGGCTTCCGCCAGCCCCGAGACGTAATAGCCAGCATTGTTGATGGCGACGTCGACGCGACCGGCCTTGGCAACGACGGCATCCACGGCCCGCTCGACTGAGGCGTCATCGGTCACGTCCAGTTCAAGGACGTATATCGGCAGTGAATTCTTTTCCGCAAGCATACGGATTTCGGAGGCATTCTTGGCGTTGCGGCCTCCGGGGTCACGCATCGTCGCAAAAACGGTGTGCCCTTTGCGAGCCAGAGTATCGGCGAACAGTCTGCCAAAGCCGGTGCTGGAACCCGTGATGAGAACCACGTGCTTGGAATTCATGATTAACTCTCCTTGTGGTGCTATCGTGAAGCCAGTTTGTAAAGCTGGTTTGATGCCGGGAGCATGGAAGTTGGATACAAGGATCGCGCTATTGCGAAATTTGTGATGGTCTAGCTACGCTAGGTCGATCGCCAAGATCAGAAATCCACTCACCCAATGCCCTCCACCAGAGGACGGACACTGTCTTGCCTCGCGCAGCTACCAGTCGCGCCATGCCCGGGAATAGTTCTCCTATGAATTATCGCCAGGGCTTCGTCAATGGCGCTCCTGACCAGCCAACAGCGGAAAGCGCCCTCGCAATCAAATGCCCTAACATGGCGAAACGCCGCGAGCAGGCAGTTCTCTACAGCTTTATCGGCTCGGTCAGAATCGCCAAGCACCCGGTATGCGACAGCGTGGAGCAAGCCGCGATATTGCGATGCCCGAAGATAAGAAGACATACAGTTGTCCGCCGAATCCTTCCATATCGGAACAGCTTCTTGTGACTGAATGTGCGCCTCTCGACCTAATCTTACGTAAGTCTTCGTTATGAAGGATGCTTTCGAGATGACTACAGCATTTGAAAATCAAGCCGCGATTCTTTCCGAGGAACTCGTCCTTCGGTGAAATTGGCGATGTATGTACAGTCGTTACTTAGTAAATGTTGCTATCCGTTGCACAAGCAATTTTGCCACCGTGGATCTGACGCCGCGAATGGATTGATCAATCGCCGAGCCAGATCCCAGGTGACGTGCCATTCGGAATCAATAAGTCAGGTGTTGGCTCGCACTCTCGCACTCTTGATCCACTCAGCGCGAGACAGCAAGAGCACACCCGGCGGCTATTGCGTCGCGAGTGCTACCGAAGTTGCATCGGAATCCAGCCGCAGAACAATTGGAGTATTTACCGGCAGTTCGACGTCTGAACCCTTGGTGATAAATGCATCGCAAAGTCTCTTTGCGGCGCCAAAGTATCCGAACCCAATTGCCGTGCTTGCAGATGCCTGAGCTGCGCCGGCACCGAGCAAGCCGAAGCCTTTGCGTCCTTCGCCGGAGCGAGACCATGCTGTCTTCTGTATAGTCATGTCCGCGACCCCTCTCGATGGGCCTATGAGGGAAGCCGGAGCGAGAATCCGTGCGAAAGTGGAAGTCGTGGCTTTAATTTCGCCCTCCCTGCCGACGTTCAAACCTTCCGACTGCTCGGCTTGAAGGCCTTCAACAGTGGAATGGATATCTCTCGTCGTGCCGTCCGGCATCTGGACCGAGCGGAATGAAAAAACGATGCTTCCGTTTTTCTTCATCCACCCTGCAGAGGAGGCTTTCTGGACTGTTCCTGTGATTTTGGTTCCGGCGGGATAGAGCAGTTGATGACCGGCTTGGAAGTATGGCTGCGACACAACGGCTTCGATTTGCGTGCCCGCTGTGGAGGTACTTGAGCTGATGGGCGTCAATAGATGAAGGTGGAGATAGTCGCTTGCTTGCAGCGACACCGCTTCAGGCTGAACCGGTGCGAGCACCGACACTGGTTCGAGCAGGGTGGCGTCAAAGACGGTGCCTTGATCGATGAATTCCGGGTGGTAGGGCAAGCTGGTTACAACGGCTTCGCTCAATCGCTGCAGCTTATTCGGTTCACACAACGGGGCCATAGCGCCCTTGAGTTTTTGGCGGACCCCAGGACGCTGCGACTTAGGAAGATATTGCGAATTCGCCACGCGACCAAGGCCGACAACGGAAGCACTGTGAATCGGCACCGTTGTTCCATCGGAAAGCACCAGTTGATCGAACGTCACCTGCGCCGTCTTAGGCGGGGTGAAGTCACCATTTAGGAGCCTGCGGGCACGCTTGCGCATCGGAGCCGTACTGATGGCAGAAACATGTCCGTTGATCGTCGAGCCTGTCGGAACCGCCAGAACTTCTCCGGCGTAGACCGGCTCGAGCAGTTTTGCGGTAATGGGCTGCCCAACGGCTTTCAGACGTACTCCTTTTTCGAGCGCGGCACGGAAATCATTCCCGGGCTCTACAACTAAAGTTTCCTTTTCAGACCCTGCCTCTTGCGCGCGCACGGGAATGCCCGTGAGGCCCAAGACTGAATAGGAAAGTAAAATCCACACAACGCTTCGTTTCATAGTGTCCCTCGTCTCTTATCAAATTTCGGGCGCTTTCCCGGCGAGCGACCGTCCAGCATTCGAGGAACTTAGGCCGAGGTTACGTTGAGGGAAGGAGGCGTGCGGCGAGGAAATGTGGACGTTATGTAAGGAATTGAAGGGAACAGGATCGCGGAAGGAGCGAGATTACTTGGCGTGCTGGTGAAGGTCCATCACGGCCGTTTCGCCTGGACCTGTTGTTCTGTCGGGAGTTGGTTAACGTCCCACCCGCCACCCAAAGATTCAATCAACTGCACGCTGCTGGTCATCTGTTGTACACGGAGCGTAATCACCGTCTGTTGATTTGCCAGCAAGATCGCTTGTGCCGTGAAGACGTTCAAATAAGGATCAAGCCCGGTCTTGTAACGCGCAGACGCGACATCGACAAAGCGTTGTGCGGACGCGACGGTCTCTTGTTCCTGCTCAATCTCTTGGGTAAGGAGGCGCAAAGCGGCGAGGTTGTCCTCGGTCTGCTGGAATGCTGCCAATACCACCTGCTTATAATTCGCAACGTCAGCATTGTAGAGCGCTGTGAACTGAGCCATGGTCGACTTTCTTAAGCCGCCGTCGAATACGGTTTCGGAAGCTGTCGGTCCAAAAGACCAGTAACGGCTTGGAGAAGTCAGCCATTTTGAGAACGTTGACGCTGCAAATCCTGCCGTGCCAGTGATGCTCAGAGTGGGATAATAGGCCGCTTTTTGAACGCCGATGAGTGCGTTTGCTTCCGCCATGGTTCGCTCTGCAGACGCGATGTCCGGACGCCTTTCAAGCAGATCGGAGGGCAGACCAACCGGGATGTCCGGCACCTGCGTTGTCAATGGGCGAACTGGGACGGAAAAAGTAGAAGCGGGCTCTCCGACCATTAGCGCGATCGCGTGCTCAAACTGCGCGCGAGCGATACCGGCGTTTGTAGCCGCTGCCTGAGAACTCTTTAGAGTGATCTCGGCCTGGGCGACCGCTTCATCGTTATCGAGACCGGTCTTGTACAAGACGCGAGTGAGTTCGAGTGATCGACGATCCACCTCTACTGTCTTCTGAAAAAGATCTTCCAGAGCATCCTGGCCACGCAATTCGAAAAAGAAAACTGCGAGATTTGCTTGTTCGGTCAGCCTCTGATTTTCAAGGTCCGCGGCGCTCACCTGCGCCGCGTTTGCGGATTGGCGAACAGTGTTGCGCACACGGCCCCAGAGATCCGGCTCCCAGGCGACGTCGAATGGAAGATTGAAGGTATTACTGTTCGGATTGCCTTTGGAAGGACCAACGGCGGTCGTTTGTGACTGAGTGGCTCGGTTACGAGCGTAGGAAGGCCCTACACTAACGGTTGGATAATAGGCGGATCGCGCCTGCTGGACTTGAGCTCGCGCGGCCATGAAATCTTCAAATGCCCGAGCAATGTTCTGGTTCGAAATGTTCAATTTCTCTTCGAGAGCGTTCAATTCAGGTTCCTGATAGATCTCCCACCATTTCCCACGGAGCATCGCATCTTGCGGTTGAGCGGGCTTCCAGACACTGCCATCCGGCGCTTGCTGAGGGCCCGACTCCTTGAAAGAGGAAGGAGCTGGAACTGCCGGGCGCACATATTTGGGACCAACGTTGCATCCTGGCAGTCCCAGAAAGGCGCAAACAAGTAGTACAAGTGTCGCTATACGACCTGGCTTGTTGACTTCTTCTCCATCTCCGGGCGAGAGGCAGCTTTGCAAAATCTGTTTCATCAGATTGTGCCTCCCTGGGCAGCCAATTGAGTGACGTCGCTGCCGCTGCGGAGCCGCTGCCGGAGCCGATCCAGAATTAGATAAATCACGGGCGTAGTGTAGAGCGTGAGTATCTGGCTAAGGATTAAGCCGCCTGCAACAGCGATGCCCAGTGGGCGCCGGAGTTCAGATCCGGTTCCATGACCCAGCGCAAGCGGAAGAGCACCGAAGAGAGCGGCCATCGTGGTCATCAGGATGGGGCGAAACCGCAGCAGACATGCTTCGAATATGGCATCCGCTGAGTTCTTTCCCTCCATTCGCTCCGCTAAGAGCGCGAAATCGATCATCATGATGGCGTTCTTTTTGACAATTCCGATGAGCAAGACGATGCCAATGATGGAGATCACGTCCAGTTCGCTCTTGAAGAGAATCAGGGCAAGGACGGCTCCGACACTCGCCGGCGGCAGAGTGGAAAGAATCGTAATGGGGTGTACCAGACTTTCATACAAGACCCCCAACACGATGTAGACCGCAAACAACGCCATCACCACCAGTACGATCTGGTCGATGAGCGACTTCTTGAAATCTCCAGCAGTGCCGGCAAAGCTACCACGGACCGTTCGAGGCATCGCCAGGCTCTGCTGCAGCCTTTCGATCGCGGTAGTGGCCTGTTCAAGGGGGACTCCAGGCGCCAGATTGAAAGACACGGTCACTGCGGGAAAGAGTCCGTCGTGGTTGACCAAAAGAGGAGAAGTCGAATTTGCCGTTCGAACGAAGGCGTCCAGAGGAACGGCGTTTCCACCGGAGGGATGAACGTAAATCGATTTCATCCCCAAAGGGCTCTGCGAGTATTGCGGCGCTGCCTCCATCACGACGTGATACTGGTTCAGCGATGTATAGATCGTGGAGACTTGCGCCTGCCCAAATGCTCCATAGAGCGATTGATCGATGAGCTGCGGTGTGATGCCCAAACGGGCGGCCGTGCGGCGGTCATAGATGAGCGAGGCCTGCAGCCCTCCGTTTTGCTGATCGATGTTGACATCCTTGATTTGAGGTAATTTTTCCATCTCCTGGTAAAGGATCGGGCCCCACGTATTCAGGTCGGCCACCTTGTCAGATGACAGTTCATATTGGTAGCTGGTGTTGCTGCTTTTCCCGACGGACGGAATATCCTGGAACGGCTTAAGCAGTGTCGAAGCGCCAGGGATTGCGTCCAGCTTCGGCCGCATGCGATCAAGCACTTCGGCAGCGCTCAATTTTCTTTGTGCCAACGGGTTCAGCGTAATAAAAAGAAATCCTGAGTTGCTTCCATCATCGCTCCCCGGGCCAGAGGTACTTCCCGTAAATCCGGTGACGACGTCCACGGCCGGATCGGCCTGGATCACTTTTTCAATGGAGATCAAGGCGGATTGCATCGCATGGAAGGAAGCATCCTGCGGCCCCTGAAACCCGCCGAGGAGTGAGCCGGTATCCTGTATCGGGAAGAAGCCCTTTGCGACATGTCCCATCAGAACAACGTTGAGCGCTAGCGTCCCGAGGAAGGCGAGCACGACTGGGGTGAGATGGTTCAGCACCCAGGTCAAGCTTTGACGATACCCAGACAATAGATGATCGAAAAGGCGCTCACTGAACCTATAGAGGCGTCCATGCGTTACCCCCTTTCCCGGTCGAAGAACGTAAGCGCACATCATCGGCGTTAGCGTGAGCGACACGACCATCGAGATTGCAATCGACACCGCGAGAGTAACTGCAAACTCATGAAAGAGCCGGCCGGGAATTCCTCC
>Ga0210410_10002795_pt1 | contig 15589 bp, 17 predicted proteins | sample IncBWC4MmetaG_FD_161058 | JGI IMG/M metagenome (GOLD analysis project Ga0210410, IMG submission 161058) | Forest soil microbial communities from Barre Woods Harvard Forest LTER site, Petersham, Massachusetts, United States - Inc-BW-C-4-M | ecosystem: Environmental > Terrestrial > Soil >... | reverse complement strand
CTGCGCAGGGTGAGGGAGCAGTTCGGGCGGATCTCGATCCGCAGCAGCGCGGCGTCCATGGCAGGCCTTCGATGGTAGCGCGCAGCTGCGGCGATTCAAATCAAGCGGAAATTCCCGTCATTTTCCCGCCTCACGGAGCTGCGCCGCCGCCTCCTCGAGCAGCAGCGAGCCGGCGCGCGCCGCCGCAAACGGCACGAGCGCGAGCGGCGGCGCGCCGAGCCGCCGCGTGAGCGTCGCGAGATTCTCGGCCTCGCGCTCCATGGGGGAACCCAGGCGGTTCGCGACCCAGCCGGCAAAGGCAACGCCGTGTGCCTCGATCGCGCGGCGCGAGAGCTCGGCGTGGTTCAAGCACCCGAGGCGCAGCCCCACGACCAGCACGGCCGGCACGCCGAGCGCGCGTGCGAGGTCCCCCATGCTCTCGTTCGCGTTGATCGGGGCGAGCCAGCCCCCCGCCCCTTCGATGACCACCCGGTCGGAAATGGCTTTGAGCGCCTCGAACCCAGCTTTGATCGTGCCGATATCTATCTTGATATTGACGTCTTCTGCGGCGATATGCGGCGAAATAGCCGGCTCGAAGCAATACGGGTTCACCTCGGGGTAGGTAAGCGGCACATTGGCCACCCCGATGAGCGCGAGCGCGTCGGCGTTGCGCAGTCCGTCGGCCGTACGGCGTGCCCCCGATGCGATGGGCTTCATGACGGCGAGGCGCTCGCCGGCGGCGGCGAACGCCCGCGCGAGTGCGCAGGCGACGACCGTCTTGCCGACGCCTGTATCGGTCCCCGTGACGAAGAAACTCCGGGTGCTCACCGGGGGCGCGCCTCCGCGCGGCGAATCGAGCCCGGCGCGATGAGCACCTCACCCGCGTGCACGCTGGCGGCGGGCTGGTCGGCCGCACCCCAGCTCGCGCCGTAGATCACTTCATACGTGGCGGGCAGCGCCGCGCCGCGCCGGAAGGCCTCGTAGGCTTCCGTCATGCGCTTGAGGCGCGCCTTACCGAGGAGCGTGCGGGGGCGCCCCGCAGTCACGTTGTGCGCACCGATCGCCTTAAGGTCGCGCATGAGGGTCAACGTATCGGGATAAGCGAGCTCGATGTGGTCGAGGTCGAGCACAGGCTCCGCGAGGCCGCTGCGCGCGCATCGCTCGCCGACGTCCTGCATGTCGAGGAAGCGATTGACGTGCGTGTGGCCGTCGGCCTGCGCCCAGGCGGCACGCAACTCCTTGAGCGTGTCCGGGCCGAAGGTGCTGAAGGCAAAGAAGCCGCTGGGCTTCAATACCCGCCGCACTTCCTCGAACGCCAGCTCGAGCGGCTCGCACCACTGCAGCACGAGGCTCGAGAACACGAGGTCGACGCTCGCCGCCGCGAGCGGCAGCCGCAACGCGTCCGCGCACACGCGTGCGAAGCGCCGCCAGAGCAGCTGATTGCGCCGCGCCTCGCGCAGCATCCCGGGCGCAATGTCGAGCGCGATCACGAGCGCACGCGGGTAACGGCGCTTGAGCTCGCGGGTCACGCGGCCCGTGCCGCAGCCTAAGTCGAGCACCACGCGCGGCGTGAACTTGAAGGCCGCGAGTCGCTCGAGGAGCTCCGTCGCGACCCGCGCCTGCAGGCCCGCCGCAGCCTCGTACCCCGCGCTCGCCCGGTCGAACGCGGCGCGCGTCGCTGCGCGATCGAGGCGGAAGGCGTCCTCGCTCTCAGACACGCAGAAATCCGTTGAGCGCGGCGAGGAACTGCTCGCGGTTCGAGAGGAAGGGCACGTGACCCGCGCCCCGGAGCAGACGGAAGCGCCCCCTGGGGAGCGCCGCGGCGAGCGCCCTGGAGGCCGCCGGGGGCGTGATGCGGTCGTTCTGACCGGCGATGACCAGAGTGGGCGTGCGCACCTGCGAGAGCTGCGGCCGCAGGTCCCCCTGCCGGAGCCGCTCGAGACCCCAGGCGAGCGCCTCGGGTCGCGCGGCGCCTCCCTTCGCGAGCGCGGCGCGCAGCCGGTCGAGCACCCGGCCCGCGGTCCGCGGGGCGAGGCCGCGCAACTGTGACTTGAGAAACCCGCGCACCGCGTCCTCAGGATCCGCGCGCACCTGCGCGGCGAGTCGCTCGAGGGACGGCGGTTTGAGTCCGAAGCGCCAGCCGGGGCCTGCCAGGAACCGGGGCGTGGTCGCGACGAGGATGAGGCGCTCGATAGCGGCGGGCATCGCCGCGGCGAGGTCGAGCGCGAACTGGCCGCCGAGCGACCAGCCGAGGAGGTGGTAGCGGGTCGTGAGCGGAGCGAGCGTCTCGTGCACGCGGAAGGCCTGCGCCGCGGGTGTGTAGGCCGCGCCGTCCCAGTCGCTCATGCCGTGCCCGGGCAGATCGATGGTGATCAAGCGGAAGCGCCGCGCGAGCGCCTCGGCGAGCTCATCCCACACCTTGAGGTTCATCCCCCAGCCGTGCAGCAGCACCAGGTCCCGCCGCCCGCGCCCGCTGACCTCGGCGTGCAGCGCGCTCATACCGCGCCCGTGGCGCGCAGCCGCGCACAGCTGCGGCCGAGGGCTTCGATGAGCTGATCGATCTGCGCTTCGCTGTGCGCCGCCGTGAGCGTGACGCGCAGCCGCGCCGTGCCCTGCGGCACGGTCGGCGGGCGGATGGCCACGACCCACAGGCCCTCAGCCTCGAGGTCGCGCTGCGCGGCGAGCACCGCCGCCTCGCTCCCGAGCACGATCGGCTGAATGGGAGTGCGCGAGACGCCGAGCGGGAGGCGCGCCTCGAGCGCGAGCCTCCTGAAGCGCTCGACGAGCGCCGCGAGGCGCGTGCGCCGCCAGTCCTCGGTCTGCGCCAGCTCGAGCGCCTTGCGGGTCGCCGCCGCGACCGGCTGCGGGAGCGCGGTCGTGTAGATATAGGAGCGCGCCTTCTGGATGAGGTATTCGATCAGGGCGGCCTCTCCGGCGACGAAGGCGCCGAAGGACCCGAAGGCCTTGCCGAGCGTGCCGATGAGCACCGGAACCTCCGCGCCGCTCACTGCGCACTCCTCGAGCGTGCCGCGCCCGCTCGCGCCGAGCACCCCGAGGCCGTGCGCATCGTCGACCACGAGCCAGGCGTCCGCGCGGCGCGCCGCGCGCGCGAGCGCCGCGAGCGGCGCGAGATCGCCGTCCATGCTGAAGACACCGTCGGTGCCGATGAGCGCGGTGCGCGCCGGATCTTCATCGAGCGCGCGCGCGGCCGCCTCCGCATCCGCGTGGCGGTAGCGGTGCAAGTCCGCGCCCGCGAGCCGTGCGCCGTCGATGAGCGAGGCGTGGCTCAAGCGATCGAGCAGGATGCGCTCGCCGCGCCCGGCGAGCGCGCTCATGACGGCGAGGTTGGCCATGTAGCCGGTGGAGAAGAGGAGCGCCCGCTCGCGGCGCGTGAACGCGGCGAGCTCCTCCTCGAGTCGCTGGTGCTCGGTGCCGTGCCCGGTGACCAGATGCGAGGCGGCGCTGCCGGCCCCGGCGGCCTTGGCGGACGCGCCCATGGCCGCGGCGAGCTGCGGGTGGCGGGCGAGCCCGAGGTAATCGTTGCTGCTGAAGTCGACGAGCGTGCGGCCGCCGACGCGCACGCGCGCGCGGGTCTCTGCATCCGCGAACCCCTCGACGGTGGTGCGGCGGCGCCGCAGCTGCGCGGCTTCGAGCCGCGCCAGCGCCTCAGGAAGCGCGTGCGCGGCTCGCTTCATGAGCGGCGGACGTCTGGCCCGGGTCGAGGCGCACGCCTCCGGCCGCTGCGGCGGAGGGGGCTTTCTCGGCTGTCACCTTGAGCCGTGCGAAGAGCTGCCGGTCGCGCTCGACGTCGGGATTGCCGGTGGTGAGGAGCTTCTCGCCGTAGAAGATGGAATTCGCCCCGGCGAGCAGACACAGCGCCTGCAGCTCGTCCGACATCGCTTCCCGCCCGGCGGAGAGCCGCACGTGGGCGCGCGGCATGAGCACACGCGCGACGGCAATCGCGCGCACGAAATCGAACGCGTCGACGTCCGGCACGTCGGCGAGCGGCGTGCCCGGCACCTTGACCAGGCGGTTGATGGGGACGCTGCCCGGATGCTCCGGCAGGTTCGCGAGCGTACGCAGGAGCTGCGCGCGGTCGGTGACCGACTCGCCCAGGCCGACGATGCCGCCGCAGCACACGTGGATGCCGGCCGTGCGCACGGCGTCGAGCGTGTCGAGCCGGTCTTGGTAGGTGCGCGTGGTGATGATCTCGCCGTAGAACTCCGCCGAGGTGTCGAGATTGTGGTTGTAGTAGTCGAGGCCAGCGTCCTTGAGCACCGCCGCCTGCTCGGGGCTGAGCATGCCGAGCGTCGCGCAGGTCTCGAGGCCGAGCGCGCGCACCTCGCGGATCATCGCGGCGACGATCTCGAGGTCGCGCGTCTTAGGCTGGCGCCAGCCGGCCCCCATGCAGAAACGGGTCGCGCCCGCGGCGCGTGCGCGCACGGCGCACTCGCGCACCGCCGCGACCTCGAGCAGCGCCTCGCGCTTCAAGCCGGTCTCGTAATGGACGCTCTGCGGACAGTAGGCGCAGTCCTCGGGGCAGGCGCCGGTCTTGATCGAAAGCAGCGTCGAGAGCTGCACTGCGTTCGGGTCGTGCCAGGCGCGATGCACGCGCTGCGCGCGGAACATGAGATCCATGAACGGCAGCGCAAACAGCGCCTCGACCTCCGGCAGCGTCCAGTCGTGGCGGAGCGGCTCGGGTGGCGGCTGACTCATGGGGCGACCATGCCCGAGGGCGCCGCCCCATGTCAACGCAACGAGGGAGCCAAAGTCGACAATTACTCCCGCAGCAGCTGCACCGCGAGAGCCAGCGCCACCCCGAGCGCCCCGAGCACCGCCACCAGCACCGCGCCGGCGGCGCAGTCCTTCACCAGGCGGATCCGCGGGTGCTCCTGCGGGTTGAGGTGATCGGCGAGCTCTTCGAGCGCGGTGTTGAGGAGCTCCGCCGCGACCACCAGCGCGCTCGCGAGCAGCACCAGCGCCCACCACACGGGGCGTGGGCGCAGCACGCTGAGCGCCACCAGCGCCGCCACGAAGGCCGCGGCCTGCAGCCGCACGCTCTGCTCGCTGCGCAGCGCCTGAGCGATGCCATGGAGCGCGTACTTGAGACGCGCGGGGAATGATTGATTTTTCCAGGCCACGGCGCGCCGCTCAGCTCATGTAGACGTACTGCAGCAGGATGCCGACGAAGATCGCGAGCCCGACGTACTGGTTGTTGAGGAAGGCGCGCAGGCACCCGGCCGGATCACGCTTGCGGATGAGCCATTGCTGCCACAGGAACAGCACCGCGGCGGCGATGACTCCTCCGCGGTACCACCCGCCGAAGTGCATGTCGTCGCCGACGAGGTAGAGCGCGTACAGCATCATCAGCTGCATCACGCCGATCAGGAGCTTGTCCATATCGGCGAACAGGATCGCGCTCGACTTCACGCCGATCCTGATGTCGTCCTCGCGGTCGATCATGGCGTAGATCGTGTCGTACATGGCCGCCCAGATCACCGCGACGATGTACAGCACCCAGCAAACCCGGGGCAGCGCGCCCAGCTGCGCCGCGAACGCCATCGGCACGCCCCAGCCGCCGAAGGAGATGCCGAGGTAGAGCTGCGGCATGGGAAAGACGCGCTTGACGAACGGGTAGGAGATCGTGAGCAGCGCGCCGATGGCGGCGAGCTCCACGGTGAACTCATCGAGCCGGGTGACGAGATAGAGCGCCGCGGCGATCAGCACGGCGAACAGGATGAGCGCCTCGACCGGGGTCACGAGCCGCGCGGCGAGCGGCCGGTCACGCGTGCGCCGCACATAGGGGTCAATGTCGCGATCGGCGAAGTCGTTGATGACGCAGCCGGCGGCACGCATCACCACGACGCCTAGCACGAACACGATGAGAACTCTCGGCTTGGGTTTCCCGGCGCCCGCGACCCACAACGCCCACAGCGACGGCCACAACAGCAGCCACGTCCCCACCGGGCGATCGAGCCGCATGAGACGCGCGTACTGGGTGAGGCGCCGCCCGAGCCGCCACGAGAACGGGGCCTCGGGAAAGCGCGGCGACGCAGAGGGTGCCTCTGGAGACCCCGGCGCTCGGGGTGCCGGTGGCGTCGCCGAAAGCTCGGGTGCGGCGGCTGACATGGGTGGCCGGTATGTTAGCCGACGCGCCCGTAGCGCTCGCCGCCGCCGATCCAGCGCGCGGTCAGCGCGGCGACGCTCTCCGGGCTCGCCTCGAGCAGCGCCGCGGCCGCCTGCACCCGCGGCAGGAGGTCCGCATCGCGCATCAGGTCGGCGACGCGCAGCTGCGCGAGCCCGGTCTGGCGCGTGCCGAGGAGCTCGCCCGGTCCACGGAGCTCCAGATCGCGCCGCGCGATCTCGAAGCCGTCGTTGGTCGCACGAATGACCTTGAGTCGTGCGCGCGCCGGCTCCGAGAGCGGTGCGCGGTAGAGCAGCACGCAGGTGCTCGCTTCGGCGCCGCGACCCACGCGCCCGCGCAGCTGGTGCAGCTGGGCGAGCCCCATGCGCTCGGCGTTCTCGATGACCATGAGGGTGGCATTGGGGACATCCACGCCCACCTCGATCACGGTCGTGGCGACCAGCAACTGGATCTTGCCCTCCTTGAACGCGAGCATCGCCTGATCCTTCGGCTTGGGCGGCATGCGCCCGTGCACGAGACCGACGCGCACACCGGGCAGTGCCTCGGCCAGCGCCCCCGCGGTCTCTTCCGCGGCCTGGGCGCGCAGCTCGTCGGACTCATCGATCAGCGGACACACCCAGTAGACCTGCCGCCCGGCGCGGCACGCGCCGACGATGCGCGCCACCACCTCGGCACGCCGCTCCTCGGGCAGCACCACGGTCTGCACCGGCGTGCGCCCGGGCGGCAGCTCGTCGATCACCGAGATGTCGAGGTCGGCGTAGGCAGTCATGGCGAGCGTGCGCGGGATCGGCGTCGCGGTCATGATCAGCTGGTGCGGCAGGCGGCCGGCTCCCTGGCCCTTCTCCGAGAGCCTGAGGCGCTGCTGCACGCCGAAGCGATGCTGCTCGTCGACGATGACGAGGGCGAGCGCGGCGAACTCGATCCCTTCCTGAAAGAGCGCGTGCGTGCCGACCACGACGCGGATCTGGCCCGAGGCGAGGCCCTCGAGCGCACTGCGGCGCGTGCGGGCCGGCTGCCCGCCCGAGAGTAGCGCCACCGCAATCCCGAGCGGCCGGAACCAGTCCTGAAAGTTGCGCCAGTGCTGCTCGGCGAGCAGCTCCGTCGGCGCCATGAGCGCTACCTGCTTGCCCGCGCCCGCGGCGCGCGCGGCCGCGGCCGCCGCGATCACGGTCTTGCCGCAGCCCACGTCGCCCTGCAACAGGCGCACCATCGGCACGCCGGTGGCGAGGTCCACCTCGACCTCGCCGAGGGCGCGCGCCTGGGCCCGCGTGAGCGCAAAGGGGAGCGCGGCGATCAGACGGCGCGCGAGGCCGCCCCGATCGTCGAGGTCCCAGGCCGGGTCGCTCTTCAGCGCGCGCTTGCGTCGGCGCAGCGCGAGGGTGTGCGCGAGCAGCTCCTCGAAGGCGAGGCGCCGCTGCGCCGGGTGGCGGCCGGCGGCCAGCACGGTGAGCTCCGCCTCGCGCGGCGGGCGATGCAGATAGGAGAGCGCTTGCCGGAGCGTCGGCAGACCTGAGGGCAGCCCCGCGCGCGGCGCGATCAGGTCGACGAGGCCCGTGCGGGCGACCTCATCGAGCGCCTGGCCGATGAGCGCGCGCAGGCGCCCCTGCGGCACTCCCTCGGTCAGCGGATAGATCGGTGTGAGGGTCGCTTCGAGCGGCGCGGGCTCCGTCGCCAGGCGGCGATACTCGGGGTGCACCATCTCGAGCCCGAGAGGGCCGCGGCGCACCTCGCCAAAAGCTCGCAGGCGCGTGCCGCGCACCAGGCCCTGCTGCTGGCTGCCGGAGAAATAAAAGAAACGCAGCGTGAGGAACCCCGAGCCGTCGGAGATCCGCGTGAGGAGCTGCCGCCGCCGGCGGTAGGCCACCTCGGTGAGCTGGACCTCACCCTCCACCGTGGCGCGGGCACCGGGAGTGAGCGCGCCGATCGCCGTCACGCGGGTGCGATCCTCGTAGCGTAGCGGCAGGAGGAAGAGCAGATCCGCGACGGTCGCGACACCGAGCCGCGCGAGGCGCGCAGCGAGTGCCGCGCCGACTCCGCGCAGACTCGTGACCGGGCGGCTGCCGGCGTCCGCCGGTGCCTCGGCACCGCGCCCGCTCGCAGGCGCTGCCGGCGGTCTCAGCCGAGGTGCAGCACGCACTCGATCTCGATCTGTGCGCCGCGCGGCAAGGAGGCGACCCCGACGGTGGAGCGCGCGGGGTAGGGCTTGGCGAAGTAGGTCGCCATGACCTCGTTGACCTTGGCGAAGTTCGCGAGGTCGGTGAGGAAGATGGTGAGCTTCACCGCGTGGGCGAGCGATCCGCCGGCGGCCTCGGCCACGGCCTTGAGGTTCTCGAACACGCGCCGCGCTTGGGTCTCGATGTCGCCGCTCACGAGCTGCATGGTGGCGGGGTCGAACGGGACCTGCCCCGAGAGGTACACCGTGTCGCCGGCGCGCACGGCCTGCGAGTAGGTGCCGATCGCCTGCGGGGCGCGGTCGGTGTGAATGCTCTGGCGGCTCATCGGCGCAACTCCTCCTCGAGTCTCGTGGGGTGGTTCATCCGCTGGCGTCGCTCTCGCCTTCGCTCTCGCCTTCGGCTTCGGAGCCGTGCTCGTCGCGCGCGCGCGCGGCGATGGAGCGCGTCACGCGGGTGACGTCCGGCATGCGGCGGATCACGCGCACCAGGCGCGCCAGCTGGCGCCGGTCGCGCACCCGCAGCTCGAAGGTCAGTACCGCGGCGTCGGCGTCCTGCTCGTCGATCGATACGTGGTCGATGTTGGTCTCGGTGCTGGCGATCGCGGCGGCGACCGCCGCCAGCACGCCGGTGCGGTTGACGACGTGCACCCGGATCTCGGAGGAGAAGAGCCGATCGGGCGCGCTCTGCCAGCTCACCGGCAGCCAGTTCTCCGGGTGCTTGCGGTAGTCCTCGACGTTGACGCAGTTCTCGCGGTGGATCACCACGCCGCGCCCGGTGGAGAGGAAGGCGAAGATCGGGTCGTAGGGGATCGGGAAGCAGCAGCGCGCGTAGGTGACGAGCAGCCCCTCGGTGCCGGCGATCGCGAGCGGCGCCGGGGTCGCCTTGCCATCGCCGGCCGGCGCCCCGGGCAGGAGCCGGCGAGCCATCAGCGGCGCGAGGCGCTCACCGAGGCCGAGTTTCTCGTAGAGCTCATCGAGGTCCTTCAGGCCGAGCTCGCCGAGCGCCGCCTGCTGCACTTCGGGCTTTACGTCCTCGAGCGCGAGGCCGAACTCGCGTAGCGCCTGCGACAGCAGCCGCGCCCCCAGGGCAATGGCCTCGGTGCGGCGCAGACTCTTCAGGTAGTGGCGGATGGCGCTGCGCGCCTTGGCGGTGACGACGAAGTTGACCCAGGAGGGATTCGGGGTGGCGCCCTTGGCAGTGATGATCTCGACCGTCTGCCCGTTGCGCAGCACGGTGCGCAGCGGCGTGAGCCGCCGGTCGACCTTGGCGGCGACGCAGCGATTGCCGATGTCGGTGTGCACGGCGTAGGCGAAATCCACCACGGTGGCGCCCGACGGCAGCCGCAGGATCTGCCCCTTGGGGGTGAACACGTACACCTTGTCCGGAAAGAGGTCGACCTTGACGCTCTCGAGGAACTCCTCGGAGGAGCCCGCCTCCTGGAGCGACACCAGGTTCGAGAGCCACTCGCGCGTGCGGTCCTGCTGGGCGGAGCCGGACGGATCGCCGGCCTTGTATTTCCAGTGGGCGGCGATGCCGGACTCGGCCACGCGATGCATGTCGGCGGTGCGCAGCTGCACCTCGATGGGCACACCGTTGGGCCCGAACAGCGTCGTGTGCAGCGACTGGTAGCCGTTCACGTGCGGGATCGCGATGTAGTCCTTGAAGCGCCCGGGCATGGGCTTGAACGCCGAGTGCACGACGCCGACCGCGCGGTAGCAGGTGTCGGGCTTGTCGACGATGATGCGGATGCCGTAGACGTCGACGATCTCATTCAGCAGCGAGCGCTTGCGGTGCATCTTCTTGTAGATGCTGTAGAGGTGCTTCTCGCGCGTCTCGACCTCCGCCTGGATGTCGCTCTTCAGGAGCGCCGCCTTCAGCTGCTGCTCGATCTTCTTCAGGAACTCCTTCTGGTTGCCGCGCGCGCGGCGCAGGGTGCGCTCGAGCACCTGGTAGCGGCGCGGGTAGAGCGCCTTGAAGCCCAAGTCCTCGAGCTCGAGCTTCATGTTGTAGAGGCCGAGCCGCTCGGCGATCGGCGCGTAGATCTCGAGCGTCTCGCGGGCGATCGCCCGCCGCCTGGCCGGCGCCATGGCCTCGATGGTGCGCATGTTGTGGGTGCGGTCGGCGAGCTTCACCAGGATGACGCGCAGGTCGCGCACCATCGCGAGCAGCATCTTGCGGAACGACTCCGCCTGCGCCTCCTCGCGGCTCTTGAATTTGATCTGGTCGAGCTTGGTGACACCGTCGACGAGCTCGGCCACGTCGGCGCCGAAGCGCGCCACCAGCTGATCCTTCGGCGTCGGCGTGTCCTCGATGACGTCGTGGAGGATCGCCGCGACGATCGTGTCGGTGTCGAGGTGCAGGTCGGCGAGGATGGCGGCGGCGGCCACCGGGTGGGCGATGTAGGGCTCGCCGGAGAGGCGCTTCTGTCCCTTGTGGGCCGAGGCACCGAATTCGGCCGCCTCGCGGATCCGTCCGACCTGCTCGGGCGCGAGGTAGCTGCCGACGGTCGCCAGCAGATCCTTCAGTCCCGGGGTGCGTCTTCCGCCGGGTAGCAGTCCCAGGAGCGAAGACGCATAGTCCATAGGACGCGCGCTGTCGTCAGTCTCCGAGGCCGAACTGCGGCGCGCGGAAAGAGGACTGGTTATCCGCGTCCGGCACGGCGGGCTCGGGCGCCGGCTCGGGCTCGCGCAGCATCTCCGCGGTGATGTTGCCGGCGGCGATCTCGCGCAGCGCGACCACCGTCGGCTTGTCGTTCTCGAGCGGAATGGTCGCCTCGGCTCCGTTGGCGAGCCGGCGCGCGCGTTGCGCCGCCAGCAGCACCAGCTGGAACAGGTTGTCGACGTTGTGCAGACAGTCTTCTACGGTGATTCTGGCCATGGGTCGCTTGAGCCGAGTGAGTAGGCCCTGCACGGGGTGCGCAGGGCCTGTAACTATAAGCGAAAAGTGCCGTCCCAGGCCAGTCGGTGGCTTGCCCGCCTCAGGCCGGCGCCAGCAGCTCCTCGAGCAGCGGCTTGAGCTCCGGCCGGTTGCTCTCCAGGTCCTCGCCCTGACCCTCGATGATGCGCTTCAGGTCGGAGGTCGCCTTGTCGAAGGCGTCGTTGACGACCACGTAGTCGAACTCGTTGTAGTGGGACATGTCGCCGGCCGCGTCCTTGAGCCGCCGGCGGATCACCTCGTCCGTGTCGGTCGCGCGCCGCGCGAGCCGTTCCGCCAGCGCCTGCCGCGCCGGCGGCAGGACGAAGATGCTGACACAGTCGGGCATCGCGCGGCGCACCTGCCGCGCGCCCTGCCAGTCGATCTCGAGCAGCACGTCGTGGCCTTGCGCGAGCTGCGACTCGACGAAGGCGCGCGAGGTGCCGTAATTGTTGTCGAACACCTGGGCGTGCTCGAGGAATTCGCCGCGCTTCACCAGCTCCGCGAATTGCGGCTTCGACACGAAGTGATACTCGCGCCCCTCCACCTCGGTAGGGCGGCGCGTGCGGGTGGTGTGCGAGATCGAGAGGCGCAGGCGCGGCTCGCTCGCGAGCAGCGCCTTCACGAGCGAAGTCTTGCCGGCGCCCGAGGGCGCCGAGATGACATAGAGCCGGCCGCGCTTCATGGGCGCGAATATACGCCGCGGGCCTCGAGCGCCGCGACGAGCCTTGTCAACGCCTGTGCGCGGTGGCTCACTCTGTTCTTCTCTTCGGGGGAGAGCTCGGCGGCCGTGCGCCGCTCACCTGCCGGAATGAACGCCGGGTCGTAGCCGAAGCCGCCGCTGCCGCGGGGGCTGAGCGCGATGCGGCCTTCCCAGGTTCCCTGCCCGATGAGCGGCGCGGGATCGTCGGCCGTGCGCACCCATACCACCACGCACTGATAGCGAGCGCCGCGGCGCTGCTCGGCGACGCCCTCGAGCTCGGCGAGCAGGCGCGCGAGGTTCGCCTCATCGGTCGCGCCGGGATGCGCAAAGCGCGCCGACCAGACGCCGGGACGCCCGCCGAGCGCGTCGACCTCGATCCCTGAGTCGTCGGCGAGCGCCGGCAGCTGCGCGGCAGCGGCCGCGTGGCGTGCCTTGAGGAGCGCGTTCTCGAGGAAGGTCGTGCCGGTCTCGGGCACGGGGTCGATGCCGAGCGCCGACTGAGACAGGAGCTCGAATCCCGCCGGCGCCACCAGCGCCGTCAGCTCGCGCAGCTTCCCCGGGTTGGCGCTCGCGAGGACCGCGCGCTTCACGGCGCGTCGAGCGCCTGCGCCTGCAAGGTGAGCAGCTCGCCGATGCCGGCGGCGGCGAGATTCAACAATGCATCGAGCTCGTGGCGGCGGAACGCGTGGCCCTCCGCCGTGCCCTGGATCTCGATGAAGGCGCCGCCGTTGTTCATCACGACGTTCATGTCGGTCTCGGCCTGCGAGTCCTCGGCGTAGTCGAGGTCGAGCACCGGCACGCCGCCGACGATCCCGACCGAGACCGCCGCCACCTGGCCGTGCAGCGGGCTCGCGGCGATCACACGCCGCGCGACCCGCCGCTCGCACGCCTGCGCGAGCGCCACGTAGGCGCCGGTGATGGAGGCGGTGCGCGTGCCGCCGTCGGCCTGCAGCACGTCGCAATCGAGCGTGATGGTGCAGTCGCCGAGCGCGCGCAGATCCACCACCGCACGCAGCGAGCGGCCGATCAGGCGCTGGATCTCCTGGGTCCGGCCGCTCTGCTTGCCGCGCGCGGCCTCGCGCGCGGTGCGCGTATGAGTGGCGCGCGGCACCATGCCGTACTCGGCGGTGACCCAGCCCTGGTTCTTGCCGCGCAGGAACGGCGGCACCGTCTCCTCGACGCTCGCCGTGCACAGCACCTGCGTGTCGCCGAACTCGACCAGCACCGAGCCCTCGGCGTGCTTGCCGTGGGCGCGCGTGAAGCGCACCGGCCGCAGCTGATCAGGCGCGCGTCCCGAGGGTCTCGCCACGCTTCAGTCCCCGAGCCAGCGCAGCGCCGCCGCCGAAGTGTTGTCGCTCCCGGACCCGGCACGCTTGACGGCGCGCGCACCGAGCTCGAGCAGCTGCTCGCGCAGCTGCCCGCTGCCGGTCAGGCTCCCGGCGACCTCCGGGTCCTTGAGCGGACCCCAGAAGCCGTCGGTGCACACCAGCAGCAGATCGTCGGGCTCGATCGCGCGGCGGCGGCTCAGGGTCATGTCCGGCAGGATCGGATCGCCGCCCAGGCAGCATTCGACGAAGTTGCGCATCGGGTGGGTCTGCGCCTGCTCGGCGTTGATCAGCCCCTCGCGCAGCAGCAGCTCCACGTGGCTGTGGTCGCGGCTGCGGGACACGAGCTCGGCGCGCCGCACGTGGTACACGCGGCTGTCGCCCACGTGCGCCCACCAGCTGGCGTGCTGCTGGATCAGGCACACCGCGCAGGTCGCGCGCGGCCGCTGCTCGAGCGGCAGCTGCGTGCCGAGCTTGACGACCTCCTCGTGCGCGCGCCCGAGCGTCAGGTGCAGGAACCCGAGGGGATCAAACAGCGGCTGCGGCGAGTGCCAGAAGGCTTCCGTGATCACCTGCTGGGTGACTTGCGCGGCGCGCGCGCCGTGGGCATGTCCGCCCATGCCATCGACTGCGATCAGGAGCGCCGCCTGCTCTGCGACCGCGGCGCTGACCCGATCCTGATTCTCCTCGCGCCCGCCCAGCAGGCTGATGTCGGCGTATTCCACCCGCAAGAAGATTCCATCGCATCTGTTAGACTTACCGGGACTTTATATCACCCCGGCCAGCATGATCGCGAGCATGACCGGCTTCGCGCGCCGTGAAGCCACCGGAGAGTGGGGCACGCTGGTGTGCGAGCTGCGCAGCGTGAATCACCGGTTTCTCGAGGCGGGCTTCCGCCTGCCGGACGAGCTGCGCTCGGCCGAAGGCGAGCTGCGTGCGCGGCTCGCACAGAGAGTGCGCCGCGGCAAGGTGGACTGCACGATGAGCTACCGGCGTCCGTCGGGCGTGGGCGGGACCTTCGAGGTCGATGCGCTCGCGCTCGAGCGGCTGCTGCACGCGGCGCAGACCGTGAGCCGCTCGCTGCACGGTCCCGCGACGCTCAACGTGCTCGACGTGCTGCGTTGGCCCGGCGTGCTGCGCGAGGACGCCGTGGACGGCGAGCCGCTGCTCGCGGCCGCCGGCGCGCTGTTCGCTGCGACGCTGGATGAGCTGTCGGCGGCGCGCGCCCGCGAGGGGCAGCGGCTGCGCGAGCTGCTCGAGCTGCGCTGTGGCGCGCTCGAGGGACTCATCGTCGCGGTGCGCGCCCGTGTGCCCGAGGTGCAGGCGCGCGCCCGCACGCGGCTCAACGAGCGCCTCGCGGAGCTCACCGCCGGGGTCGATCACGAGCGCCTCGAGCAGGAGCTGGCGCTGCTGCTGCAGCGGCTCGACGTCGACGAGGAGCTCGAGCGCCTCACCGGTCACGTCGCCGAGGTGCGCCGCGTGATCGGCGGCGGCGAGCCGGCCGGGCGCCGGCTCGACTTTCTCATGCAGGAGCTCAACCGCGAAGCCAACACGCTGTCGTCGAAGTCACAGGACCTCGAGACGACGCGCAGCGCGGTCGAGCTGAAGGTGGTCATCGAGCAGATGCGCGAGCAGGTCCAGAACGCGGAGTGATCTACGGCAGATGACGCGCCCCAATGCACTCTCGCAGGTTGTTGCGGACCGGTTTCCCTTGTCGGCCGAGGCTCGCCGGAAACTGGCGGCCCTGATCGGCTGCGAGGAGTTACCGCCGTCATGCGCTGACGAGCTGGCCGCGCTCCTGGGTTGCCACCGGCGTGCCGCTGCTGCCGAGCGAAGACGCGAGAGAAAAGCGCCGGGTGGTAAGGTCACGGCCGCGATCGTCCAAGCCACCACGGCAGTTCAGCAGTTGACAGCTGTGGATACTGGCCTCGATGCGGAAACGCGCCGAGTCCTGAAGCGAGCCGCCGAGGCTTTTGTCGCCGCGGCTGAAGCGCGGCTGGCAACGCTGCGCAGTGCATCCCGACTCTACCCTCACCAGGAGCTGCTGCGGCTGACTTGCCCGCTGCTGCGCAAGATCTTCGAGGAGCACGTGCAGCAGGGCTTCGATACGCGCGGCAACTTGCGTCGCTTTGCCTGGCTCGCGCTCAATGCCGCGGCTGTCGTCAGGCTGTCCCTTGACGAGTCACACCTCGACGCGCTCGATGAGTTCCTGGACGGCGACCGGCACCCCGCCATTAGTTGATCAGCTTGCGCAACTCCGGCGTCGAGAGAGCGTCGATGTGCCGGAAGGCCGGCGCGATCTTCTCGATCTGCTCGGCCGGCACCCGGTAGTCCTCGAAGTACACCCTCC
>Ga0210410_10002794_pt1 | contig 15592 bp, 9 predicted proteins | sample IncBWC4MmetaG_FD_161058 | JGI IMG/M metagenome (GOLD analysis project Ga0210410, IMG submission 161058) | Forest soil microbial communities from Barre Woods Harvard Forest LTER site, Petersham, Massachusetts, United States - Inc-BW-C-4-M | ecosystem: Environmental > Terrestrial > Soil >... | reverse complement strand
CTCGCATGGCCTCCGGTGGACAGCACGGCTTCGCCCAATCCATCTTTCAGGTGGGCGGCAACGCCGGTTCCGCGCTGGGTCCTCTCTTGGCCGCGTTCGTTCTATCTAACGGCCAATCCAGCATCGCCTGGTTTTCGATCTTGGCGCTCATCGCCATGATTCTGCTCTTCAAAATCGGTCATTGGGCTCACCGCTATCGTCTTGGCCAAGCCCGCGCCAAAACCGTTCCGATCGGCAGTCACGTCACCGGCTCAGTCCACGGCCGCCGTCCGGCGTTTTCCTCGCGCAAAATTGCGCTCACCATGGGTGTTCTCGTCATCCTGATGTTCTCGAAATTCTTTTACCTCTCCAGTCTGACCTCGTATTACACCTTCTATCTCATGGACCGTTTCCATCTCTCCGTGCAGAGCGCCCAGATCCACCTTTTCATTTTCCTTGGCGCTGTCGCCGCAGGCACCATCATCGGCGGGCCAATCGGCGATCGCTTCGGCCGCAAATTCGTCATTTGGTGGTCCATTCTCGGCGTGCTTCCTTTCTCCATGCTTCTGCCCTATGCCAGCCTTTTTTGGACCGGCATTCTCAGCGTCATCATCGGCGTTATCCTTGCTTCCGCCTTTTCCGCTATCCTCGTCTACGCTCAGGATCTCATCCCCACTAAAATCGGCACCGTCTCCGGACTCTTCTTCGGCCTGGCCTTCGGCTTGGGCGGTATCGGCGCCGCACTTCTGGGCAAGCTTGCCGACCACACCAGCATCAACTTCGTCTACCACGTCTGCTCGTTCCTCCCCGCGCTCGGCATCCTCACCGCCTTCCTTCCAGACGTCACCGCCGGCGCGCCAGGGGAAATTAAAACCGACCATTAGCGGCTTCGCCATCTGGGTTAGTGGTGGGAAGGACCTATTGCGCGTCCTTAATGTGCAGGTGTTCCGTCTGACCAGTTGGGCACCGGGACCATGAACTCGGTGATGGGCTCCGGAGCTCCTTGAAATTGCGGATTCAACAGAACTGGAGAGCCCGGCAGATCCGCTCCCCAGGATTTCGGATCTGTCAGCGGGACGTAAAACATCAGATGAGGAACCCAATGCCCGGCGGAATCGTTAAGGTAGCCTTGTTTCGACATCATGTAGCACATCGCGCCGGGCTCCAGCGCGGGCAGCTCTTTCGCATCGAATGCCTTGATGCCATCGATAATCTGGGATTTGGAGAGTCCGGCTAAAACCAACTCCGTCCTCTTGTAAGTGAGCGGCAGAATGGATCGCACAGCAGGGGGATTGAAACAGATCGGCCCGCGCATCTTGGGATTCCAGAACTGCGGAAAGTCAAACGGAGACATCCACGATCGCTCCACCAGGCACACGAAACCATTCTTGCCTTTCGCGGCCGTTTCGTAACCATGCCGTCCGAGCACCCTGACCTCGGCATCTCCTGACACGGATTCCGGCGCAGCGCTCCGCGCCAGCGCTATCTCGGCATTTCGCTCCATCAGGTATTGATCCAGCGGTGCCATGTTCGGATAGGTTGCTTTGGCGTCCTGTGTTTGCGCCTGCCCCGCCGCGCCGAGCCCGGCAACCACCGCAAAGCTTGCTAATGCGATCGTCCTCAGAATCTTTCGCTGCATTGGATTCCCCCTGAGACGCGAGATTCTTGTCCTACCAACCGGATGGCCCGTCTTGCTCTCCCCTTATGGCGGGTGGCCCTGGCCGCCCGCCATTTCCAAAATCGAAAGGGTAGGACACCCAGGAAGTCTTTAGGATGCGCCAACCGGCCGCCCTGCGTCGAGAGGTGTTCATCGCTGGGCTCCTGGGCATGCGGGACTGCGGCGGTTGAAGAGCAGGCCGCGGCGGGCGGCGAGGCGGCGGCTAACAGGAGCTGGGCTTGGTCGAAGGGAAAGGAGAGGCGGAAGGACAACGAGGAGGGGAGCGAGATGCCAGCGGGGTGTAGGTGTCATCGAACGAGTGTCAGCAATCCTTCAGAACGAGCGCGAGGCCTAAAGGCGCTGGATTTACTTCTGAAGTAAAGTGTATTATGGTAATCACACGCGCGCGGGAGGGCACGACTTCAGTCGTGCCAGAGAATGGCCCGCAAGATGGGCTTTAGCCCCTGAGGTAAAGGATGTCCAAGCCTCCGCCGGGTGGCCTACCCTTTGCGGTTTTCGCTCCTCTGCGCCATCCCGCCGATTTTGCGGGATGAACGGGTGGGTCCGCTCTTCCTCTTTTCTTGCTCTCTTCGCGGTGGGTGCCCCAGGTGCCGTTTTTGCACCTGGGGCTTGGCTCTCTTGGGGCCCTCCTGCACTCTTTTCTTCGACGCTAAACTCCGAACTTTGCACTCGAAGCCATCTCCAAAATGGTTCAAGGGGGTCGGAGCTTTAGCTCCGACATTAGGAGCCCCAAAAACCGGGCTTTCGCGTATTTGGCGTCCGCCAGCATTTTGGCGAAAGCACCTGAGGAAACTCTTTCACTCCACGAACTTCATTTGTGAGACAGCTTCCAGTTGGCGGGCTTTTCCGTCGAACGCCTGATGAATTTTCTGACCGCGCTGGACCGCGACGTAGATATCGTGATTCGCCAGAGGCAGGGAACGCGGAGGGGCGGCCGTATCGTGGTGACGGCTGGTTAGGAATGAAGAGAAACCGGTAATCAGCAATCAGCGATCAGCGAGCAGGAAGCGCGGAGGGGACCCAATCGAAGAGTGACCCACCCCTTAAAATCGGAAGCGTAGGCCACCCAAGAAGGTTTTTGGATGCGCCACCCGCCGGCGGCAACAACTGGACGGCCTAAACGTTGTCTCGCATCGCGAGTGGGTCATAATTATTGATACACTTACACCAAATGACGGATACACAAGCCGCAAACAAACCTTCGTGCCAATTCGTGAAAACTGACGGTCAACTTTGCAAAAGAGCGGTAGAAGAGGGTGAAGACAGGTGTTGGCAACATGCTGCCGATTGGTCGCATAAATGGAAGTCATTGACGCGAAGCCAGTCTCTAGGGTTCATTTTGGTTGTAGCCAGTTTAGTTGTTGGACTCCCAAGCCTGTACTTTTCCTTTGCTGGCTGGCACGAGGGGCGCGGTCAGAAGACCGCACCAGCGACGCTTCAATCTGGTGAAGTCGCTTTGCCCATTGAAGTGACTTCTGACGATTTCTCAAAAACGTTCTTCGTGCAGGTTGGAGGCTATCAGGACTTCCAATGGCGCAGCGAAAAAATTCGCGTCGATTTGAAGGAGATTGTCAAAGATAAAGTGCCGTCGGGTTTCGATGCAAGAGAGGTCGACCAAGCAGCTATCTACGTGGATACGAGTGGAGGCCTTGTCTATGGGGGCCCTGAAACTACTCAGCAGTCCACCAATCAGTTTAGCGTCCCGGTGTTAAATCAAAACGAGGAGGAACCTCGGTCCATTTATTGGTTCCATATCGGAGATCACTATTTTGAGTTCTGCCGCATCGTTGTTGACCACATCGACCGAGTGTCGGGCCGAGTGACGATGAGGATATTTTTTCATGACGCCAACAAGTAAACGGTCAAACTGCTCATGGGCCACCCGGCCTGAACCAAACGATGAAAGTGACAGTGTATTTGCCGCATCAAACAAGTAGCGCAGCGAGCCAGAACCAGCCTTGCCATGCGTCAACGGATACAGTAAATTCCACTCAATATGCCGACACTTGGAATCTGGGTTCCTCTGGCCATTTTCGTCGGGACCTCGATTGTAGCTTTGGTCATCGCTTACCTGCAGAGGAAGCAGATGCGACAAATAGAGCTGCACCGTGCAGACGCGTCCGTTCCGCTGAAACCGCCGCCCCATCCGGTTACTCGGTTCTTCAAGCGCAACTGGTTCGTTCTGGTATTCGGTACACTAAACTTTTCGGGTCTTTTGCACGAAATATTTGAGAAGAGCCCTCTGACCAGATACGAAGCGTTTAACATAGCCCTTACCACCGCTGGCCTGATGATCGTCTTTGTAACGGATGTATTGAGGCGCATGTCGCGGATGATGGAGAAAACCTGGGAAATCATACTCGAAGACGAGATGATGATCAGACATATACTGGAGAAAACTGCCCCGAGTAAATCCAGCGAAGGTGCCGCAATTGTGCAAGCGGAGCATAAGGGTGGCGGCTAGTACCCAAGTTACTGGTAAGGCGACCAACCAGGAGTTCTGCCGAGAACTCGGCTCATCACAGAATACCTACATACAATCCTAGTAGTGGTGCCGTTTGGCTTCCACAGAGATGGATTTTGCAATCGCCCTGGCGGGGTGGCCCAGGTTCCGGTTTCCCTGCCACACATTTTCAGATGTAGTAGACTTCAATTGTTATGGGATATGTGGACTATCAGCCCAACAAGGAATATGAAATCTCAGGAATTAACGTCAACTCCGAAATTATTAAAGATGAGTTGTTACCCGACGCTAGCGCAAGGGTTGTTGTGGTCAAGAGTTCTTGCCAAAGTGAACGCTGGGGGATTCGCGCGCAGACTCACTCGATCACAATCTACAACCACACTTCGTTGGAAGATCCCGCGAAGAGTTTAGAACAAAGCCGCCACCATGCCGCGGAGCTACTGGCAAAGACGGAGTTGGGCGAGATTCCTGAGAAGGGTATCTCCGTGATGGGCGTTGAGATCCACGGACCTACGGGGAAGAAAATCAACGCCATTGCTATCGCCGACATCGGCATATCGCCAACACTGCTCGGGCGCGAGATTATAGACGTTTTAACCCTTGAGTCTGCGGGGAAGCATTATTTTCAAGAATCTGGAGTCGAGGTCAAGCGAGTTCCGTTGTTCAAGGCTCGCATCGGGTTTGGCCCTTACGAATGCGAAACTCTAATAGCTCCTAGTGACCACGGCTCACCTGCTTGCATACTCGGTGGGGATTTTTTCCAGAAACTACTACTTCACCGGCAGGAACTCATTCAAGAACTGCTGATGCCGGATCACTATAGAACTTTGGCCAATGCGGCACGTTGTAAACGCAAGTACGTGCTGATTGCTGGAGCATACGGTGAGCACAGGCCGAGACTGATCAGAATCAAGGAAAAGCTTAAGTCTTTAGGCTTTGAAGGCCTCGTCCTGGATGAGTATCCCGATATCGAAGAACAACCACTAGCGGAGAAAATGGTAACCTACGCATCGATCTGTCGGTTTGTTATCGTAGACGATTTCGCTCCGTCAGGACATATTAACGAGCTCGGTATTTGCCATGAGCGTAAGTTCGTTACGGGCGTCCTTCGTTTCAGAGGCAGGCCAACCTATGATGCAGGCTGATTTGGCAGATAACGTCTCATTCATTAGGGAGTTCGACTATCCTGTTGACGATCAGCTGGAATCAGCCTTAGTCGAAGCGGCGACATGGGCAGACGAGGCAGTCAAAGAGCGGTCAAAAGCACTAAACCGAAAATATAGCGTATGGCGTGATCCACAAAAAATGATGGGTTGAATCACGCACGCAAGGTAAGTGGGCGGGTGGCCCGGACCACCCGCCCAAGAAGTCTTTAGGATGCACCAGCCAAACGTCGCTCGAAGAGCAACTCTCCGCTCTCGCCGTTGCCCATGGCAATCGGCTGATAGCGAGTGCGAAAATCACATCCTATAATTAGTATCGATCGGCTCCTTGCTTCTGAGCCCCGGTTTCTGGAGTCCGGTGGACCCACCGGACTCCAGAAACCGGACCTCGGCCGTTTGCGCAACCAAGTCTGCTCGGTCGAAGGCGCCGGCGCCGTCATCTAAGCAGCCAGCGAAAACAGAAAGGAAAATATGATTGACCACGTCATTCTCACCGTCAGCGACTTCAAGCGTTCCGTCGCTTTCTATGCCGAGGCTCTGAAGCCACTTGGGATCACAGCCCTTTCAGACTACAAAGGCAAAGACGGACACCCGGACTTGAAAGGTTTTGGTATTGGCAAAAGCCATTTTTTCTGGCTCAAAGAAGGGAAGCCCGATCCTCAGGCCGTTCACGTCGGATTTACTGCGAAAGACCATGCCGAAGTAGATGCATTCTACAAGGCCGCTTTAGCAGCTGGAGGAAAGAGCAAGAAACCGCCGCAAGCGCGTCCCGAATACTATCCTGGCTATTATGCGACCTGGGTGCTTGATCCCGACGGCCACGATATTGAGGTCGTCAATAAAAGCTAGGCGGACGGCCGACACGAGTATCGAATTAGCGGTTTTGGGTGCCGCATCCTCGTGGTTTTCGAGGGTGCGGGTTTTGACTGTTCTTTCCCCTCGCCTTTGACCACCCGGGGTCGCTTGGTTTCTCGACCATTTTTTCCTTGGCTTCGAACTTTTACCTGTCGACTATTGACTGTTGACTGTTAACTTTTCACCTCTTCCCGTTACCCTTTCGCCGCAAAATCGTCCCAGTACTATAGAATACCGTTGTCTGGTTGTGAATAACGCGACACAATAGACCATGTTCGCGCGGGGAGCGCTTTCTCTACACACCGCGCAGCTTCCCGTCCAAAAAACACGCGCCACTAACTCCCGTATTTCCATCACTTCAAAACTGATACAAACCAAACGACTTCAAGTCCTTTATTCCGGCCACTTACGAAAAACAGGGGGGGAGGGGGAGTTACCGCCTGGTACATGCCGCGCATCTTGCCGTCCAAAGAGGCCTCGCAGCTAACTCCAACTATTCCCGCACCTACGCGACCCCCGGGGGGAGGAGGTGTACCGGTGTTTTTGTCAGACCACGCCTGAGTCACTTCCGTGGACAGACAAACGTCAGCGCGGCCGGAGGGCGCAGCGTGCTCCAGCGATGCTTCAGCTTGCGCGGTGCAGCGGCAAGCATTGCGGCGAGCAACTGTTCGGCTTGGTCGAACGGGAGAGAGAATCGGAAGAGGTCGGCGCGGCGGGCGTGGGCGTATTTATCGTAGCGGGCGGTTTTGCCGGAGGCGAAGTTTGTGAGGACGTCCCAGGGAGAGTGTTTGGCGAAGAGTTTTTTTTGCGCGGCGTCCTGGCGGGAAATTTCGACTACCGTGCGCTGGGCGCCGCCGCCGATTTCGAGGAGGACGGCGGTGGCTTCTGCAGGGTCGAAAGAGCGCGAGGGATCGTCGCCGGGGAAGGAAATTAGGAGACGCTCAATCTCTTCGCGCTCGGCGGGGAGGGCGTCCCACCAGTAGCGGTAGCCGTTGTAGACGACCGTGCCGGTGCGGAAGATTTGCTGGACGCGGGCGGAGTCTTTGCCCGCCACGCTTACGACCATGTCCACGAGTTCGTGCAGTTGGAAGGTTTGCTTGACCACGGGACGGACGCTGACGAAGCCGGCGTCTTCTTCGGTGTAGCGGAGAGGGATTTGGTTGGGGAGTGGCATGGGATTGGAATTTCGGAGGCCGGCCTGAAGGCCGGCCGCTACAGGGTGGCCGCTACGGCTAGCCTAGTTTGGAGAGGCGTTCGCGGACGCGGTCGCTTAGGGCTTTGCCGTCCACGGCTTTTCCCGTTAGCGCTTCTTTCGCGGCTTTTACTACGCCGCCCATCTGTTTCATGGAGGTTGCGCCGGTGTCGGCAATGGCTTTCGCGATGGCGGCGTCCATCTCGGCCTCGCTGGCGCCGGCGGGCAGATACGCCTCCAGGAATTTCAGTTCGGCGTTTTCTTTGTCCACCAGGTCCTTGCGGCCGCCTTTTTCAAACTGGTCGATCGATTCCTTGCGCTGCTTCACCAGCGTCTGCAGCAACTGGATGGATTCGGTTTCGTCGAGCGGGCGCATCTTTTCCACTTCCTTTAATTGCAGCGCCGCCTTGGCCATGCGCAGGACGCTCAGCCGCATCTCTTCTTTTCCTTTCATTGCGGCCACGATATCTTTTTTCAACTGTTCGGAAAGGCTCATTGTCGCTCCCATACTGATGCACTATAGCAGAAGCCAATTCTCTCACTTCTTCATTCTATCCCGAGGTGAACTCGCCGCGATTTGACACGTTCCGCTCGGCACAGTAATTTTGAAATGCTTCGATATTGTTGCTTCGAAGAGATGGGAAGAGACCGCTGTACGCTCGCCGCGGCTTTTACCCGGAATAGAGGAATCATGAAGGTTATTGTTGCCGATAAGATCAGCGACCGCGGAATTGAACTCCTGAAAGAAACCGGCTGGAACATAGTTCTCACCACCAAAGACAATCTGAACGCGGAACTCGCCGATGCGGATGCGCTGATCGTGCGCAGCGCCACCAAAGTTACGCCCGCGTTGCTGGATCACGCGCCGCGGCTGCGGGTTGTGGGCCGCGCCGGCGTTGGCGTGGACAACATCGATCTGGATGAAGCCACCAAGCGCGGAATCCTGGTGATGAGCACGCCGGGCGGAAGTTCGGTGAGCGTGGCGGAGCACACGTTTGCGCTGCTGCTGGCGCTGGCGCGGCAACTGCCGAAGTTCGACGCGGCGATGCGCGAAGGGAAGTGGGAGAAATCGTCGTCGGGCGCGGAGGTGCGCGGCAAGACGCTGGGGCTGATCGGGCTCGGGCGAATCGGCAGCGAAGTGGCTACGCGGGCGGACGGCTTTGAGATGCGCGTGATTGGATACGATCCCTACATCAGCGAAGCGGCGGCGCGCGAATTTTCCGTGGAGCTTGTGCCGCTTGAAAAGCTGTACGCCGAAAGCGATTTCATTTCGCTGCATACGGCGGTCAGCCCGCAAACGAAGGACATGATCAACGCCGCCACGATCGCCAAAATGAAGAAGGGCGTGCGCATCGTGAACGCGGCCCGCGGCGAACTGATCAACGAAGCGGATCTTGCCGCAGCGATCAAGAGCGGCCACGTGGCGGGCGCGGCGCTGGACGTTTTTGTGGAAGAGCCGCCGAAGAATTGCCCGCTGATCGGGCTGCCCAACGTGATCACAACGCCGCACGTGGCGGGTTCGACGGCGGAAGCACAGGAAGAACTCGGCACGCAGGTGGCCGTGCAGGTGCGCGATTATCTTGTGGAAGGCATCATCCGAAACGCAGTGAATCTTCCGGCGCTTTCACCGGAGCAGTACCGCCGCGTGCGCCCGTATCTGGCGCTCGCCGAGCGGCTCGGTTCGCTGGTTTCGCAGGCCGCCGCAACGCGTCCCGCGCGAATTCGCATTCGTTACGCGGGAGAAGTGGCCGAAGTTGGCACGCATCTTTTGCGCAGCGCGGTTCTGGCCGGAATGCTGAATGCGATCCTCGATGAAAAGGTGAACGTGGTGAACGCGCCGGCGGTCGCAACAGCGCGCGGACTTACCGTGGAAGAGGAGACGCGGCGCCGCGAACACGGTTTCCCGCACACGCTGGAGGTTTCGGCGCTGCCCGATAAATCGGGATCGCCCGGGTTCACGGCGGAAGGCACGGTGTTGCACGATGGCACGCCGCGCGTGATCCAGATCGACGGGATCCCGCTGGAGGCGCAGCTTAACGGCACGGTGCTTTTCCTGCGCAACCAGGATCAGCCCGGAGTAATTGGCCACGTCGGCAGTACCCTGGGGAAGCACGGTGTGAACATTGCGACGTTTGCCCTGGGCCGCCGCGACTCCACCCCTGGCGCCGAGGCGGTATCGCTAATCCGTGTGGATGGAGATGTTTCTGAGTCCATTCTGGACCCAGTTCGGCAGCACCCGGCAATCACCCAAGCGCGGCTGATTCATCTAGGCAAGGCTTAACCTGCTTTGGGCGACCGGTCGCGTCTCCTGCGATGAAACCGGCTGCTAACCCTTTTGGGGGACCCGCGTCAAAGCAAACAATACTCAGGTTCCGTTTCGTGTAGTTGGTCAAACGGTTTTGTCGGTTGCAACTCTTCTCATTGGGTGAGCAATCTGGCAAACGGTTCGTGGTGGACACTCAGTTCGGTACCTTAATTTTTCCCGGTGCACGAAAGGGGTTCTACCATGTCTCGGAATCTTCCCGAGCGTTGCATCAGTGTCCTCATTCTGTTTTTCTCATCATTAACTCTAACGTTTGCGCAGTCCGGCACCACCTCGGTTCGCGGGACAGTTATCGATCCCACGAACGCGGTGATAGCCGACGCCACCGTCACTTTGTCCAGCGCCGAGATCGCCGTCAATCTCACAACGCAGACGGACAAGAATGGCTTTTACCAATTTCAGGCGGTGCGCCCAGCGACGTACATCCTGACGGTCAGTGCTTCGGGTTTCGCTGTCTTCAAACAGTCAGGCCTGGTGCTGCTGGTTTCCACGCCCGCTACCGACGACGTGAAGCTGCAGCTGGCCAGCGGCGCAATCACCGTCGAAGTGCAAGCAACGTCGCAGGGGATTAATACGCAGGACGCCACGATCGGCAACACGTTCGACTCGCGCCAGATTCTTGCGCTTCCGTTTGAGGGCCGCGATGCCGCCGGCGTGTTAAGTTTGCAGCCGGGGGTGACGTTCGTCGGCACAAATCCGGACGACAACGTGGACACGCGAAACGGCGCGCTGAACGGCGGGCGCTCCGACCAGGCGAATATCACTCTCGACGGGGTGGACAACAACCAGCAGGCGCGCGGGACGGCGTTTCAGGGCGCGGTCCGCTCAACGCTGGATTCCATTGAAGAGTTTCGCGTCACGACCATTGGAGATAATGCCGACCAGGGACGCTCCTCTGGCGGGCAAGTGACGCTGGTGACGAAGAGCGGCACGAATACGTTTCACGGAGCGCTTTACGAACAACATCGCCCGACGATCACGGCGGCAAACGACTGGTTCAACAAGCAGGCAGAGTTGAGCAACGGCTTGCCGAACACGCCGGGGAAGGTGATTCGCAATACGTTTGGCGGTTCGCTCGGCGGGCCCATCAAGAAGGACCGGCTCTTTTTCTTCGGCACGTACGAAGGACAAAGGCTGGCGGAAAACCAGCAGGTGCAGCGCAACGTGCCGGCGCCGAATCTTCAGGACGGTGTGGTGCTTTATCCGTGCGCTCCCGTTCTGGACATCAAAGGCAACGTGGTAACTCCCGCGAACGTGGTATGCCCTGGGGGCACGAATGGACTCCCTCCGGTAGTTGGGCTTAGCGGCAAAGTCTATTCGTTCGCTCCGGGAACGAGCGGCGTGGGACCGGCCCAGATCGCGGCGATGGATAATGTCTGCAACACGGTGACGACGGCGCACCCGGCAAACACGTGCCCGCTCGGGCCGGGCGTGAACCCGCTGGTGGTGAATGCCCAGGGGACCGGCGTGTTCCAACAATATCCGGCGGCCAACTCCTCTGCTTGCGGAAATGCCGATGGATTCAACGTCAGCTGCTTCAGCTTCTCCGCGCCCAATCCAAGGCGGCTCAACACCACGATCGTCAAATTGGATTACAACCTGAACCGCGCGGGCACGCACCGCCTTTTTCTGCGTGGCAACTACCAAACCGATAAGACCGACGACGTTCCACAATTCCCCGGAATGCCTGCAAGCAACGTCATACGGGACACCAGCCGCGCCATTGCTGCCGGCTATACGGCAACGTTCTCCAGCGCTCTAGTGAACAATTTCCGTTTTGGACTTACGCGGCAGAGCCAGGACAATAACGGAATCGAAAATCTGCCCATCGTTACCTTCCGCAACTTTGACGACCTGCATCCGAGCGTCGGTTCGATTTCTCCGACGACGTCCTTCACGCGGAAATTTCACATTCCCGTGTACAACTGGCTGGACGATGTGGCCTGGACAAAGGGCAAGCACACGCTGCAATTTGGCGTAAACATCCGGCGCATCACCAACACCCGGGCTACCGACCTGTCCAATATTAATTTTGCGTCGACAAACCCCAGCTATCTGAACACTCCGGCATCCAGCAATGGCAGCCTGAATCCAACCAATTTTGGCTTGGAAACCGTGGATCCCAACAACTCCGCGCCTTACGACAACGCCATCGGAAACATCATCGGTCTGATCGCCCAGGTGGACGGGCAATACAATCGCACCGCCAAGGGTGTCCCCATCGCGGAAGGCACGCTGGTACCCAAGAACTTTCGGTCATGGGAATCAGATTTTTACATCCAGGATGTGTGGCACATTCGTCCCACTCTGACGATCACAGCAGGGCTGCGCTATTCCTTGCTGCAGCCGGCTTACGAGACAGCGGGAAATCAGGTTTCCCCGGACCAAAGCCTGAGTCAATTTGTGAGCAGCCGGGCACAGGCCATGGCAGTCGGCCAAACCACAGATCAAATCATCACCTATAGCCCCAGCGGGCAGGCCAACGGGAAGAAGCCGTACTGGCCCTGGGACTACAAGGATCTAGGGCCGCGTCTCTCGTTCGCCTATGCGCCGAATTATAAGGACGGATTGCTGGGAGCGCTCTTTGGAGGGAGCGGGAAAACTTCGATCCGTGGGGGATTCGGCATTGTATACGATCATTTTGGGACGTCACTGGTGGACACCTTTGACCAAAATGGGTCGTTTGGACTAAACACAGTTATTAGTAATCCGGCCTCCGTGCAGACGCTTGACGGCGGCGCACGCTTCACCGGCATAAACAATATTCCGGTCTCCAGCCTGGATGGGCCCCTACTCCAGCCGGCGCCAAGCGGCCCGTTTCCTTACACGCCTCCGGTCAGCACACCGGGCAATTCGCTGCAACAGATCACCTTTGGATTTGACAACAATCTGAGGACCCCCTACTCGGAGACCGTGGACTTTTCCATCAGCCGCGAACTGCCGGGTGGGCTTACCTTCGAAGCCGCCTATGTCGGCAGGTTCGCGCATCGCCTGCTGCAACAGCGTGACCTGGCCATGCCGCTCGACTTGGTGGATCCCAAGTCCCACACGGACTACTTCGCGGCCGCGACGCAGTTTGCCAAGCTGGCGAATGCGAATACACCTGTTTCCCAGGTCCCGAACATCCCTTACTTTCAAAACCTGTTTCCCAACGCCGCGGGAGTCAACGGCTCGTACTGCGGAGACGGCAATTTGGCGCTGAATCATAGCGGAGCGCCCGGGAATGGGGCTCTCGCCAATCCAACCTCGACGCAATCCATGTATGAGATGTTCTGGTGCAATTGGGGTGCAGGCACATTCGGCGCCTCCAATTTCGTAAACGTTTTTGATTCCTTCTGTTTTCCGGCCTGCACCAATATCAATGGTGTGGATACGCCATTTGCCTTTTACAACAAGGAGTTTTCAGCGCTCTATGCCTGGTCCTCCATCGGCAACAGCAGCTACAACGCTGGACAGTTCATGCTGCGCAGCCGGAATATGCACGGACTGCAATTCGACTTCAACTATGTGCTTTCCAAATCACTGGACGTAGGTTCGGACTCCGAGCGGGTTCCGGAGTTCGGCGGATTGAGCGCGATCATCAATACATGGAGCCCGAACCAGTTGCGCGGAGTCTCGGACTTCGATACACGCCACCAGATCAACTCCAACTGGGTCTACGATCTGCCGTTCGGCCGGGGCAAGCGGTTTGGCCACGACTGGAACCGCGCTGCCAATGCGTTCCTGGGAGGCTGGCAGATTGCGGGCATCTACCGGTGGACGAGCGGATTCCCCTTCACCATACCGGCGGGTGGAACCTGGAATACCAACTTCCAGCTGTCCGGAAATGCAGTCTTGACAGGCCAGGTGAATCAGAAATTGACCTACGTGAACGGCCAGCCGTTTGCGTTCAATATCGGTGCCGCGGCTAACGATCCGACCGCCACTTCCAATTACTGGAACAGCGTTATGCGTCTTCCCTATCCCGGCGAATCCGGCCCGCGCAATATTTTCCGCGGGCAAGGCTTCTTCGGGGTTGACGCAGGCGTTAACAAGACGTTTAACCTTACAGAACGCCAGGCGATTCGTTTCAGCGCTTATGCGTACAACCTGACCAATTCCGTGCGCTTTGACGCGGCAACCATAACCTTCAACGGCGCCCTGACGAATCCAAGTTCCGTTGGGTTGTACTCGGGAACGCTGACCAAGCCGCGCGTGATGGAGTTTGCGTTGCGTTATTCGTTCTAAGTCTACCAGCAGTCCTATAGTTAGTTGCTACACCGACGCCGGAGAGGGATGCCTCTCCGGCGTATTTTTTGGTTTGAGCACCGGCATTTCGATTTCAAGTATTTGAAATTCCTTGGCCAGCTATCAGCGTAACGTGCTTGACATGCCGATTGATCTGGCATAAAAACTAGGGCAATTCGGGTGTCAGCGAGTGGTGGGGTCGGGTCCGAACCGAGTTTTTTGCGTTTCCGTTCAAGCCCTGCGGATAAGCATGCCGCAACCTGCCTGTTCTCCTCGACTGTTTTTTTAATAAAAATTTATTCTGCAGTTGAAAGGAACGAATATGAATTTCGCTCTCGTGCGGCGTTTCGCACTTTTTTTTGCAATTTTATCCCTGTTCTGCATGGGAATCGCGCAAGCACAAACCGGAACCACTTCCGTGCGCGGCACAATCACGGACAAATCTGGCGGCGCCATCGTTGGCGCCAAGGTCACCATCAAGGATGCATCGCTGAGCATCGAGCGGACAGCGGTAACGGGGAACACCGGTCAATATGAGTTTCTTGGGCTGCCGCCAGGCACATACGACTTGATTGTGGAGAAGCAGGAGTTTCAGAGGTATTTGCAATCCAATGTGCAACTGCTGGTAAATTCCCCGGCCACGCAGGATGTGCTCATGCAGGTGGGCTCCTCTACACAGACTGTTGAGGTTTCCACGGAGCTTGAGAGGCTGAATACTACGGATGCTTCGCTGGGGGTTGCCTTCAGCGAACGACAGGTGAAGGATCTTCCGCTCGAAGCGGGAAATGTCCCGGAGTTGCTTTCCTTGCAGGCGGGCGTCGCCTATACAGGAAACCGACAAGACATTAACAAGGACCTTGACACGCGGAACGGCTCGGTCAACGGGGCGCGTAGCGATCAGAGCAACATTACCCTCGACGGCGTGGACGTGAATGCGGACACCAAGGGCTATGCCTTTGATTCCGTGCTTCCGATCACGCAGGATTCCGTGCAGGAATTCCGCGTTACGACCAGCAATTACAACGCCGACGAAGGGCGGTCTTCCGGCGCACAAGTGGCACTGGTTACCAAGGGCGGCACCAACAATTTTCACGGAACGTTCTTCGAAACGAATCGAAACACGGCGACCAGCGCAAACGACTACTTCGTGAAACTTGCGCAATTGCAGAGCGGCACCCCCAACAAACCTCCCAAGCTCATCCGCAACAACTTCGGCGCGGCCCTCGGAGGCCCGATCAAGAAGGACCGGTTATTCTTTTTCGCAAACTATGAAGGCCACCGGCAGAACGAAGCGCAGAGCGCGGTCCGCATCGTCCCCAGCGCCGCCATGCAGGACGGAGTCATTCAGTACAATTGCGCGGCGGTCACAGACTCCAGCGGAAATGTGCTGCAGACGCCGCAGCAGGTTTGCCCGGGCATGAGCGTCCAGGGGTTGACCGCGACACACACCGTTGCTGCCGGGAATTACGGCTTGGGTCCCGCGCAAATCCAGGGGATGGACCCCCAGGGCATCGGGATCAGCAACGTCACGGTCCCCTACCTGCAGTCTTTCGCACCTTACCAGTCGAACGACAATTCGGTGGGTGATGGCCTGAACTTCGTCGGGTATCGTTTCCCAGGCCCGGTCACCACACATACCAACTGGTATATTGCCCGCGTTGATTACAAGATTACGGAAAATGGCAACCACACTATCTATTGGCGAGGAGCG
>Ga0210410_10002791_pt1 | contig 15604 bp, 15 predicted proteins | sample IncBWC4MmetaG_FD_161058 | JGI IMG/M metagenome (GOLD analysis project Ga0210410, IMG submission 161058) | Forest soil microbial communities from Barre Woods Harvard Forest LTER site, Petersham, Massachusetts, United States - Inc-BW-C-4-M | ecosystem: Environmental > Terrestrial > Soil >... | reverse complement strand
CTCCAACGGCGCGACCGATACTCGCGCGGGCGGGGACGCTCCGAAGGGTGCCAAGGAAGCAAAGGAAGGCGCCAAGCAAAAAGAAGGCGCCAAAGAGGGTGCCAAGGAAGGCGCACGGCAGGAGGCTAAGCAAGAGGCGCGGCCGGTCGAGCAACTCGACCGCTGGGGCCATCGCATCCATTCCGGCGGTGCTTCACCGGAAGCTGCCGCTCCTGCCGAGGAGCCAAAGCCTGAAGCGCCAAAGCCTGAAGCCGAGTCAGCGGCTCCGGCCCAGGCCGCAATCGACCACGGCAAGATGTCGCCCAAGCAGAAGCTGAGCAAGCGCGGCAAGCCGGGCGAGGCGCTGCCGAAGGAAGAGCCCGCTGCTGGTGGCGAACCCAAGAGCGAACCCAAGGGCGGCGAGACCGCTACCAGAGAAGAAGCCAAACCCGAGAGCAAGCCAGAGGCCGCCAAGCCCGCGGAGGAAGGTCGCTCGCAGTCGGCCAAGATCGAGCAGCCGGCTGAGGCTCCCGCGGTGCGGCCCGATCCGGTTCCGCCGGTAACGCCGGCCGCACCGGCTGCCACCAGCACTCCGGCCGCTGCCGCACCGCCGACTGCCGCACCAGCCAAGCCTGCGCCAGCCCAGGCTGCTGCTTCGCCAGCGCCGGTGACGGAAATGGCCGTACCGTTGCCGGCCGCTGCGGTGCCAGCGCCGCCAGCGCCCGCGGTGGCGGCTTCCGCGCCGCCGCAGCCTCCCGTGGCGCCCGCAGGGCCACCGGTGCCGCCGATCTCCCAATAGTTCAATAAAAAAGCCCGGCTCGCGAGCCGGGCTTTTTCTTTGGCGCGTGAGCGCGTCTTACTTTTCGGCGGCCGCTTCGGCCGCGGCCGGCTGCTCGTCATCGTCGTGCTGGGCTTCCGGATCGAAGAACTCGCCGGCGGCGGCGAGCGCCTCGGCGGCGGCGTCCTGATCTTCCTGACGGGTCGAGATGTCCTCGCCGCGCTTGATGCGCTCGGCCTCGTCGGCGCTGCGGGCAACGGTCACGGTGATGGTGGCCTCGACCTCCGGATGGACGGCGATGGTCACCTTCTGCTGGCCGATGGTCTTGATCGGCGCGTCGAGCCAGACCTGCGGACGAGTGACGTGGACCTTCTCGGCTTCCAGCCCGGCGACGATGTCGCGCACCGTGACGGAACCGAAGAGCTGGCCGGTTTCCGAGGCCTGTCGGATGATCATGATGTCGATCCCGTTGATCTTCTCGGCGGCCTTGCTGGCTTCTGACTTGGCCTGGAGGTTGTTGGCCTCGAGGTCGGCTTTCATGCCGTCATACTTGGAGCGGTTCTCGGCAGTGGCGCGCAGCGCCTTCTTGCGCTTCAGGAGGAAGTTGCGCGCGTAACCGTCCCTGACCTTCACGATTTCGCCCATCTGACCGAGCTTGGCGACGCGCTCTAGCAAAATGACTTCCATTTCCGTTCTCCTTTAAATGTTGAGTTGAGGGTTTGATTTCAGGGAGCAGGCAGCGGCGGCGGCCGGCTCCGCAAATAGCGGGCGCGAAATCCGAACACGGCATCGGCCAGGCCCAGCGCGACCATGGCCAGCACCGGCCACATGAACAGAACGACGATGGCGTAAGCCGAGCCCAGCCAGAATACGCGGCTCTTGAGCGCCATCGTCAGCGTGTGCAGCACCGCAAAGCCGGCGAAGGCATAGGCCATCATCAGCGCCGAGGTGACGAGCTTGGCGAGGAGTGCGATCAGTCCGCCGGTGAAGCAAAGCGCGATCGCCACGCAGAGCGCCGGCAGCGTAAATGGCGGCAACGCCGTGGCCGTCAGGTCCGGCCAGGGCCGGCGCAGCCGGCCTGAGGTGGCCGCGATCTTGGCGGCGAGCCAAAGATTGAACGTCAGCACGACGAAGACGCCGATGACGGCGCAGATCGGCATGATCGCGATCAAGGCATCGACCACCTGGTCTTCGGCCGTGACGCCGCTTGCCGCGAGAAGCTGGTCCAGGCCGCGCTTCAAGGTTTCGGTCATGGCCGCGGGATCGCTGCCGAGCGTGAGCATGACGCCAAAAGTGGTGAGCGTCGCGAACACCGCGATCCAGACCAGGATGCGGCCGACGGGATACCATTCGAGATCGGGGATGTCGGGAGCGGCGTCAGGTGACGAAGGGCCGGCGGTGGGCCGGCCGAGCAGCGCCAGATGACCAAGCCACCAGGCCGGTAGCGCGAAGACGACCGCAAAGGCGATGCAATAGTTCAGCCCGAAGATGATGCCGAGGCTGCCGGCTGCAGCACAGCCGCCGATCGCTGCCGCAAGCGGTCCCCATCCGATCGCCGCCACCATCAGCGGCAACGGCGCCAGATAGAACAGCAATAGCGAGATCAGCGCGCCCGAGATGATCGAGGCGAACATCAGCGCCGACGCACAGCCGGCGGCAATCCCGATGAGAATGAGCGCGATCATCAGCTGTCCCGCTCCTTTCGAGCGGTTAGAGGCTCGTCGAGGAGCCCCAACCATCGGCGACCGGACGACCCGGAAGCCTTATGAAAATTCGTGGGCCGGCGGCAGCAGCGCGCCGCCGGCCGGAACTGTTAGCGAATCACGTAGGGAAGCAGACCGAGGAAACGCGCGCGCTTGATGGCGCGGGCGAGCTCACGCTGCTTCTTGGCGGAAACGGCCGTGATGCGGCTCGGCACGATCTTGCCGCGCTCGGAGACGTAACGCATCAACAGCTTGGAATCCTTGTAGTCGATCTTCGGCGCGTTCGCTCCCGTGAACGGGCAGGACTTGCGGCGACGGAAGAACGGACGGCGTGCACCAGCTTCAGCCATGATGATTACTCCTCGACAGCCGGTTCAGCATCTTCACGCGGACGGCGCGGGCCGCGGTCACCACGGAAGCCGCCGCCATCACGATCGCCGCGGAAGCCGCCGCCTTCGCGATCACCGCGGAAACCGCCTTCGCGGAAGCCGCCGCCACGATCGTCGCGCTCGCGATCACGGTCGGCCTTGCGCATCATTGCCGACGGGCCTTCCTCGTGCTCCTCGACGCGGACCGACAGATAACGGATCACGTCTTCAGAGATACGCTCCTGGCGCTCGATCTCGGCGATCGCCGCGGACGGCGCGTCGATGTTGAGCAGCACGAAATGCGCCTTGCGGTTCTTGTTCATGCGGTAGGTGAGGGAACGCACGCCCCAGTTCTCGGTCTTGGTGATCTTGCCGCCGGCCTGTTCGACAATGCCGGTCATCTGGGCAGTCAGTTCTTCCACCTGTTGGGTGCTCGCGTCCTGACGCGCGAGGAATACATGCTCATACAGAGGCATGAGGGGTCCTTTCTAACGTGTTGGCGTGGCTCTCGGCGTCAAGCCCTTCGAGACCTTCGGAAAGGACTCGCAAGCTCAAAGGCGGAAACACGGGACGACGGGCCGACTGGCCCTGCCACATCAACTCGAGAATGAATTGCTGAGACCGTCCGTTCAGCTCCCGGCCGGGGATCCACGGATGGCGCGCTTTATACGGATTTTGGGCCCGATGGCAAGAAAAAGCGGCCAGGAAAAGCGCCCCGAAAAAGCACGTAGTTTGGGCCAAAACGGCCCCTTCACTTGACAGGGCAGCCATCGGCGGTGTCTTACGGCCCAAACTTGAGGCTAATTTCGTCACTTTCGGGGAGCGCCGATGACGGCAGCATTTACTTTTCCGGGGCAGGGTTCCCAGGCGGTTGGGATGGGCAAGGCGCTCGCCGACGCCTTTCCGGCCGCCAGGGCCGTGTTTGACGAGGTCGACGCCGCGCTTTCGGAAAAGCTGACCGCGATCATCTGGGAAGGGCCGGCCGAAACGCTGCAGCTCACCCAAAACGCCCAGCCGGCGTTGATGGCGGTCTCGATCGCCACCTTGCGCGTGCTGGAAACCGAGGCCGGATTCTCGGTCGGCCGCGATGCGGCGTTTGTGGCCGGCCATTCGCTCGGCGAATATTCGGCCCTGGCCGCCTCCGGCAGCCTCAGCATCCCCGATGCCGCTCGGCTGCTCCGCACCCGTGGGCTTGCCATGCAGAAGGCGGTGCCGGTCGGCGTCGGCGCCATGGCGGCGCTGTTGGGCCTGGATTATGAGACGGCGGTTGCCGTCGCCAACGAGGCGGCCCAGGGGCAGGTCTGCCAGGCCGCCAACGACAATGGCGGTGGCCAGGTCGTGGTTTCCGGCGATAAGGCGGCCGTGGACCGCGCGGTCGAAATCGCCAAGACCAACGGCGCCAAGCGTGCGATGCTGCTGCCGGTATCGGCGCCGTTCCATTGCAAGCTGATGCAGCCAGCCGCCGACGCGATGGCGAAGGCGCTGTCGGAAGTCACCATCCACAAGCCGGCCGCGCCGCTGGTGTCGAATGTACTTGCTTCGGCGATCACGGATCCCGACGAAATCCGTCGACGTCTGATCGAACAGGTGACGGGAACGGTGCGCTGGCGCGAGTCGGTTGCCTATATGGCGTCAAAGGGTGTGACGCGATTCTTCGAAATCGGTGCGGGCAAGGTCCTGAGCGGCCTCGTCAAGCGCATTGCCGACGGGGCGGTCGGCGTATCGATCGCGGGACCTAACGATATCGCTGCGGCGAAGGACGCGCTGGCGGCGTCGGCGTGAGTAGCCGAAAGGGGAGACATTGATGTTCGATTTGACTGGCAGGACGGCGCTTGTCACGGGAGCAACCGGTGGCATTGGCAACGCGATCGCGCAGGCGCTGCACGCGCAAGGCGCCACCGTGGCGATCTCCGGGACACGGCGGGAGGTACTGGACGCGCTCGCCGCAAAACTGGGCGAGCGGGTGCATGTGCTGCCCTGCAATCTGTCCGACAGCGCCGCGGTCGAGGCGCTGGTGCCCTCCGCCGAAACGGCGATGGGCCAAGTCGATATCCTTGTCGCCAATGCCGGCATCACCAAGGACAATCTCTTCGTGCAGCTGCGCGACGAGGACTGGGACGAGGTCATCAATGTCAATCTGACCGCGACCTTCCGCCTGACGCGCGCCGCCACCAAGCTGATGATGCGCAAGCGCTTCGGCCGAATCATCGCCATCACCTCGGTGGTCGGCGTGACCGGCAATCCCGGGCAGGGCAATTACACGGCGTCCAAGGCCGGCCTGATCGGCATGATCAAGACACTCGGGGCCGAATACGCCAAGCGCAACGTCACCGCCAATTGCATCGCGCCGGGCTTCATCAAGACGCCGATGACCGATGCGTTGAACGACAAGCAGCGCGAAACCATCCTGTCCAAGGTTCCGGCGGCGCGACTCGGAACGCCCGAGGACATCGCGGCGGCCGCGGTGTTCCTCGCCTCCAACGAAGCGGGCTACGTCACCGGCCAGACCATCCACGTCAACGGCGGCATGGCCATGATCTGACAGGCCGGTGCAAGCCCTCCGATATGCGTCCAAACGCCGTTTCTGAGGGTTATCCGGGACTTATGGCCAAGGCTTTTGAACTGTGATAACCGGACCCGGATTTGGATGGGCTAAAGAACGCCATTGCAGGATTTGGAAACCCTGTATATTGGCGGAGCGGAGCCTGCCGTCACGCGGCGGGCCCTAGTCGGCCGGCCTCGCCGATTGAAGTTCCTGCGCCTGCTGCCACGACGGCTCGCGAGCTTCGACAGGGGATGCTGGTAACGGGACCAAATCAGGTTTATGCGCGACTTTCTAAGGAAGTTTAACGACCACGATGGCTCGTATCATCCTGGGGTCGGGTCAAGGAAACAAGCACGAGGTTGAACGATGAGTGAGATTGGCGAGCGGGTTAAGAAGATCGTGGTCGAGCACCTTGGTGTTGAGCCCGACAAAGTGGTCGAGAACGCGAGCTTCATTGACGACCTCGGCGCTGACAGCCTCGATACGGTCGAGCTCGTGATGGCATTTGAAGAAGAATTCGGTTGCGAGATTCCGGATGACGCCGCGGAGACGATTCTGACCGTCGGCGATGCCACCAAGTTTCTTGAAAAGAACGCGAAAAGCTGACGCCCTTGCGCGGTAACGACAAGGCCGGCCAGGCCGTGCGAACGCGGCTGGCCGGCCTCTTGTTGCAGGCCGCCCCTTCAGGGCTGGAGTTGCACGCATGAGGCGGGTTGTCGTCACAGGCCTCGGTATGGTGTCGCCGCTCGGTTGTGGCGTCGAACCGACCTGGAAGCGGATCCTCCAGGGGGCGAGCGGCGCGCGGAGGATCGAGACGTTCGACGTCTCCGATCTGCCGAGCAAGATCGCTTGCGTGGTGCCGCGCGGCGACGGTTCCGATGCGAGCTTCAATCCCGACCAGTGGATGGAGCCAAAGGACCAGCGCAAGGTCGACGACTTCATCATCTTTGCGATGGCGGCAGCCACGCAAGCACTCGATGACGCCGGCTGGCATCCATCGACCGAAGAAGAGAAATGCGCCACCGGCACCATGATCGGCTCCGGTATCGGCGGCCTTTCCGGCATCGCCGACACGGCGATCCTTTTGAAGGAGCGCGGCCCGCGCAAGGTGTCGCCATTCTTCATTCCGGGCCGGCTGATCAATCTCGCCTCCGGTTATGTATCGATCGAGCATGGGCTGAAGGGGCCGAACCACGCGGTGGTGACGGCCTGCTCAACCGGCGCACACGCAATCGGCGACGCCTCCAGGCTGATCGCGCTCGGCGATGCCGACGTGATGGTTGCGGGCGGAACGGAATCGCCGATCTGCCGGATCGGCATGGCCGGCTTCTGCGCGGCGCGCGCACTCTCCACCGGTTTCAACGAGACACCGGAAAGGGCCTCGCGTCCCTATGACAAGGACCGTGACGGTTTTGTTATGGGCGAGGGCGCCGGCGTCGTGATCCTGGAAGAATACGAGCACGCCAAGGCGCGCGGCGCCAAGATCTATGCCGAGGTGACCGGCTACGGTCTGTCAGGCGACGCCTATCACATCACCTCGCCCGCGCCGGACGGCGACGGCGGCTTCCGCAGCATGGCTGCTGCGATGAAGCGCGCCGGCATCACTGCAGCCGACATCGACTACATCAATGCCCACGGCACCTCGACCCAGGTCGGTGACGAGATCGAGCTTGGTGCGGTGGAGCGGCTGCTCGGCAATGCGGCTTCCAAAGTGTCGATGTCGTCGACCAAGTCTTCGACCGGCCATCTCCTGGGAGCAGCCGGCGCCATCGAAGCGATCTTTTCGATTCTCGCGATTCGCGACAATGTCGCACCGCCGACCATCAATCTTGATAATCCGTCGGTACAGACGGCAATCGATCTCGTTCCGCACACCGCGCGCAAGCGCGAGATCAATGTGGCGCTCTCGAATTCCTTCGGTTTCGGCGGCACCAACGCCTCGGTTATTCTTCGGCGCGTGATCAATTGATGCATGTCGGCAGGAATCGGTTACTGAGAAATCACCGTTTCGCCGCATTCAGTGATAAATCGTAGGACCGGGCGCAAGATGACCGGCCGCTCGCGAATAGGCGAGGCCACTAGAGCGACAGGACTCAGGTTGCATCGATGAGTGAAAGGCCGCCCATTTCGCCTCGCAGCCCGCGCGCCGCGCTGGAGCCCGAGCAGGTGCCACCCCCGCCGAAACGCTCGGAGCGGGCGCGTAATCCCTTTGTCGTGGTCGGCAACGCCATCATCACCATCGTCGTGTTGCTGCTGATCGGCACCGGCACGACGTATTATTACGGCAAGCAAACGCTGGAAACGCCGGGGCCGCTGCAGGAGGACAAAGTCGTCAACATTCCTGCGCGCGCCGGCAAGAGGGACATCGCCGACGTCCTGCAGCGCGAGGGTGTGATCGACGTCAATCCATGGGTGTTCATCGGCGGCGTGCTGGCGATGAAGGCGAGTTCCGACCTGAAACCCGGTGAATATTCGTTCCAGAAGAATGCGAGCCTGCGCGATGTCATCGCCACCATCGTCGAAGGCAAGGTGGTGCAGCACGCCGTCACCATTCCGGAAGGGCTGACCTCCGAGCAGATCGTGGAGCGGCTTGGTGACAACGACATCTTCTCGGGCTCGGTGCGGGAGATTCCGCGCGAAGGCACGCTGTTGCCGGAGACCTACAAGTTCCCGCGCGGCACCACGCGCGACCAGGTGATCCAGCGCATGCAGCAGGCGCAGAAGCGCGCGGTCGCGGATATCTGGGAGCGCCGCAGCCAGGATCTGCCGATCAAGAGCCCCGAGCAGCTCGTGACGCTCGCCTCGATCGTGGAGAAGGAAACCGGCAAGCCTGACGAGCGAAGCCGCGTCGCCGCGGTGTTCGTCAACCGGATAAAGCAGAAGATCAAGCTGCAGTCCGACCCGACCATCATCTACGGCCTGGTCGGCGGCAAGGGCACGCTGGGGCGCCCGATCAAGCGCAGCGAAATCACCCAACCGTCGCCCTACAACACCTATGTGATCGACGGCCTGCCACCGGGACCGATCAGCAATCCCGGGCGCGCCTCGCTCGAGGCGGCTGCCAATCCGGCGCGCACGCGCGATCTGTTCTTTGTGGCTGACGGCACCGGCGGCCATGCCTTCACCGAAACCTACGATCAGCACCAGAAGAACGTCGCCAAGCTTCGCGCGAGCGAAAAACAGGTGCAGAACGACACGGTCGAGCCTGCGGATGACGCGCCGCCGCCGGCAGCAGCGCCAGCCGCCGCCGATGCCCCGACCGCCGCGACGCCGCCAAAGCCGGCGGCCAAGAAGCCGGCCCGTGCGCCTGTGCCGCCGAGGCAAGGGGCCGCGCAAACCGCTCCGGCGCCGACCGTCCAGCAATAGCGCTGGGCTGCCAGCCGGGCGGCCGGACTCCACTTTTTCTGAAAAGGTCTTATGGTCCCGCGCGTTGGGTGCCAGCGAATCTCTGCCAGCTCCATTTTATCTCCTGTTCTTGAGGATACTCACGCCATGGCGCTATCGAGCATGACCGGTTTTGCCCGAAGCCACGGCGCGAGCGGGCCCTATACGTTCGAGTGGGAGCTGAAGTCGGTCAATGCCAAGGGTTTTGACTTGAGGCTGCGGCTGCCGCCGGGCTGGGACGAATTGGAGGCTCATGCCAAGAAGCGCGCGGGCGAGGTCCTTTCGCGCGGCACGGTCTACGCCAATTTCAACCTCAAGCGCGCGGGCGCGCTGTCGACGATCCGCATCAACGAGGACGTGCTGTCGTCCGTGGTGAAGGTCGCGCACCAATTGGCCGGCAAGATCGATGCGGTCGCGCCGAGTATCGACGGCCTGCTCGGCATCAAGGGCGTGATCGAGGTGGTCGAGCCCGAGAGCGACGAGGAGGAAGACGAGGCCGCAAAGGCCGCGGCCGCAGCGTCCTTTGACGAAGCGCTCGCCAATCTCGTGGCGATGCGAAAGCGCGAGGGCACGGCGCTCGGCCAGATTCTCTCCCAGCGCATGGACGAGGTCGAGACCCTGGCGAAAAAAGCCGAGGCCGCGCCGGGCCGCAAGCCGGAGGCCGTGCGCGCCCGGCTCGCCGAGCAGGTCGCCGCACTGCTTGAGACGTCCGAGCGCTTCGATGCCGACCGCTTGACCCAGGAGGCGCTTTTGATCGCGGCCAAGGCCGATATCCGCGAGGAGCTCGACCGCATCGCCTCGCATATTTCGCAGGCGCGCGAATTGATCGGCAAGGGCGGCCCGATCGGGCGCCGGCTCGATTTCCTGGCGCAGGAATTTCACCGCGAGGTCAACACCTGCTGTTCGAAATCCAACGACATCGAGCTGACCAATACGGGCCTGGAGATGAAGAACGTGGTCGAGCAGTTTCGCGAGCAGGTCCAGAATCTGGAGTGAGGCGAGATGGCTGAGCGGCGCAGCTTTGACGGAGTGGAACGGCGCGGCCTGATGTTCGTGCTGTCCTCGCCCTCCGGCGCGGGCAAGACCACGCTATCGCGCCTGCTGATGGAACGCATGAAGGGCCTGCGCATGTCGGTTTCGGCGACCACGCGGTCGATGCGTCCGGGCGAGGTCGAAGGCAAGGATTATCAATTCGTCGACCACGCCCGCTTCGAGGAGATGGTGAAGCAGCACGAACTTCTGGAATGGGCCACGGTATTCGACAACCGCTATGGCACTCCGCGCGCGCCGGTCGAAGCCGCGCTTTCCGCTGGCCAGGACGTGCTGTTCGACATCGACTGGCAGGGCACCCAGCAGCTACGCGAGAAGGCGCGCGCCGATGTCGTCAGCGTGTTCATCCTGCCGCCCTCGGCTGCCGATCTGGAAAAGCGCCTGCATTCGCGCGCACAGGATTCCCATGACGTGATCCGGCGCCGCATGAGCCGCGCCAGCCACGAGATGAGCCATTGGGCCGAGTACGATTACATCGTGATCAACCACGAGATCGACGAAGCCTTCGCCGAGGTACAGTCGATCCTCAAGGCCGAGCGGCTGAAGCGTGAGCGCCGCACGGGGTTGACGACGTTCGTGCGCGAGTTGCAGCGGCAATTGGAGAAGTAGCGGCGCGTAACCTAAGCTCACGCGCTATGCGGCCGCGTGTTCTCCAGCTCCTGGTGCAATTGCTCGGTCAACCGCGCCAGGAAATCCTCGATCTTCTCGACCCGATCGGAGCCCGCTTCGCTCTCGCTCATCGCCAGCGAAAAATCGGATTCCCGCGCTCTGACGTGCCGGTCATCGAGATCGGCGACATCCTGGTTCGAGTGCAGGCGCGGCTCGTCGACCCACGGCGCCCGGTTCGGGTTCTGCGCGTCCTGCCAGGCGTTGCGTTCGCGCAGCCAGTCGTTGCGGCGACGGCGGCGGCCGAGGCGATACACGGCGCTGCCGGTCAGGCCTGCGAGCGTCAGCGCGCCGAAGGCAACCATCAAAAGTTTCTGGATCGAGCCGCTCGGGCGCTCTGGCGGTGCAGGGCTTGCTGCCGGTGGAGGCGAGGTATCAGTGGCATTGGCCATGTTGGCGTTGGCCGTGTTGTCCTGCGCGTCCGCCGCCATCAGCGTGGCGTCCGGCTGCGGTGACGGCGAGGGGGCGGCTGCGTCAGCCGACTGTGGCCAGCGCGAGGCCAACGCTGCCGGAGCGGGGGCGCTGTTACCAGCCTCGGCGTTGTTAGCCGCCGTGTTGGCTGCTTGTGGGGCCGGCCAGACCGAAGGCGCCGCTGCGGCATTGGTGCTGTCCGGTGAGGCCGCCTTTGGCGCAATCTCGGCATGTGCGTCGGCGAAGGTGCGCGCCGAGGCAGGGTCCGCTTTCGCGGGCGGAGCCTGGTCCGACACGGCCTGCTTGTCGTCGTCGGCGCTGGCCGAAATGTCATCCTGCCCGCGCACATACCAGCAATGGCGGCCGGTTCCGCGTTCGATGTGGTAATACCAATGCTTGCCCTGAGCGCTGTCTCCCTTCGGTTCCGTCAGACAGCTATCGGCGGCGTTGACGGAGCGTGAGGGGAGGGCCGTCGAGACGGCAGCCGCTGCGACACCGATCAGAAGGGTCGAGGCGACTTTCGCTGTGACGTGGAACATACGCATCTCCGGTTACGCTAGGTCACTTGGCTTGCTCCCAAATCTCGAAGGGAAGTTGGGTCGCAATGGGCCGCAAATCCGGAGAGGTTTGGGCTTAATTCGGGCTCGTGTTCCGCCCCCGAAAAGCCGGGATTTGCCTAAGGCTGCGCGCTATTGTCGCGTTGCCGATCAGCCTGCCGCGGCAGGCAGCGCCGTTTTGGCCGCAAGCTGCCTCACTCGCTCGCCAGCACGTCCGAAAACAGCACGTAGCGTTCGCCGTTGAAGCGCACCAGCCGCATCTGCTTGATCGGACGGTGATCGGTCGGGCTCGAGGTCAGCTTGATGCCGGGCAACAATAGCGGCAGTTCCATGTCGAGATGGGTGGCCTTGTCCATGACGTTCTCGCGCGTGAGATTGTCGCCGCACTGCTTGAGCAGCTCCACGACAGCGTGCCCGATATTGTAGCCATAGGGCGCGTAATAATCGCTCTTGTCGACATGCGGATTGTACTTGTCCATCCACACATTCCAGGCCTTCATTTCCGGATCATCGTGCCACTGCGGATCGAAGGGATCCTTCTGATAGGCGGCCGAGATGATGCCCTTGGCGGCTGCGAAGCCTGCGGGGCGGATCGCGCCCGCGATCGAGGAGCCGACGCTGGAGACGAACTCCTGCGGATGCCAGTCGATGTCATACGCCTTGCGGATCGCTTGGGCGGCGAATTTCGGCACCGAGAAGATCAGCATCACGTCGGCGCCGGCGGCCTTCAGCGACACGATCTGCGAGTCGACCGTCGGATCTGACGTGTTGTAGGTCTGCTGCGAGACGATCATCTTGTCGGCTCTCTCGCCAAGCCCGCGCTTGAAGCCGATGAGATAGTCGCGGCCGAGATCGTCGTTCTGCGAGAGGATGCCGATCTTGGCATCCGGCTTGTTGGCGAGAATCCATTTGGCGTAGATCTCGCCTTCGGATGCGTAATGCGGCGTCCAGCTCAGCGTCCACGGATAATGCTCGGGATCGTTGAAGACGGTGGCGCCGGTGCCAATGAAGAGATGCGGCACCTTCTTCTGGTTGATGTATTTGACCACCGCCATGTTGGTCGCGGTGCCGACGTTGTTGACCATGAAGAGAACTTCTTCGCTCTCAATCAGCTTGCGGACCTGCTCGACCGTCTTGGGCGGGCTATAGGCGTCATCGAGTGCGATATAGTTGATCTTGCGCCCGTTCACGCCTCCCTGATCGTTGATCGTCTGGAAGTAGGCGGTCGCCGAGATCGCGCCGGCGGAGTAGGCCGACGCCGGACCGGAGAACGGCGTGGTGGTACCGATCTTGATTTCCTTATCAGTCACCCCCGGGCCATATTGCTTCTGCGCGAACGCAGGTAGCGCGGTGAAAAGCACGAGCACCGCGCCGGCGGTGCGCGCCCAAAATTTCCTCCAGACCATTTTCTCCTCCCGTTCTTTATCGACGGCGAGGGCCGGCGTGTTTTTATGGTCTAGTTTTTCAGGACGATACGTCCCACGACTTTCCCGGCTCGCAACGCGTCGATCCATTTCTGCACATCACCCATCGGCTCTTCCTTCATGGGCGTCGGCTTGATCTTTCCGGCGCGCGCCAGCGCCATCAGTTCGCGCGCCTCGGCCAAGGTGCCGACCATGAAACCTTCGATGGTCATGCGCTTGTAGATCCACTGCACCATCGGCAGGCTGAAATTTCCGCCCATCAGGCCGGAGACCACGATCTTGCCGCCGCGCGCGATCACGCTGACCGCAAACGCCATCGACTTCTCGTTGCCGGCGAAGTCGACGATCTCATCAAACCCGCCCTCGGTCTCCCTGATAATTCGTTTAACGACATCGGGCTCGGTGGGGTCATAGGCGACAGCAGCGCCGTTCTGCAGCGCCGTTTCCCGCGCGGCGGGATTTAGGTCCGCGACTGAAATCTTCTGCTTGAACATGGCTTGCGCGAATGACAGGCCCATCATGCCAACACCGCCAAGCCCAATGAGCAGCAGATTGCGTTGCCGCGGCCGGTCGACCAGCCGCTTGAGCGCGCCATAGGCGGTGACGCCCGAGCACATCAAGGTCGCGGCCTGGTTGACGGACAGGGGATCGTAGTCGAGCAGATATTTGGCGTCGGGCACCAGCACATGGGTTGCGAACCCGCCGTCGATGGAGACGCCGAGAAAGCGCTGCTTGATGCAAAGATTCTCATCGCCATTGGCACAATCGCGGCACTGGCCGCAGCCGATCCAGGGGAATACCGCCTTCTTCTTGCCGATCAGGTCGCGGGATACGTCCGGCCCGACTTCGTCGACGACGCCGGCGATCTCATGGCCGAGCGTGAATGGCAGCGTCATGCCGCGCGTGGTGTCGAGCCGCTTGCCGCCGCCGAGATCGGCGTAGCCGTCCTGGATGTGCAGGTCGGAATGGCAGAGCCCGCAGCGTTCGATGCGGACCAGCACCTCTTTGCTCTGCGGTTTCGGTGTATCGACGATGGTCTCGCACAGCGGCGCATCGAATTTGACCAGCGATTGTCGACGCATCTGCGCCATTCTACTTCTCCCTCAAGCAGTCTTTGATTTCTCGTTTCGTATATCGGCCAATTCATGCGCCATGGCAACAAAGCCGGAGATCGGCACGGTTTCGGCGCGGCGCGTCGGATCGATGTCGGCCGCGGCGAGCAGCTTCAGGGGATCGGCGGGTAGCGATTTCAGGCTTTGCCGCAGCATCTTGCGGCGCTGGTTGAAGGCGGCTGCGGCCACCTGCTCCAGCGCCCGGCGGTCGCAGGGCTCGGGCTTCTCGCGGGGCACCAGCCGCACCACCGACGAGGTCACCTTCGGTTGCGGCACGAAGGCAGCCGGCGAAATGTCGAAGAGTATCTTGGTCTCCGCGCGCCAATTGGCGAGCACGCCGAGCCGGCCATAGGCCTCCTCGTCAGCGTGCGCAACGATGCGCTCCGCGACCTCGCGCTGGAACATCAACACCATCATGTCGTACCAGGGCGGCCATGGCTCGATCGAGAGCCAGCCGATCAGAAGATTGGTCCCGATGTTGTAGGGCAGGTTGGCGACGATCTTGGCCTTGCTCGAGCCGAGATAGGGTTTTGGATCGAAGGTCAGCGCGTCGGCGTTGACGATCTCGAGCCGTCCCGGATATCGCCTGGCGATCGCTTCCAGCGCGGGGATCACGCGTTCATCATGCTCGACAGCGATCACATGTGCCGCACCGAGTGCGAGCAGAGCGCGCGTCAATCCGCCCGGGCCCGGGCCGATCTCGATCACGGTTGCGTCTTCGAGCGGGCCGGCTGCGCGCGCGATGCGTGCGGTGAGGTTGAGGTCGAGCAGAAAGTTCTGGCCCAGCGATTTGCGTGCCGACAGCGAATATTCGCGAATGACCTCGCGCAGCGGCGGCAGGTCGTCGATCTGGCTCATCTGGTTGTCGCGGCCGCCATGCGATCCGCAAGCCGCAGTGCTGCGACGAGGCTTGCCGGATTGGCGCGGCCGGTGCCGGCGATATCGAAGGCGGTGCCGTGATCGGGCGAGGTGCGCACGAAGGGCAGCCCGAGCGTCACGTTGACGCCGTCGTCGAAGGCGAGCGTCTTGATCGGGATCAGCGCCTGGTCGTGATACATGCAGATCGCGCAGTCATAGGTTTTCCGCGCGGCTTGGTGGAACATGGTATCGGCCGGCAGCGGGCCGCGGACGTCGAGGCCTTGCGCGCGCAGGATCTCGATGGCCGGCGCGACGATGGTCTTGTCCTCGGTGCCGAGCGAGCCGTCCTCGCCGGCATGCGGGTTGAGGCCGGATATCGCCAGGCGAGGGCGGGCGAGGCCAAAGCTCTTGTTGAGGCCAGCCGCGACGATGCGCGTAGTGTCGACGATCAACTCGGTGGAAAGCTGCTTGATCGCCTCGCGCAGCGAAAGATGAATCGTGACCGGCACCACCGCGAGCAAAGGCGACCACAGCATCATCACCGGCTGCGGCGTTTTGCCATTCGTTGCGGCGAGCTCGGCTAGAAACTCGGTGTGGCCGGGATGGCGGAAGCCCGCCTGGTAGAGCACGCTTTTCGCAATCGGGTTGGTGACGACGGCGCTTGCTTGTCCCGACTGAACGTCGGCGACCGCCCGGCGGATCGAGGCGAGCGCGGCGTCTGCGCTGGATGCATCGGGTTGGCCGGGCCTGGCGGTGGCAGGCTTGCCGG
>Ga0210410_10002789_pt1 | contig 15611 bp, 13 predicted proteins | sample IncBWC4MmetaG_FD_161058 | JGI IMG/M metagenome (GOLD analysis project Ga0210410, IMG submission 161058) | Forest soil microbial communities from Barre Woods Harvard Forest LTER site, Petersham, Massachusetts, United States - Inc-BW-C-4-M | ecosystem: Environmental > Terrestrial > Soil >... | reverse complement strand
TGCGCCGGTCCCACGGCGGCGCATGGAGACGGAAAATACCGTGCAGGAGCTGACGACGCTCGCTCGCGCCGAGATCACCATCGAAATCGGTGGCGTTCCGGTCCGCGTGCATTCGACGAATGACAGTTTCCTGGAGATGTTGGAACTCCGATACGCAGGGTTTGTGACTCTTGGCAGCCGTGCGGGATTCGAGTTCGACATTGAACTGGCAGAACCCAGCAGCGGTGATGCAGATGCCGAGCTTCGGGTGAATTGGGATTCCGGGCGATGGCGCGTCGAGCGCGGCGATTTTGCCGCGGAGTTCAATCCGCTGACGCGACGTGGCAAAATCCGCCAGTCGCCGAACCCCTATTCGATTGATGCCGTATTTCGCATTCTGCACACGCTGTTGCTGGCGCAAGAAGGGGGATTCCTGCTGCACGCAGCAAGCGCCATCCGCAACGGCAAGGCCTTTGTGTTTGCGGGAGTTTCCGGCGCGGGCAAGACCACCATTGCAAGCCTGGCGCCTTCGGATGCGACGCTACTGACGGACGAAATCTCCTACGTGCGGAAAGATGAGGACCATTACGCAGCATTCGGAACGCCATTTACCGGCGAGCTTGGCAAGCTTGGTGAGAACGTTTGCGCGCCGATTGCCGGCTTGTATCTGCTCGAAAAAGGACCGATAAACCATATCGCTCCGGTCACCGCCGCCGAAGCCAGCCGCGCTTTTCTCGCGAATGTGCTTTTCTTCACCGAGGATCAGGAGCTGGTCCGCTCGGTGTTTCACTCCGCGTGCGAGTTTGTTGGCCAAGTGCCGGTGTACCGGCTCACGTTCGTGCCCGATTCCCGCGTATGGGAGATGCTCACGTGAGTTGCAAACTCTACGTGGCGCGCAGCCGCAGCGTTGCGGCACGCAAGCTGGGCGATGAAATGTTGATCATGTCGGGCCGCGATTCGACCTTGTTTACTTTGGACGAAGTGGCAACGATCCTTTGGGAAGCAGCGGATGGATGGAAGCCTCTCGACGAGATCGTGGAAGAAAAGATTTGCAAGGAATTTGAAGTGGAGCGCGGCGAGGCTTTGCAGGATGCCGTAGCGCTGGTGGAGGGCCTCGCAGAGCACGGAATCCTGCTGCTTTCGAGCGAGCCACTCGGCGAGCCGAAATTGCAAGGCCAGGTCGAGCGATGAGTTCGCTCATGGTGGAAATGAGCGCGAAGGCGCTCGAGCTCGGCGTTCCTCTCAGCGCGCAAATTGATCTCACCTACCGGTGCAATGAGCGCTGCGTTCACTGCTATCTCGACCACGACGATCATGGGGAGATGACAACTGGCGAACTCAAAAAGCTTCTCGACGAACTTGCGTCTGCCGGGGTTCTTTTTCTCACGTTGAGCGGGGGAGAAATCCTGCTTCGCAAGGACTTCTTCGAAATCCTCGAGTACGCCCGCGAGCTAACCTTTTGTGTGAAGCTAAAAACCAATGCGATCTTGATTCGGGAGGCCGAAGCTGAGCGGATTCGCTTGCTCAATGTGGATTCGATACAGGTGAGCATTTACTCGCACCGTCCGGAAGTTCACGATGCGATTACCAAGGTTCCTGGATCGCTGAAGCGCTCTTTGGACGCGATTCGATTTCTTAAGGCGCAAGGATTGAAAGTCATCGTCGCGGACGTTCTCATGCGCCAAAATGCTGAGGACTATCCGAAAGTCCGCGCACTGGCGGAAGAACTTGGCGCGGAGTTCACGCTCGATCCGACGATCACGCCGAAAATGGACGGCGACCGGTCGATTCTCGGACTGAATGCCGGCGAGATAGCTCTCCAGAAAGTGTTTCGCGATCAAGCTCTGGTCGGGAATGTGGAGGAGTTTTGCGCTCCGCCCTCGAAGGCCGATGGAGATGATTTCGAAGCGCTTCCGTGCAGCGCCGGGCACACGGCCTGTTACATTTCTCCGTATGGTGATGTCTATCCCTGCGTCCAATTCCCTCTTCCCAGTGGAAATGTACGCCGCACTCCGTTCTTTGAGATCTGGCAGCATTCCGAAGCGCTCAATGAGGTACGTTCGATCCGGCTGGGCGATCTGACGACTTGCTCTCATTGCGTTCATCTGTCCGGCTGTACGCGCTGCCCCGGCTTGGCGTATATGGAAGGAAACATGCGCGGGCCTTCGGTTCAGGACTGCGAGAAATCATTTGCAAGAACGGGCATAGCCTCGGTGAATTTGCTGTCCAAGAAATCTTCCAATGCCGCGCTGGTGCAGATTCAAGGCCTGCGGACGCGCGCCAGCGCAGCGTAAATTGGCATTGGGCCAGCACGCCGGTCGAGTCGCCCAGTCCTGGCCGATGAGGCGTCACGCAAATTCGGGAGATTTGGCGGCGGCAGCCCTTCGCTCGCGTGCCAGCGACGTTTGCTGCAGTTAAAAAAGCAACGGACTGCTGCTATCCTTCTAGGGGGAAGCCGCTCCTCTCGGTCCATCTACCAGCCAAATGAGGATTGCCGTTTGCGGCGTGTGCACGGCGTTTTCTCTGTGTTGTGGGCTATGGGAATTGGAGCGGCGTCGAACGGATGAAAGTTCTTGTTACGGGCAGCAGCGGATTGATTGGCTCGGAAGCAGCCGAACACTTCGACCGGCACGGGCACGAAGTTGTCGGCGTGGACAATAACATGCGGCGCGTTTTTTTTGGCGCGGCCGGCGACACGCTTTGGAACCTGGAGCGACTGAAAGCGGCGACCAAACGGTTTCAGCATGCCGCGTTGGACATTCGCGACCGTCCGGGCATGGAAGAGCTGTTTCGAACGCACCGGTTTGACCTGATCGTGCATTGCGCGGCGCAGCCCTCGCATGATAAGGCGCGAGAAATTCCTCTGCTGGATTTTGACGTCAACGCGCTGGGTACCGTGAACCTTCTGGAAGCCACGCGGCAGCACAGTCCTGAAGCGGTTTTCGTATTTCTTAGCACCAACAAAGTTTATGGGGACGCGCCGAATGAGATTCCGCTCAAGGAACTCGAAAAGCGCTACGACTACGCGAGGCCGGAAGATTTTGCCGGCGTGGACGAAACTTGCCGGATCGATCGCACAATGCATTCGCTGTTTGGAGCTTCGAAAGCCGCGGCTGATCTTGTCGCGCAGGAGTATGGACGGTATTTCAATATGAACGTCGGTGTCTTTCGCGGAGGGTGCCTGACGGGGCCTTCCCATTCCGGCGTGGAGCTCCATGGCTTTCTGTCGTACTTGGTAAAGGTCACGCTGGCGGGGGGCACGTATTCTGTGTTTGGTTATAAGGGCAAGCAGGTGCGCGACAACATTCATAGCCACGACGTGGTGCGCGCGATCGAGGAGTTTGCCGCGAACCCGCGGCCCGGCGAGGTTTACAATTTGGGTGGGGGCCGCGAAAACAGCGTCTCCATGCTGGAAGCCATCGAGCGGATTGAACATATGACCGGATTGAAGCTGAATTGGCGGTACGTCGAGGAAGCGCGCAAGGGCGATCACATTTGCTACATCTCGAATCTCGGAAAATTTCGGAGCCATTATCCGAATTGGAAGATCACGAAGGGATTGGACGCAATTCTAGAAGAGATTATCGCGTCGCAGCGGGCACAAATGACTCCGTCCGCTGCACGATGAATGAAGTCAGGCAAGACATGCTCACGTTTTTCACGACGGCAAAGCCTTTTCGGGAACACAACGGCACTATCCAGCGCAACGCGCTGAAAAGCTGGACGTTGCTCCACCCGGACGTGGAGGTAATTCTCTTCGGTGACGATGAAGGCGCGGCCGAGGCCGCGCGCGAATTGGGCATCCGCCACGAACTGCATACTGAAAAGAATGAATCGGGCTCAAACCGGATGGACTACATGTTTCTGCGCGCGCAAGAGATCGCGCGCCACGATGTTCTCTGCTACAGCAATTGTGACATCCTAATGATGGACGATTTTTTGGCGGCGCTCGGGCGCGTGAAAGCGGCTCATGCAGAGTTTCTGATAGTCGGCCGCCGCTGGGACGCGGAAATCAAGGAGCCCTACGAATTCGAACGCAATGATTGGCGAACCCGGCTGCGGAGCCTCGCGCTGCGGGAGGGTAAGCAGCGCACGCCCGATTACATTGATTACTTTGTTTTTTCGCGCGGGGTGTTTGGCGCGGATTTGCCGGCGCTCGTTGTGGGGCGGGTGTTCTGGGACAACTGGGCAGTCTGGAAAGTGCTGGATTCGAAGCGACCGGTCGTGGATGTTTCGGCGGCGGTCCTGGCCGTGCACCAAAACCACGACTATTCCCACGTTCCGCAAGGCAAGCATGACGTTTACTACGGGGAAGAAGCCGGAAGAAATTATCAGTTAGCGGGAGGGTGGAAACATCTGCGGACGATCGCGGATGCCACTGAAGTGTTGAAGGAAAGCGGTTTGAAGCCCAACACGATGCGCCACTGGGCGGCTGTGAAGCGCTACGCGCGCCAGGCGGGACGCGTTCTGTTGTATGACATCCTCCAGTCGATGTGGTTCTTCTTTCTCAGGATCACGCGGCCCGCGCGCCGGGCACTAGGTCTGCGCGCGGGGACGCTGCCGCGCTCGCGCGAGAAAGTTTAGATGCGCGTGGGAATGCCAGAATGAAAATGCCTTTCTTCTCGGTCCTGATCGATACCTATAATTACGGACTATTTATTGAAGAGGCGGTTCAAAGCGTCCTGGCGCAGAAGTTTCCGGCGGAAGAACGCGAGATTCTGGTGGTGGATGACGGTTCGACGGACGACACCGAGGAGCGGCTAAGGAAATACGGAGATGCCATTCGTTATCTGCGCAAGGTGAATGGCGGGCAGGCATCGGCGTTTAATTTTGGCTTCGAACACGCGTGCGGCGAAGTCATCGCCTTGTTGGATGCAGACGACGTCTGGCTGCCGGACAAACTTGAGCGCGTGCATGAGACGTTCGAACGCAATCCGGCGGCGGGGATGGTTTACCACCGCGTGCATTTATGGAAAAGCACGGGCGAACTTTCAGAGGATTCCTATTTCATTCCCATTTCAGGGAACGTTGCGGAGAGCCGGCGCGCTTTGCTGCAATATCCGATGGTAGGAACGTCGTGCCTAGCGTTCCGCCGATCCGCACTGAAGGAGTTGCTGCCGGTGCCGGAATCACTGCGCTCGCAGGCGGATGCCTATTTGACCGCGCTGATTATTTTTGTGGCGTCGGTCGTTGCGGTACCGGAATTTTTGAGCAAGTACCGCTTGCATGGCGCAAATCTGTTCCAGAGCGACGCGGAACGCGTGACGCGAAGCCAAGTGGAACACCGGATGGCCATGCGCGGCGCGCTCCTTTCGGAAATTGAAATGTGGCTGGGCAAACACGGCAAAGATGTGAATTCTTACGACATTCGCGCCTATCTCAAACAGTGGAGCAAAGCGCAAGAGCGGGATGGATTCGCTCTTCTAGCGCCAGGGCGCTGGAAGTATTTTCACCACTTGCTGGAATATCTGCGGATCTACGGCGAAATCATGACGGCGCGGCATCGTGCGTACAGTTACGTGCGCGCGTTTGCGGCGCTCTTCCTGGGCTATCATCATCTGCATCTGCTGGATGATTTGCGCGTGAAGGGCAAGGGCATGATGGTTTCTTCCGCCGGGAAGAGTCCGGCGGAGAAAGAAAAAGTGCTGACGGCAAAGGGCTGAGATGATGGCATCGCAGAGAGCAACAAGCCCAGAGATGGTTCCGGCCGCAAAGAGCGGTGAACTGGGGAGAACCGCGGGCGCTGGCATCTGTCCTGCTTGCGGGGAAGCATCGCGCGAGCCTGCTATTGAACGTTACGGAAAATACGAGCGATTTGGGTGTGGAGTTTGCGGGCTGCAGTTTTGGGAGCCGCGCGAGATGCCGGACGCGCGATGGTACGAGCAGATGTACGGAGGAAGGGATCAAAACGTGCTGCCGCTGGAGCCGGGGCACAAGTATTTTCTGGCGGATCCCCTTGCGCCAGGCAGCGGAGCGCTGCTGGATATCGGCTGCGGGACGGGGAATTTTCTAGCGGCCGCGCGCGACAAAGGCTATCGCGTGACGGGGATCGAGCTCGATCGCAATGCCGCGCGGTTTGCGAAAGAAAAGCTCAATTTGCAAAATATATTTCCACTGACCATTTCAGAATTCTCCGAGCAATATCCGGATGAGAGTTTTGATGTGGTTACTTTTTTTGAGGTGCTGGAGCATCAGGCGGCACCGGTTGAATTCCTGCAAAAGATAAGGTCGTGCGTGCGGGCCGGTGGCTTGATTGCACTGAGCGTGCCGAATCGCGAGCGGTGGATGAGCGGCCCGGATGTGCTGGATTATCCGCCGAATCATTTTTTGCGATGGAGCGCGGGATCGCTCCGCAAATTTCTCGGCGCGCAGGGTTTCGAGATTCTGTCTGTCCGCGAGCAGCCCGCGGGCATTGCGTATACGGCGCAGATGATTAACGTGGCACTGCGCACGGGAATGACGCGGCCAGCGGCGGGCGAAACATCGGCGAGTTTTCGAGACGTGATGCAAATGGCGCCGGAACAGGCGGAAGCCGTTCTGCAAGCGAAGCCGACGATGCGACGACGCGCTATGGAAATGCTTGGGCGAATCAAGCATGCTGCATGTTTTCCGCTTGCGGTGGCGGCGTTTCCGTACGTGCGGATGCGCGGGTACAAAGGTACATACATGTATTGTCTGGCGCGCAAGCGCGACTGAGAATTTTCGCGGAGCGATATTTGGCAAAGACTTATGCCAGCGTATTGATTGACACGTATAACCACGAGCGCTTCATCGAGCAGGCGATTGTGAGTGTGCTGGAGCAGGATGTTTCCGCTTCGGAGCGTGAGATTATCGTGGTGGACGATGGCTCGACGGATCGCACGCCGGAGATCGTGCGCAAGTTCGAGCCGCGGGTGCGATTGCTGCGCAAGGAAAATGGCGGGCAGGCTTCGGCGTTCAATGCCGGTATTCCAGAGTGCAAGGGAGAGATCATTGCGTTTCTGGACGGCGACGACTGGTGGGCGCCGGGAAAACTCCGACGGATCGCCGGTGTATTTGCGAAAGAGGTCACAGTTGGCTTCGTGGGCCACGGTATCATCGAAACTTTTGCAGATCGCACGGAACATATCGTCGCTCCGGAAAAAGATGAAAGATTGACGCTCAATTCACTCGCGGCGGCCCGCGTGTTCCGTTTGCGGAAGAGTTATTTGGGAACGAGCCGGATGGCGGTGCGGACGCAACTGGCGCTGAGGATACTACCGATTCCAGAAGCGTTGGTCATAGAAGCAGATGAGTATTTATTCACGCTAGCCGCTGCATTGGGCGAAATCATTATCCTTCGGGAGGCGCTGACTCATTACTTCATTCATGGAGGCAACCTCTATCTAGCTCCCGGGGGTGGCGGGAACGGCCTGCGCCGAAAGCAAAGGGTCATGCAAGTGTTAGCGAGTTCATTGCGAGCGATACTCACTACAAAAGGAATTCCTGCGGACGTTATCGAATGCGTGGTCGAAATCGTCCAAGCAGAAGCGAATCAACTGCGCCTGATGACAGACGGAGGAAAGCCGTGGGAAACATTTCGGACGGAGAACAAGATGTATGAGGTGTTACACGCGGATGCATCCCGGGGACACCGGCTGTTTCGCGCGATGAGCATGCTTCCAGCGCTGGTGCTTCCTCCGCGCCAGTACTACGCGGCCCGGCACTGGCTCTCTTCGCGTCCGTGGTACCGCCGATTGCGAGCGAAAGCCATGCCTGTTCCGGGAATCACGCGTGTCGCTGGTCCTGGAGAGTTCAAAGCATGAGTCTGAGGACGCAGTACGACGAGTGGCACAATCGAGCACTCACAAACGATCCCGGATTTGAGGATGCGTCGACTCCCTGGTACAAATTGGTGCGCGAACAGATTGGCGAGGTCTCCGGTCTGCGAGTACTGGAGGTTGCCTGTGGCCGTGGTGGCTACGTGAAGGAACTGGCGCGCGCCGGTGCAAATGTTACCGGGTGTGATTTTTCCCACACCGCGTTGCGTGCTGCCAACGCAAAGCTCCTGGCCGCGGAGGTCCCGCCATCCGCCTCGCTGATTCAAGCGGACGCCCAGAATCTGCCTTTCGCCGGGGACTCTTTTGATCTCCTGGTTTCTTGCGAGACGGTCGAGCACCTACCGGACATTCAGAGCGCATTCTCCGAGATGTACCGAGTCACGCGGCCCGGTGGCAAACTCCTCTTGACGACTCCCAACTACGTTAATTTCATGGGACTATACGAGCTCTATGCAAAATTCCGGCATCCAAACCGCAAGGACGACCAGCCGTTCGATCGGCATCAGTGGTTCACGCAGATTCTAAGTCATGTTCGTGGGGCAGGCTGGACAATTCTACGGACGGACGGCACAGTACATCAATTTCCATTTCTTCCAGGACAGGCACCAGTGCGCATCGAAGCGCTGGAAAAGAATCGAATAGTTCGAAAGTTGTTGAGCCCGTTCGCGTTGCACTATTTCGTAATGGCTCAGAAAAAGGGCATTGCATAGGTGAGGATGGACATCCTGATGGGCTCTGGGGTGCCGAAACGCCGCGAAGGAGGTGTTGCGGCGATTATTTATAACCTAGGGCACGAACTAGAGCGCCTGGGTCATCGCCTCACCTATATTTTTCAGGAAGATTTGATAGAGCCAGGAAGCGTATCGCCGCGGTTCAACGAACTTATTTTCTCATTGCGGCTCGGGCGGTACATTTCCAAGAACCGGCAGAAGTATTCCATCGTGAACCTGCATGCCCCGACGGGTTTTCCGTACGGCTTGCGCCGCCGGTGGCATCGTGCAGCGCAGTACCCGCCGTATGTGATGACACTCCATGGACTCGAAGAACGGCGTGTGCACGTGATGAGCCGCGAGGTGAAGAAAGGCCGCGCCTGGAATTATTCATTGAAGAACCGCTTGTGGCATCAGCTCTATCATCATCCGCGTTTTCGCTGGTCCATTCGCACAGCAGACGGCGCGCACACCTACAGCCGGGATGTCTGGACGATGCTGCAACTCAAATACAATTTGGATGCAGATCGCGTTGCATATATTCCGAACGGAGTGGAGCCACGGTTCTTTATTCCGCGGGAATATCCTTCCGGCGAGAGGCTACGGCTGTTGTATGCGGGCACATGGCTCGATCAGAGAGGAATTTTTTATATTCGTGATGCGTTGCGGAATTTGGCACCGCGTATTCCGGGGTTGACGATGATATTCGCGGGTTGCGGCGTTCCGTCCGAAGAGATCCAGAACTTCTTTGGAACAGAACTGGCTGACCGAATCGTCGTTCGCCCGGTTGTTCCCGCGGAGCGCATGCCGGAACTCTATGCTGAGCATGATGCATTTCTCTTCCCTTCTTTAATGGAGGGATTGCCGTCCGTGTTGCTCGAGGCCATGGCCACGGGAATGCCGGTCATTACGACGGAGACCTGCGGAATGCCAGACGTTGTGGAGCACGACTTCAATGGGCTGCTAGTCCGCCCTGCTGATGCGCGAGCGATCGAGGATGCAGTGGTTCGCTTGGCGAACTCCACGGAGCTCCGCCGGAAATTGGGGGAGAATGCTCGCGCGACAATGAAGCGCTACACCTGGGAGAGAGCCGCGCGGCAGCTTGAAGCGCTTTACCGACACGTTCTTGCTACCGAAGCCGAGCGGGGCTAGATTGCCCCGTTGTTAAGACTGATGGAGCAACAAACGCTTGGCATCCTGGAGTGAAAAAACATATGGATGCCCTGGAGGCACTCCCTCGGTTTTTTGTAAGTGTTGATTCTAAATGGTTTAGCGATCCTGTAAGCCTTGTAGAATCAACACTTGCGGGCATTCGTGTAAGTGTTGATTCTAAATCACTTTAGTGTTGGGCTGTTAGACCGGGGCGCTGATTGGAGTGACCCTGAGACTCCCGATTGGGAATTGCCACGCCGGAAATGAAAAAGGCGGCAGGAAGCTGCCGCGCTTGGTGGGAATTCCGCACCATTACCCAAGAAATATAGTAACAAATGTTAGCGGGCCGGTCAACGGGAATTTCGTGGATCGGTTCCAGAATCCGGGTCAGTCGGGTCTAGGAGGCAGGGGGTAGACGTAAAACCCGGCGCTGCGAGGGAAATGTTGAGCTCGCCGACATCGCCGAAAGTGACGCGGTTTTTGGCGCGAGATAATATAGTGATCCAAGGTCCGCTAGCGAGAACGAAAAGGGCAAATTCGAAGATCGCTTGCCGGACTGCCACAGATTCCTGGCAATCGCCGCGATCCACGAGCGTCGTTTCAGACGAGATGCAAATCTCGCAGGACCGACACGACGACAGTTCCTATGAGAAGGCCTATCAATATGCCGGCGATGATATACCATGCGTTAAGGCTCCTTCGACGGGACTTGTTTGACGAAGTGTTTTGCATGAGATGAAACCTACTACATGATGTGGACGTTTGGGCAAAGCGTGAGCGAATGTTTGCCCTGTATGGAACTGGGAGCGCCGCCCGTGCCGGAGGCATCTTTAAGAAGCCTGGTGGACAACTCTCTGAGAGACCAGCGAGTAAATAGAGGGAGGTATGCGGAGATAACCCGCGGCGAATGCTTACAATGGGGATCAATTACTCGCAGATGCATGATTCGTCGGCGTGCATCATCCGCGATGGCGAGCTTCTATTTGCCGTGGCGGAAGAACGCATCAGCCGGGTGAAGCATGACGCCGGGTTTCCGAAAAACGCGATTCAGGCTTGTCTGGATTTCGCGGGTGTTCGTGCTGAGCAACTGGACGAAGTGTGTTTCGGGTGGCAGACGGCTGGGCCGGTCTACCGGCACGATTTGAAATGCTACGCCACGGGGAAGATGCCACTGACGTACCTCAGCGGGCTGAATTCGACCTTGCATTTTCTGAGCATGTGGCATCAAGCGAGCGGGGCGAAGCGATTCGCGCAGCAGTTTGGAAAAACAAAGGCACGGATGCGGTTTGTCGATCATCATCTGGCGCACGCCGTCAGCGCGTATGCGTACTCGGGTTTTGACGATGCCGCCGTGGTGGTAATGGACGGGCGCGGTGCGTGGGAAGCGACGACCATCTGGCACGGACAGGGCGGCAGGCTCGAGCCGGTGCTGATGATTCCGTTTCCAAATTCGGTCGGGTATTTTTACAGTGAGTTCACGGAGTTTCTGGGGTTTCATCGCAACAGCGACGAATGGAAGGTGATGGGGCTGGCGCCCTACGGCCAGCCGGGAGTTGATCTGCGTCCTTTCATTGATCCGGAGGACGCGCCGTACCGGGTTGACACTAAGCGCGTGATCGGAAACGGGTCGCAACTTTTTTCTGGGATGACGCCGCTGCTTGGAGCGCCTCGGGCGGCGGAGAGCGACATTGACGAGCGGCACAAGAACATCGCATATGCGGTGCAGGACATGTGCGAGACGGCGATGATGAGCGTGGTTCGGATGGGGATTGAAAAGACACGATGTCGGAACGTGTGCCTTGCGGGCGGCGTGGCGCTGAATTCGAAAGCGAACGGGAAGATTCTCGCTTCCGGACTGGTGGACAAGTTTTTCGTGCAGCCGGCGGCTTCGGACGACGGAGTGGCGCTTGGAGCGGCGCTCGTTCCGTATCTCGATAACGGCGGGAAATTGTCGATAAAGGCCATGCGGCATGGGTATTGGGGGCCGTCGTTTGACGACGACGCCATCGAGAATAACTTGCGCACGTACAAATTGCGCTACACGCGGCTGGCGGATCCCGCTGCAACCGCGGCGGAGTTGCTTTCCCAGGGGAAAATACTCGGATGGTTTCAGGGACGGATGGAATTTGGCCCGCGTGCGCTGGGGAACCGCTCGATCCTGGCGGACCCGCGCGATCCGGAAATGAATGCCAAGGTGAACAACGCGGTGAAATTCAGGGAGTGGTGGCGGCCGTTCGCACCTTCGTTCAAGAAGGAGGCGGCGGGCGATTATTTGGAAAGCGCCACGGATTCGCCGTTCATGATCGTGACGGCGCAGGTGAAGCCGGAAATGCGCAAGGTGATTCCATCGGTCACGCACGTGGATGGGAGCGCGCGGCCGCAGACGGTTGAGAAAGAAATCAACCCGCTGTATTGGCGGTTGATCGATGAGTTCGGCAAGCGCACGGGCGTGCCGGTGATCATGAATACGTCCTTCAACCTGCGCGGCGAGGCGATTGTGCACACGCCAACGGACGCGCTTCGTACATTCTTCAGCTCGGGAATGGACGCGCTGGTGATCGGGAGTTTCCTCGTCGAAAAATGAGCGTTCAAGCGTGAGCGGATACCGCACCATCGCGCTGCTGGGGCGGCGCGACGAGCCGACCGACGCCGTCGAAGAGTATTGCCATTTTCTTGGCAAGGCTTTGCAGGCGCATAACTACAACTTGAAAATCGAGCGAGTCGACTGGGCGGAACGCGGGTGGAGACGTGCCTTGCGATCCTTGCGGCGGCGTTCGAAAGTCTGGCGCGGGGCGTGGGTGCTCGTGCAATACACAGCGCTGGCGTGGTCGGCGCGGGGTTTTCCGCGGCGATTCCTCCAAGTTCTCAAGATATTGAAAGAGGTGGGCGCGCATGTGGCGGTCGTCTATCACGATTCCGAGCCGTACCATGGCGGGCGGGCGATCGATTGGCTGAGGCGGCGGGCGCAATTGCGAGTGATGCGCGAGGCGATAGCCCTTTCGGATGCGGCCATTTTTACGCTGCCCCTCGAAAAACTTTCCTGGCTCAAGCACTTGCACGGCAAGGCTCTCTTCATTCCAGTCGGAGCAAACCTTATCGCTTCGACGGCAAGGGGCTCCGAGAAGTACAGCGCGAAAGACGGGAAATTGACGATTGCCGTGTTCGGTATCACTGGCGGCGAAGCGGGCCAGAAGGAAATCGAGAGTATTGCTGAAGCGGTTCGTTTTTCCGCTGAACGAGTCAAGAATCTCAGGCTCCTGGTCTTCGGCAGGAATTCAAAAGCGGCAGAGACGGGACTGCGAGCGGCGCTCGGCGATACCCATGTTGAAATAAAAGTTCTGGGTGTTCTACCGGGGGTGGAGGTCGCGCAGACTCTTTGTTCCTCCGATGTGCTGCTCTTTGTGCGCGGGCCCATTTCCACGCAGCGGGGCAGCGCCATCGCGGGGATTGCGTGCGGGTTGCCGGTGATCGCGTTCGAGGGACCGCAGACAACGCCGCCAATCACGGAAGCAGGATTAGCGCTTTATTCGCCGCAGAGACATGGGGATCTGGGCGACGTGCTGGTTCGCGTTCTTGAAGATGAGCACTATCGAGTTTCGCTGGGGCAACGAAGCTGGCTGGCGCAGGCGCAGCACTTTTCCTGGAGCGTGATTGCCGGGCGTTACGCGGAATTCATGCAGAAAAAGAACCCAGTGTGATCATTGGTGCATCTCAACTAAGTCCCTGCGGAAAAGCAAACAGAACTCGCTGTTCCGACGACTCTGCTCCCTGGGAAGCCTAGTAGCTTTTCCGTAACACAGTACTCCACGCCCATTGTGCCGCACGCGCGCTCCCCGGACCATAGAAGTGCATTCCTTGCCAGAACCTGTTTCACGAGTTTAGCGAATGGCCGCGGGGAGCCAAAGAAGACCGTCATGGGTACGCTGAACCACAAGGAATTGGATCAACTCGAACGCCGCGAGCTGCAGATCACCGTTCTCGCCGCGGTCTTCATCCTGGTGCTGGCGGCGGGCCTCGCCGCGTTCATGTACCCGCTGGTGTTCCTCCACCCGATAGGAAACAAGTGGAGTCTCCGCGTAGCGTTCTTCGGTTTCTGCGCGCTGACGGTGCTCTTTGACATTTACCTGCTCGAACGGCAGCGGACGGTGCGCGAGCTGAAGCAGAGGCTGCTGGCGGAACTGGACCGCAACGTGACGCTGCAGCAAGAGGCCAGCGTGGATCATCTGCAGACCATGCCGGATCAGAATTATTTCTGGGACCGCTTGACCATGGAATTCCGGCGCGCGATGACCATGGAGAAGACGCTATCGCTGCTCATCGTGCAGGCCAAGCCCGCCTCCGCACTTGCAAAAAATAAAGAGAACAGCGAGGGTTTGAGCGAGGCGGCAAAGGCGACTTCGCGCAGGCTGCGGCCGTCGGATTCGATTTACCGGCTGGCGACGGGATTGTTTGCGGTGGTGCTGCCGGAGACGGATTCGCTGAATGCCAAACGCGTCGCGGTGCGGCTGCAGGAGGAATTGCAGAATGTGCGCGCGAAGCATGGCACGGCGTTCGACATCACGGTGCACAACTATCCGGAGCAAGTAAAGAGCGCGCACGAATTGGAAGATATTGTGAAGTCACTGCTGCCGGCGCAGGATGTGTGGGCCACTCCTGAACTGACCGGCGCGAAGTAATTCGTTTTTAGTTTTTAGTTTCTATTTTTGTTCTGGCAACAGAGAAATCAGCGAAGGGCCTGTTTCAAATCCTCAATCAAATCCTCTTTGTCTTCAAGACCAATCGAAACACGCACGGTCCCCGGACTGACGCCGGCGCGGCGCAATTCCTCGCTGGTCATGTTGTAGTGCGAGCTGTAAATCGGAAGAATCACCAGCGACTCCACGCCGCCGAGGCTTGCCGCCAGCAGGAACAAGCGCACGTGGTCACAGAAGCGGCGCGCCGCGGGCAAGCCGCCCTTCAAATCAAACGCCAACATGCCGCCGAAGCCGCGCATCTGTTTTCGGGCGAGGGCATGATCCGGGTGCGACTTCAAACCGGGATAGTGCACGCGAGCCACTTTCGAATGGCCTTCGAGGAATTTGGCGACGGCCATGGCGTTTTCGCACTGACGCTGGACGCGCACGCCTAACGTTTTGATGCCGCGGATGAGGAGATAGGCGGCGCCGGGATCCATCGAGCCGCCCATATAAATAATCATCTGGCGCACGCGTTCCATCCAATGCGAATTGCCGACGGCCGCACCGGCGATAATATCGGAGTGTCCGGCGAGAGATTTCGTAGCGCTGTGAACGACCATGTCGTAACCGAGCGCGATGGGATTCTGCAGAACGGGTGTGGCGAAAGTATTGTCAATGATGGAGACGAGTTTGTGCTTCTTCGCGAAGGCCACGGCTTTATGGATGTCCACGAGACGGAGAGTGGGATTCGTTGGCGTTTCGACGTAGAGAACTTTGGTGCGCGAGTTGCCGAGAGATTCGATGCCCGCGAGATCGGTTCCCACCTGGCGAACGGTGATGCCCATATTTGGAAAAACATCGCGCATCAAGCGGTACGAACCGCCGTAAAGTTGTGACGTGGAGATGACTTCGTCGCCGTTTTTCAGCGCGGCGAGAAGGGTGGAGGAGATGGCCGCCATCCCGGAAGACGTGACGACCGCGGCTTCCGCGCCTTCAAGCGCGGCGATTTTCTTCTGCGCGACGGTCAGCGTGGGATTGCCATAACGCGTGTAAATGTAGGCTTTGTTTTTCCCTTCGGCCCACAATTTCATTTCCGCCGTGGAAGAAAACGTGAAGGTAGAGGAGCGGATAATTTCGGTGACGATGGGGCCGTTGACACCGTGGCGAAGGGGTTCGCCGCCATGAATGGCCTGCGTTTGCGGACCGAACTTGCGCTCTGCTATGTTTTTCATGGCGACAATTGTCCACCCCGCGCGGCAGCTACACCAACATCCAATTTGGAGTCCTTCGCCGCT
>Ga0210410_10002788_pt1 | contig 15612 bp, 12 predicted proteins | sample IncBWC4MmetaG_FD_161058 | JGI IMG/M metagenome (GOLD analysis project Ga0210410, IMG submission 161058) | Forest soil microbial communities from Barre Woods Harvard Forest LTER site, Petersham, Massachusetts, United States - Inc-BW-C-4-M | ecosystem: Environmental > Terrestrial > Soil >... | reverse complement strand
GGCTGCGAGTGGAGCAGGCGGCGCGCGAGCTTCATGCCGGCCAGCAGGACCTGCCGGTCGCTCTCGGCCACCAGGTAATTGGGCTGGATGACGGGATGCTCGAACGGGTCGGCCGAGCGCGCGCGGATGTAGCCGATGCTGTCGGGCCGCTGCTGCCAGGAGGCGATGGTCATGCCCGGGAAATCGTCGAGAGTCGACTGCACGCCTTCCTTGTAGCTCGCCGGCGTGAACGTGATCTGCAAATCCGAGCTCTCGGTGGTCTCGCCGGAATGCCAGAAGCAATAGACCATGGTCGGCGACAGCGATAGCAGGCCGCGCCGCGTCGTCGCCCATTTCAGCGCCTCGACCCAGAGATGCCAGCCCTGGCGGAGCTCGTTGATGGTCCTGATGTTCTTCACCCGCGCCACCGAGCGCGGCGCGTAATGATCCTGCAGCCCCTCACCGACGCCGGGCAGCGCGTGGCGCACCTCGATGCCGTGCGACTGCAACAGCTCCGGCGAGCCGACGCCGGACAATTGCAGCACTTGCGGCGAGTTGTAGGCGCCGCCGGAGAGGATCACTTCCTTGTTGGCGCGAACCTCGACCGGCGCGCCGCCCTTGCCGCCGCGGAGATAGCGCACGCCGACCGCGCGCTTGCCCTCGAAGATGATATTGGTGACGTGCGCGTGGGTGCGGACATCGACGTTTGGCCGCTTGCGCGCCGGATGCAGGAACGCTTTCGCCGCGCTCATGCGCAGACCATTCTCGATGGTGCGCTGGGCGTAGGAGACGCCTTCCTGGATCGCGCCGTTGTAATCGTGGTTTCTGGGTATGCCGAGGCTTATCGCGCCGGCCATGAAGGCCTCGCACAGCGGGTCGCGCCATTCCATGGTCGTGACCGTGAGCGGCCCCTCGCGACCGCGATAGGCGTCGTCGCCCTCGCCGACCCGCCGCTCCATTCGCCTGAAGTAGGGCAGCACGTCGGTATAGCCCCAGCCGCGATTGCCCATCTGCGCCCAGGTGTCGAAATCCTGGCGCTGGCCGCGGTTGTAGATGTGGCCGTTGATCGAGGACGAGCCACCGAGCGTCTTGCCGCGCGGCGCGTAAATGCTGCGCCCGCCGGTGTAGGGACCCGGCTCCTGCTGGTAGGCCCAGTTCACGCTCTTCATGTGAAAGGTCTTGATGAAGCCCGCGGGCAGATGGATGTAGGGATGCCAGTCGCGTCCACCGGCTTCCAGCACGCAGACGGTGGTGCCCGCGTCCTCGCTCAGGCGGTTGGCCAATACGCTGCCGGCGGAGCCGGCGCCCACGATCACATAATCGAACGTTTCCATCGCCCTGTCGCTTCTTGTTTTGGTACGCGGTTACTCCCGCGCCTTGTCGTTGAGTTGATAGGTCAGATGCGCCTTCACCGTCGGCCACTCCGCTGCGATGATGCTGTAGACCACAGTGTCGCGCAGCGTGCCGTTCGGCGCAACCTGATGGCTGCGCAAAATGCCGTCCTGCTTGGCCCCCAACCGTTCGATCGCGCGTCGGCTCTGCTGGTTGAAGAAGTGGGTGCGGAACTCGACCGCGATGCAGTTGATGCCCTCGAATGCGTGCGCCAGCAGCAGTAACTTGCACTGCGTATTCAGCGGGCTGCGCTGCACGCGCCTGGCGTACCAGGTCGAGCCGATCTCGACGCGGCGGTTCGCCGCATCGACGTTCATGTAGGTCGTCATGCCCGCGATCCTGCCGTCGGCATCGAACACCGTGAACGGCGTCATCGAGCCCGCCTTGTGCAGGTCGAGCCGGCGGTCGATCTCCTTGGTCATGGCTTCCGGCTGCGGCACGAAGGTGTACCAGAGCTTCCACAGCTCGCCGTCCTTCACGGCATCCACCAGGCCCGCGTGATGATCGTGCGACAGCGGTTCCAGGCGCGCATGTTCGCCGCGCAGGGTGACGGGTTCAGGCCAGGACATTGACGTCTCCTCTTTCGTCATTGCGAGCGAAGCGAAGCAATCCAGAATTTTAGCCGCTTGAACAGTCTGGATTGCTTCGTCGCTTCGCTCCTCGCAATGACGATTACCGATTCAAAAAGTTCAGCGGCAAGCCGGGGCGCGGCCAATCCATCGCGATCAGCTCGCCCTTGCCCGACAGCGTGATGTAGGCGGTCTTCAGCTCGGGCCCACCGAAGGCGATGTTGGTGGTGACGCGGTCGCCGGTCGGCACCTGCTCGATCAGCGTGCCGTCGGGCGCGATCACGGAGATGCAGCCCGAGATCAACGTGGCGACGCAGACATTGCCATTCGCCTCAACCGCGAGCGAGTCGAACATCTGGTAGCCGCCGAGGCCGGCGATCGGTTTGCCGCGTTCGCCACGATAAATCACGTCGCGCGGCTTGACCGTGCCGGGCTCGGAGATGTCGTAAGCCCACAGCCGCGCGGTCGGGGTCTCGGCGATGTAGACGGTCTTCTCGTCGGGCGACAGGCCGATGCCGTTGGCCGGCAGCACGCCGTGCACGCCCTCGACGATCTCCTTCATGCCGTGCTTGATGTAGTAGAACGCACCGACATCCATGTCGCGGGCGCGGCGCTTGCCGAGGTCGGAGAACCACAGCCCGCCCTGCCTGTCGAACACGAGATCGTTCGGCCCGCGCAGCGTATGCTCGCCGCACTTGGATGCAACGGTCTCGACCTTGCCACTTTGCAGATCGACGCGCTGGATCGAGCCGCCCTGGTAATCCTCCGGCTGCGGTCCCGGCATGATCATGTTGCGGGTCGGAATCCAGGAGAAGCCGCCATTGTTGCAGATGTACATCTTGCCGTCGGGGCCGAGCGCGGCGCCGTTCGGCCCGCCCGGAATCTGGGCGACCACTTCCTTGCGGCCGTCGGGATGGACACGCGTTAGCCGGCGTCCGCGGATTTCGACGAGCACCACCGAGCCGTCCGGCATCACCACCGGCCCTTCCGGAAATTCCAGATCGGTGGCGAGCACGCGAATATTGGCCATCAAAATCCTCCCGCTTGTTCTGAGCTACAGGCGGGCGATCCCGCGCAGGCAATATTGGTTGCCTGACGTTATGGCAAAGTGGCCCGCGCTTGCCAAGCAAGCGCGGGCCTTCGCAGGGCAGCGTTGCGAGCCCTACTCCTTAATGGGCACCCAGATTTCGAAGCCGCCATTGCCAGTCACGGAATCGAATTTCTCGTCATAGCGCTCGAAGGTCGGCGCGTCGGCCATCTTGTGCCCGGACGAGGGCAGCCAGTTGTTCCAGATCGTGCTGATGGTGCGGCGGATGATGGAGATGTGCTCGGTGTGGGCGAACACCGCGTAGCGTTGCTCGGGGATACGGACGCGGCTGAACTCGCGCGGCAGGTCGGAGAAGTCGGCGACCTCGACCCCGGCGATGTAGTCGAAATTGCCGGCATCATCGCCGTTGGTGCAGACGCCATAAGCCACCGGCCCGATCCGGCCCGGAAAACTCGCCACATACTGATGAAAGCGCGCCCACAGGCCGGGAATGCCGGCGCTACCCTCGTAACTGAAGCGATCGCCGATGCCGGCGACCAGCATGGCCTTGCCGGTTTCGAAACGCGGCGGCGCGAGGCTGTCGGATGCGGTTGAATTCATGAGGATCGGCTCCTGGAGCTTGAGCTTGTCGAGGCACGTCGTGGCGCGGACCGTCTCGGGCGTGACGCCGAAATGGTCGCGGAACGCGCGGGTGAACGCTTCGTGAGAGCCGTAATCCGCATCCAGCGCGACGTCGAGAATGTCGGGCGCGCCGGCGGCCAGCGCACGCGCCGCCTCGGTCAGGCGGCGGGCACGCACATAGCGGATCACCGAGAAGCCGGTCGCGGTGGCAAACGCGCGCACCATGTGAAAGCGCGAGATGCCGGCAACGTTGGAAATCTCGTCGAGCGTCAGCGGCCTGGCGAGGTGGCTTTCGATGTACCAGAGCGCCTTCTGCACTGGATTCATGGATCAAGGCCTTTCTTTCGAAGCGCAAGCATCATGCACGCTCCGTCGCGGTTACGTTTGACAGTCCTTGCGCTCGGACGATGCCTGAGCCGGACGCTTTAACCTTCCGCATTGCGGAAAATAACAGCATAGCGCTCGCTGGCAACGCGGTTCCATTCGTGCATACTGCGCGCGCATTCGGTCCGACGGCTCCATGTGCTGCCCGATAACAAAGACTGCACGAGCCGCGGGCTTGGGAAGTCAGGGAGGACGACGATGCACGACCGTGTCTTTGGTGACGCCAAGAAGACTCTGAACAAAATCATGTTGGCCGCGTTGCTGGCGACGGCCCTCGCGACCACCGCGAACGCGCAGAAGAAATACGATCCGGGCGCGACCGATACCGAGATCAAGATCGGCAACATCATGCCGTATTCGGGACCAGCGTCCGCCTACGCCACCATCGGCAAGACCGAGGCCGCCTATTTCAACAAGGTCAATTCAGAAGGCGGCATCAACGGCCGCTTGATCAACTTCATCAGCTATGACGACGGCTATAGCCCGCCGAAGGCGGTCGAACAGGCGCGCAAGCTCGTCGAATCCGACGAGGTGCTGCTGATCTTCAACTCGCTGGGCACGCCGAGCAACAGCGCGATCCAGAAATACATGAACACCAAGAAGGTGCCGCAGCTGTTCGTCTCCACGGGAGCGGCGAAATGGAACGACCCGAAGAATTTTCCGTGGACGATGGGCTGGCAGCCGAACTACCAGACCGAGGCGCGCATCTATGCCGCCTATATCCTCAAGGAGCTGCCCGGCAGGACCATCGCCATCCTCTATCAGAACGACGATTTCGGGAAGGATTACGTGATCGGCTTGCGCGAGGGCCTCGGCGACCAGGCCAACAAGCTGATCGTGATGGAGTCGTCCTACGAGACCACAACACCGACGGTCGATTCGCAGGTGGTGCAGATCAAGGGCGCCAATCCCGACATCTTCCTCAACATCGCGACGCCGAAATTCGCGGCGCAAGCGATCAAGAAGATCGCCGAGCTGAACTGGCATCCGGTTCACTTCCTCACCAACGTGTCCGGCTCGATCGGCAGCGTAATGAAGCCGGCCGGCTACGAGAACGATCAGGGCATTCTGACCACTGCCTATTTGAAGGATCCCAAGGATCCCACATGGAAGAACGACCCGGCCATGAACGAATGGCGCGCGTTCATGACCAAGTGGTATCCCGAAGGCGACCAGGACGACGCCTCGACCGTGTTCGCCTATGGCGTGGCGAAAGGGCTTGAACAGGTCTTGAAGCAGTGCGGCGATGATCTCACCCGCGAGAACGTCATGAAGCAGGCCGCCAATCTCAACTTCGCGATCGGCATCTATCTGCCGGGCACCAGGATCAAGACCAGCCCGACCGACTTCGCACCGCTTGAACAATTGCAGATGATGCGCTTCAAAGGCGAAAGCTGGGAGCTTTTCGGTCCGTTGATGTCGGGCGAGAAGGGTTCGTAAAGCTCGTCATTGCGAGCCAACGGGTCGCGCGAATGCGCGCCCGATGACAGGCTCCGCGAAGCAATCCAGAGCCGAACAGACGGTCTGGATTGCTTCGTCGCTAACGCTCCTCGCAATGACGATGGCGGCGGTTCATGTGGTATAAACGATGAAAATCACCGACGTCCGCGCACACCATATCCGCATTCCCTGTGACGCGGGGCCGGCGAGTTTCCGCCAGGGCGCGGCCGCCATCTCCGCGCTCGACATGGTCGTGGTCGAAATCACCACCGACGCCGGCCTCACCGGCTGGGGCGACGCGTTCGCATATGTCTGCCCGCGCACCACCTGCACGGCGGTTGCGGAGATGATCGCGCCACAGGCGCGCGGCCAGGACGTGCCCGAACCTGACAAAATCCCGGCCTTCATGGAGCAGGTTCAGCGCAATCTGCACCTGTTCGGCCGTTACGGCATCACCATGTTCGCGATCTCGGGCCTCGACATCGCGCTGTGGGACCTCGCCGCGAAAGCGAAGGGCGTGCCGCTGCACCAATTGATCGGCGGCGCCAGGCGCGCGAAAATTCCGGCCTATGCCAGCCTGCTGCGCATCGGCAAGCCCGAGCACATTGCCGGTGAGTGCAAGACCGCGCGAAGCCTCGGCTATTCCGCGATCAAGTTGCATGAGACCACGCTCCCTGCGGTGTTTGCGGCGCGCGAGGCGATCGGCGCCGGGGTGCCCTTGATGGTCGATATGAATTGCCCGCTCTCGGGCCGCGAGGCGATTGCCTTCGCGCAGGCCTGCCGCGACGCCGCGCCGATGTTCCTCGAGGAGCCGGTGTGGCCGCCGGAAGATTTCGCAACGCTGGCCGAGGTCCGCAACAAGGGCGGCCTCGATATCGCCGCCGGCGAGAACGCCTGCACCGCCTATCAGTTCCGCCAGATGATGGAGGCGGGCGCCGTCAGCCACGCGCAGCCGTCGGTGATCAAGGTCGGCGGCATCACCGAGTTCCTGAAAGTGGCCGCGCTTGGCGATGAGCTCGGGGTCAAGATCATTCCGCATTCGCCCTATTTCGGGCCCGGCTTTCTCGCGACGCTGCATTTGATGTCGCTGCGCGACGAGGGCCTGATCGAAGTCTTCTACATGAAGCGCGCTGCAAGTCTGTGGGGCAGTCATATCGATGCCGATGCCAAGGGCGAGATCGCCGTGCCACAGGGGCCCGGGCTCGGCTATGAGCTCGACAAGGATGTCATGGAGAAATACCTGATATCGTGAGGCACGCCGTCATTTCTCTTTTTTCGCCGGCGAAGCGTCGCTGCCCGGTGCGTTCGCGCCTTTTGCCGGCTGCGCCTTCATGTCGTCGGCCAACTGCTTGTGCGCGGCCTGCAAATCCGCGATCACCTTCTGCAGGCCTGCGACCATCGTCTTCAGCGCCTCGATCTGCCGGTTCGCCGCGTCGATCTTCTGCTGATGGTCGATCGTCAGTTTGGTCATCGTCTTCTGCAGGAACTCGACATTGCTCTGCAGGCAGGAGGTGCGACGTTCCATGGTCTTCTCGACCGTGCAGATTTCGATTCCGGGAATGTCCTGCGCCAATGCACGCGGCGGTACCTGTGTCAGCCAGGTGAGCGCGGCCAGCGCGGCGGCGGTAATGCGTCCGGTCATCGAAATCCTCGGGCGAAACAGCCTCATCACGGCAAATTGCTCAAGGCCGGCGCGGCCCGCCAGCGATATCACATTGATACCTTATTCCGGCGTTGTCATTTCGGGAATCGGGGCGCGGGACAACATGCGGCGCGGGCGCGCCGCTTCAGACGGGGAACTTGCTATGGCAACGCGCGAACGACGTATGGCTGAATTCGATGGCGCCGGAGCACCGCCGCCGGGCCAGCCGGTCCAGGTGTTGTGCGAGGACCAGAGCGGAACCTATCAGCTGCCGTTCGCCTGCTCTTATGTCGACGGCCGATGGCGCAACCACGAATCCGGCGGCGCGCTGGAAGCGACCGTGGTCGGCTGGCGGTTGCCGCGCCTGCAGAGCGCGAAATAGCGCCTTTTGTTTCAAATTGCGACGGGTGGCAGCGCGCGCTTAAGGTTTGGAACGCGGTGCGAACGAACCGCGCCCGAATCAGTGGTTTGGCACCGTACTCACCTGTTCACGGCTAGATATCGGCGCCGCCTTCAGACGGCGCACCACATCCAGAACGGCAATGATCGGGCGTAACCAGCGGCCGACGACAAGGGTTAATTCCTCGGGCGACGACATCTGCGTTACTTCCAGGGCGTCACCGGCGGCACCTTGTCGGTGGCCGGCGGCATGTCGACGGTCTTGAAGTCGGCAGGGCTGACGATCTCGAGATACTCCATGTCGGACGAGTAGTCGTAGAGATAGTGCACGATGCCCGGACGCTGGTGCACGACGTCGCCGGCCTGCACCAGCGTCGGCTTGTCCTCGTACATGAAGCGCGCCCAGCCTTTCACCATAATTACGATCTGGAATTCGCAGTCGTGGCGATGCCAGCCGGTGCCGTCGACGGGCGGGCAATCGGGATTGGCCTTGACCAGATGACAGATCACCTGGCCAGCGGTGGCCTTGGCAATGCCGAGGTCGCGATAGAGGAAGAATTCGCGCAGGCCTTCCCCCGTGTAGTCGGTATCGCCGGGCTTGACGTGGGAGAATGTCTTGACGACGGCGTGTTGATTCATGATGGCCTCCACCTGTTATTAGGTGCGACCGAGATCGTCACGAGGCGTCCAAATTTTCGGCAGCGTCGCATCGTCGCGTTCGCGCTTGATTGTGCCATGCGAAAATCACGCCAGCCGCGCTGCGATGCGGCAGTCGGTCCGCGGTCCCGAAAGGACTTCGATCGCGGGGGAAAATGCGGATTTGCGAGTCTGATGCGTGCTCACGGCGACCGCGAACCGCTCCGCGATGGCGCGAGCTTATGCAGGCCGCACCTGACGCCAGCGCCCGCCAAACGGGCAACGGCCTGCCTAATATTCGACCTCGAGTTCTTCGATCTCCTCCGGCTCCGCCTTGGCGGCCGCGATCCATTCCACCATCTCGGGCATGTTCATGATGGCGTCGGCGTAGGTCTTCAGGCGCGGCTCGAGCTTCACGTCGTAGGTCGCAAAGCGCGTCACCACCGGCGCGTACATCGCATCCGCCATGGTGCGTTCGCCGAACAGGAACGGCCCGCCTGATTTCGCGAGACACTCGCGCCAGATGGCGCAGACGCGGTCGATGTCGGCCTGGGCGCGGGTCCAGATCTTGAAGTTCGGGAAATACCCCTTGAGATTGACCGGCAGCGACGCGCGCAGCGTGGTGAAGCCGGAATGGATTTCCCCGCAAATCGAGCGGCAATGCGCGCGCTCGATGCGGTCGGCGGGCAAGAGCCCCGCGTCCGGCATCGTCTCATTGAGGTACTCGCCGATCGCCAAGGTATCCCAGATGGTGGCGCCGTCGTGCCGCAAGCATGGGACAAGGATGGTCGGCGACAGCAGCAGGATTTCGGCGCGCGCTGAAGCATCGTCGGGCGCGGTCGTGACCTCATCGAACGGCAGCCCGGAAAACCTGGTCATAAGCCAGCCGCGCAAGGACCAGGATGAGTAGTTCTTGCTGCTGATGGTCAGTGTCGCCTTCGCCATTGGCTCTTCCCTCAAAACCTGAACGCTGTCTCAGGGCACCCGGCCGCTGCCCATTGATTGTGCTTTCCCCAGCATAGTGCAGCAAGCGACATGCCAATTTGCGAGGCGGTTTGACCCTGCATTGGCTTTGATATTGCATGGCAGCAGGGGAAAGCGGGCGGATGTGAATGATGTCAATGATGTACCAGGCCTATCAGAACCACATGGACCTGACGGAGCCATGGCGGAACGGGGCCGCATCTGCGCTGCGCTATCTCAATCTGGTGCCGCACGGCGTCTCCGACAAACTGTTCACCCGCCTCGCCGCAGCGCTTGAGCTGATCTCGCGCTCGTCGCTGACCTACACAAGGCCGGCCTACTGCATCGACCGCGTCATGGTGGGAAATCGCGAACTCGCGGTGAAGGAAGAAGTCGCCTATGCGACACCGTTCGGCTCGCTGCTGCGCTTCAAGAAGGAAGACGGACCCGACCAGCCAAAGCTGCTGCTGGTTGCGCCGATGTCCGGACATTTCGCGACCTTGCTCCGCGGCACCGTAAAGACGCTGCTGCAGGATCACGACGTCTACATCACCGACTGGCACAATCCGCGCGATATTCCGGTCGGCGCGGGACGGTTCGGGCTCGACGACTACACCGGCCATATCATCGATTTTCTTGGCCAACTCGGGCCGCGGCCGCATCTGGTCGCGATCTGCCAGCCTTCGGTGTCCGCGCTCGCGGCGGCCGCGATCATGTGCGAGGACGACCATCCCTCGCGGCCGGCGACGCTGACCCTGATGGCGGGCCCGATCGATACGCGGATAGCGCCGACCAAGGTCAACGAATTCGCCAAGGCAAAGCCGCTGAAATGGTTCGAGGACAATCTGATCAATTATGTGCCGCTCCAGTGCAAGGGCGCGTTGCGGAAGGTCTATCCCGGCTTCGTCCAGCTCACCGCCTTCGTCTCGATGAATCTCGAGCGCCACATCAAGCAGCACATGGATCTGCACAACCATCTCGTGAAAGGCGAGACGGAGAAGGCCGAGACCATCAAGACGTTCTACGACGAATATTTCGCCGTCATGGACCTGCCGGCGGAATTCTACATCGAGACGGTACGCGACGTGTTTCAGGAGCATCTGTTGCCGCTGGGCAAACTGACCTATCGCGGACGACCCGTGAAGGCGGCCGCGATCAAGCGGATGGGGCTGCTGACGGTCGAAGGCGAGAAGGACGATATCTGCTCGATCGGGCAGACGCTCGCCGCGCAGGAGCTCTGCACTGGCGTGCGCGCCTATCGCCGGGTGCACCACATGCAGGCCGGTGTCGGCCATTACGGCGTGTTCTCGGGAAAGAAGTGGAATAACGAAATCTATCCGTTGCTGCGGGACTTCGTGCACGTCAATTCGTAGTCTCAAGTCGTTCCGGGGCGCGCGTCAAAAACGCGCGAACCCGGAACCTCGAGCAACGAGTCCGGCAACTTCGAGATTCCGGATCGGTCCGCGTTGCGGACCGTCCGGAATGACGAGATCGCAGCTACTGCGTCCGGATCGGCGCGTCCTTCAAGCCGTTATTGTCATAGGCCTTGCGCAAGGTCCCGTTCGAGATTGCGTCGGTCATGAATTTGGTGACGAAGGCCTGCGCTTGCGGATGGTTGAGCGGCACCGCGACCGCCGTCACCGTCTTCTTGAAAGTTTCGTCCAGCACCTTCGTGCCCGGAATCTTTTTCGCCATGTCGTTGAGCTGCTCGCGTGACAGCGCAAACGCATCGATCTCGCCGTTCTTGAGCAAGGCAAATATTTCATCGAAGGTCTGATACTCGATCACCTTCGCATTCTTTAGGTGCGCAACGGCACCGCGCATGGTGGTGGTGTTATATTCTGCCGCGACCTTGACGCCGGGCTGGTCCAGCGTCGCGAAATCCTTGATCGGCGAACCTGCCTTGACGATGTAGGTCGCATCAGTGACCTGATAGATCGGTCCGAACCCCATCTTGGTCATCCTCACGGCGTCCTGCGGCAGGAAGGTCACGTCCCAGACGCCATTCGCAGCGACATCGGTGATCTGCCCGGAATTGTGGTAGGCGACATATTCGACGGGAACGCCGAGTTGCGCCGCCATCTCCTTGCCGAGGTCGACAGGCACGCCGGTGTAGCTGCCGGACTCGGTCTTGTTGGACCAGAACGCGCCGCCAGCGCTACTGATCGCAATCGCTACCCGCAGCTTTCCAGTCGGCGCGATCTCATCCTTCAAACCATCGGCAAAGGCGGGCGCCGCCATCAGCGCGGCTCCCAGCACAAGCGCCGCCGCTCGCAGCAAAGATCGATTGGACATTGATTTTTCCTCCTCCCGGCTCGTCTTGTTATCGATGTGGGACCATTCTGGTCGATCGGACCGCGCCTTGAAAGTACGAATTCGTGCGAGAAAACGATAAAATTGTCACGGCTCGGCTGTACCGATTGCGGCGCAATGAAGTCACAGGGCGAGTGCCCGCTTTCGGGTTCCACCGCGCGCGGATTGTGCTATTCAGATCGCGGGAGATCTGCTCGCAGTTAAAAATGAATGGGGCCGCGCAATGAAGCTTGCACCCGATCCTGACAGCAGCAAGCGCCTCGCGCATCTCGGCCGCATCGTGATCGCGGCACTCACGCTGCCGATCCTCGCCGGATGCGAGCAAAACACCTTCGTGCCGCCGCCGCCGCCCAAGGTGGAGGTTGCAAATCCGCTGCAAGCTCCGATCACGCGCTATCTGGAAGCGACCGGCAACACCGCGGCGATCAAGTCGGTCGATCTGGTGGCGCGGGTGCAGGGCTTCCTCGCCTCGATCGACTACAAGGACGGCACCTTCGTCAAGCAGGGCACCACGCTGTTTACGATTGAGCCAGAGCCCTACAAGCTGAAGCTGGATCAGGCGCAGGCGGCGCAAACCGGTGCGGAGGCCTCGCTCAAGCAGGCCGAGGCCGACTTCAAGCGGCAGACCGATCTGGTAGCGAAACAGGCGGTATCGGTGGCCACGCTGGATACCTCCACCTCGACGCGCGACAATGCGCAGGCCAGTCTGCAGCAGGCGCAGGCCAATACCAGGATCGCCGAAGTCAATTACGGCTACACCAAGGTCACCGCGCCGTTCGACGGCATCGTGACCGCGCATTTGGTCTCGGTCGGCGAACTCGTCGGCGCGGCGTCGCCGACGCAGCTTGCGACCATCGTCGCGCTCGATCCGATCTATGTGAATTTCAACGTCAACGAACAGGACGTGTTGCGGGTCCGCGCCGAAGCGCGGCGCCGTGGCATGAGCCCCACCGACCTGACGCGCCTTCCAGTTCAGGTCGGCCTGCAGACCGAAGACGGCTATCCGCATCAGGGCAATCTCGACTACGCCTCGCCCACCATCAACCAGTCGACCGGAACGCTGGTGGTGCGCGGCGTGATCCCCAACCCCGACCGTATCCTGCTGCCCGGCTATTTCGTGCGCGTCCGCGTGCCGTTCGATCAGGAGCAGAATGCGTTGCTCGTTCCTGATACGGCACAAGGCAGTGACCAGGGCGGCCGTTACGTGCTGGTCGTGAACAAGGACAACATCGTCGAGCAGCGCACGGTTCGACCCGGCCAGATCGAGGGCACCCTGCGCGTGATCGAGGAGGGGCTGAAGCCCGACGATCGTGTGGTGATCGGCGGGCTTTTGCGCGCCATCCCCGGCCAGAAGGTCGATCCGCAATTGCAGACAATCGAGCCGCCCAAGACGAGCGACAAGTAGGGCCGGCCCATGATCTCCAAATTCTTCATCGAGCGGCCGGTTCTCTCCAACGTCATCGCGATCCTGATGATCCTGATCGGCGGCGTGTCGCTGTTCGAACTCGCGGTCGCCCAATATCCCGACGTCGTGCCGCCCACCGTGCAGGTGACCACGCGCTATCCCGGCGCCAGCGCCAAGACCGTGATCGATACCGTGGCGCTGCCGATCGAGCAGCAGGTCAACGGCGTCGAGGACATGATCTACATGCAGTCCTACAGCGCCGCCGACGGCACCTATTCGCTCACGGTGACCTTCAAGATCGGCACAGACCTCAACTTCGCGCAGGTGCTGATGCAGAATCGCGTCTCCAGCGCGCTCGCGCAATTGCCGTCGGCGGTGCAGAACCAGGGCGTCACGGTCCAGAAGAAATCGACCTCGATCCTGCTGTTCGTGACGCTGACCTCGCCGGACTCGAAATACGACAGCCTCTATCTCAGCAACTACGCCACGCTCAATCTGAGGGACGAGCTGTCGCGGCTGCCGGGTGTCGGCAACGTCACGGTGTTCGGCGCCGGGCAATATTCGATGCGGGTCTGGCTCGATCCGAACAAGCTGCAGACGCGCGGACTGATGCCGCAGGACATCGTGCAGGCGATCCAGCAGCAGAGCCAGCAGGTCACCGCGGGCCAGATCGGCACGCCGCCGACGCCGCCCGGTCAGGCCTTCCAGATCACGCTGAATGTCAATGGCCGGCTCGACGATACCAGCCAGTTCGAGGACATCATCGTCAAGACCGGCAACAACGGCGAGGTGACGCGCGTGCGCGACGTCGGCTGGGTCGAGCTCGGCGCCCAGACCTACAGCCAGATCTTCTCGCTCAACAAGCAGCCCGCGACCGGCATCGGCGTGTTCCAGTCGCCCGGCGCCAATGCACTGCAGGTCGAGCAGGCGGTCGAGAAGAAAATGCAGGAGTTGGCGCGCGCCTTCCCGCCCGGCATCAAATACGACACGCCGTTCGACACCACCAAGTTCGTCAATGCCTCGATCCACGAGGTCTACAAGACCCTGATCGAAGCCGGCTTCCTGGTGCTGATCGTGATCCTGGTGTTCCTGCAGGACTGGCGCGCGATGCTGGTGCCGGCGACCACCGTGCCGGTCACCATCATCGGCGCGTTCGCCGCGATGGCAGCACTTGGCTTCACCATCAACCTGTCGACGCTGTTTGCGATCGTGCTCGCGATCGGCATCGTGGTCGACGACGCCATCGTCGTGGTCGAGGGCGCGGCGCATAATATCGAGCAGGGCATGTCCGGCCATGATGCCGCGATCAAGGCGATGGACGCATTGTTCGCGCCGATCGTCGGCATCACGCTGGTGCTGATCTCCGTGTTCCTGCCGGCCTCGTTCCTGCCGGGACTGACCGGGCGCATCTACGCGCAGTTCGCGCTTGTGATCGCCGCGACCGCGCTGCTCTCCGCCGTCAACGCCGCGACGTTGAAGCCGACGCAATGCGCGTTGTGGCTGCGGCCGCCGATCCCGCCGGAGAAGCGCAACTTCTTCTATCGCGGCTTCAACAACGTCTATGACCGGGTGGAGCACGGCTACACGCGGCTGATCGGCGCGCTGGCGCGGCATGCCGGCGTTTCGGTCGCCGGCGCGTTGATCCTGATCGCGATCGCCTTCTATGGCATCGCGAAGGTGCCGACCGGCTTCCTGCCGATCGAGGACCAGGGCTACCTGATCGCTGCCGTGCAACTGCCGGACGGCGCGGCGCTGGACCGGACCCAGAAGGCGCTCGACAAGGTCAGCGAAATCGTGGGCAAGGCGCCCGGCGTCGCGCAGGTCATCACCATCGCCGGCATCTCCGCGCTCGACAGCAGCGCGAGCCTCGCCAACGCCGGCGTCGCCTACATCGTCCTGAAGGACTGGGACGCGCGCGGTCCCGGCGAGGATTTGCGTTCGCTGGTCTACGGGCTGAACGACAAGGTCGCGACCATCATGGAGGCGCGGACCCTGGTGCTGCCGCCGCCGCCGATCCAGGGCATCGGCAACGCCGCCGGATTTGCCATGCAGGTCGAATTGCGCGACGGCAACACCGACTATGCCAAGCTGCAGGCAATCACCGGCGAGATGGTGCGGGCCGCGCAGAGCCAGAGCGCGTTGCAGCGCGTGCAATCGCCATTCCGCGCCACCGTGCCGCAATTCGACGTCGAGATCGACCGCGTCAAGACCCAGACCCTGCACATCACCACCGACCAGGTATTCTCGGCGCTCTCGTCCTATATGGGCTCCTCCTTCGTCAACCAGTTCAACAAATTCGGCCGCGTGTTCCAGGTCTATACCCAGGCTGAGGCGGACTCCCGCCTGACGTTGCGCGACATCCAGAACATGACGGTGCGCAATTCGAACGGCGACATGATTCCGATCGGGACGGTCGCCAGGATCACACCGTCGGTAGGTCCCTCGTTGATCAGCCTCTACAACCTCTATCCGACAGCGACCATCGTCGGCCTGCCCGCGCAGGGCTACAGCTCCGGCCAGTCGCTGAACCTGATGGAGCAGATCGCCGAAAAAACGCTGCCCCATGGCGCCGGCTACGAATGGACGGCGATGTCGTATCAGGAGAAGGCGGTCGGCAATCAAATCTACTACGTGTTCGGGCTCGCGATGCTGCTGGTTTACCTCGTGCTCGCCGGACAATATGAAAGCTGGTATGCGCCGATGTCGGTGATCCTCGCGGTGCCGCTGTCGTTGCTCGGACCGATGGCGGTGTTGGAGGGCCTGAAGATCGACAACAACCTCTATGTCCAGATCGGCCTGATCCTCCTGATCGCGCTGTCGG
>Ga0210410_10002787_pt1 | contig 15623 bp, 9 predicted proteins | sample IncBWC4MmetaG_FD_161058 | JGI IMG/M metagenome (GOLD analysis project Ga0210410, IMG submission 161058) | Forest soil microbial communities from Barre Woods Harvard Forest LTER site, Petersham, Massachusetts, United States - Inc-BW-C-4-M | ecosystem: Environmental > Terrestrial > Soil >... | reverse complement strand
GCGCTTCGCCGCGCGGAGCTGCTCGGGCGTCACCTCCGCCATCGGCACCCCACCGACAGCCTTGATCTCATCAGTAATCTGTTTGACCTGGTACAGGAACCACGGGTCCATTGACGTCATGCGCGCAACCTCGCGCACCGTCATCCCCCGCTCAAACGCATAGCGAATGTACGACAGCCGATCCGGATGCGGAGTCACCAGACGCTGCGTCAAACGCCGTGGTTCAATATCATCCGCCGTTGCCTTCTTGCCCGTCTCCAGCGACCGCACCGCCTTCATCAGCGCTTCTTTGAAGGTTCGCCCAATCGCCATCACCTCGCCGACCGACTTCATCTGCGGCCCCAGGCCCTCATCCGCGCCGGGAAACTTCTCAAACTGCCACTTAGGAATCTTCACGACGACATAATCGATCGTCGGCTCGAAGCAAGCAGGCGTAGCCTTCGTAATATCGTTCTGAATCTCGTCGAGCGTATATCCCACCGCGAGCCGCGCCGCAATCTTCGCAATCGGAAACCCTGTCGCCTTGCTCGCGAGCGCACTTGACCGCGACACCCGCGGATTCATCTCAATCACCGTCATGCGCCCCGTCAGCGGATTCACCGCAAACTGCACATTGCTTCCGCCCGTCTCCACCCCAATCTCGCGAATCACACGAATAGCCGCATCCCGCATCGCTTGATACTCACGGTCCGTCAGCGTCTGCGCCGGAGCCACCGTAATGGAGTCACCCGTATGCACGCCCATCGGGTCAAAATTCTCAATCGAGCAGATGATGATGACGTTGTCCTTCAGGTCCCTCACCACCTCCAGTTCATACTCCTTCCACCCAAGCACGCTCTCTTCCAGCAGACACTCATGCACTGGCGAAAGATCAAGCCCACGCGCCAGAATCTCCATCAACTCTTCGCGGTTATAAGCAATTCCTCCCCCCGATCCACCCAGCGTAAACGAAGGCCGGATCACCACCGGAAATCCGATCTTCGCGGCAAACTCCAACCCATCCCGCAGATTGTTGATCAGCGCAGATCGCGGCATATCAAGCCCAATCCTGGTCATCGCATCCTTGAACAGCAGCCGGTCCTCGGCCTTCTTGATCGCCTCCAGCTTCGCACCAATCAACTCAACGCCAAGCTTGTCCAGCACGCCAGAGTCCGCAAGATCCACCGCAAGGTTCAGCGCCGTCTGGCCCCCAACTGTCGGCAGCAAAGCAAATTTCCCCCTGCCGCAAAGCCCATCAGGGTCGAGCATCTCCGCCTCGACGCGAAGAATCTCCTCCAGATAAGCCGCAGTCAACGGCTCAATATACGTCCTGTCCGCAACCTCAGGATCGGTCATGATCGACGCCGGGTTCGAGTTCACCAGCACCACCTCATACCCCTCGGCCTTCAGCGCCTTACAAGCCTGCGTCCCGGAGTAGTCGAACTCCGCCGACTGCCCAATCACAATCGGCCCCGAGCCGATCACCAGAATCTTCGCAATGTCATTCCTGCGTGGCATATCTCGTCTTCTTCCTTGCTCAATCTTTTGGCGCCGAAAAAATGCGCGACCAAAGCCGCGCTTTTTTGCTTTATTTTTTGAACTCTTCCATCATCTTCCGAAAATCCTTGAAGAGATAATGCGAGTCATGCGGCCCCGGACTAGCCTCCGGATGATACTGCACACTGAACATCGGATCCGTCTTGTGCCGCAGCCCAGCCAGCGTCTGGTCGTTCAAATTCGTATGCGTCTTCTCCACATCATCCGGCAGCGAATCCGGATCAACATTGAAGTTGTGGTTCTGCGCCGTAATCTCCACCTTCCCGGTCTGATGATTCATGATCGGGTGATTCCCGCCGTGGTGCCCGAACTTCAGCTTGTACGTCTTCCCGCCTAACGCCAGCCCGAATATCTGATGTCCCAGACAAATCCCGAAGATCGGCTTCTTTCCTTGCAACTGCTTTACAGTCTCGACTGCATACTCCAGAGGCTCGGGATCGCCCGGCCCATTCGAGAAGAACACCCCATCCGGCTCCATCGCCAGCACGTCTACAGCCGAGGTCTTCGCCGGCACCACCGTCACGCGACAGTTCTCCCGCGTCAGCATCCGCAGAATATTTTCCTTGATCCCGAAGTCATACGCGACCACATGCATCTGCTTCGCGTCACTCTCAAGCGCCGGCGTCAGTAGCGCATCGCCCGTCTGATTCTTAGGCTCATTCGCATCCCACTCGTACGCGACCTTCGTACTCACGACGCTGGCAAGATCGGTGCCATCCATCTTCCGGATCGACCGCGCCTTCGCAACCAGAGCCTCCGCATCAAGATTCTCACCCGAAGCAATCACGCCGCGCATCACGCCATTAGCGCGCAGATGCCGCACCACCGCCCGCGTATCGATCTCCGCGATCACCGGCACGCCATAGCGCTCCAGATACTCATCCGCCACCTGCGTCGAACGCCAGTTCGAGCTCATCGGCGAAAATTCGCGCGTGACTAATCCTTCGATATACGGCTTCTTCGACTCCGCATCGCTAGGAGTCGTTCCGTAGTTTCCAATATGAGGATTCGTCAGAACCACGATCTGACCCGCGTAAGAAGGATCGGTAAAGATCTCCTGATAGCCGGTCAGTGATGTATTGAAGACCACTTCGCCAGAGCATTCCGCTCGTGCGCCAAAACTTTTGCCGCGAAAAATGCGCCCGTCTTCCAGCGCCAGTATTGCCTGCATTGCCTCTCCTGTTTGGAGTGGATTTAATAGATTCTATCAGCATTCACGCCTCGAAAACGCCCAACGCAGACAAAACCTTCCACGCCAAAAAGAAAGACCCGGCACAAGGACCGGGTCTTCTCGCTAATTCAGAAAACTTAGCGATGGTGATGGCGATGATGACGACGATGATGATGGGACGAGGCGTTGGCAGGAACCACCGACCCAGCCAGAACGACGAACGCGATGGCAGCAAGAAATAATGTGCGCAACTTCATAGTAGAGCTCCCTCTTGAACCCAGCCACTCTTTTCAAATGGTCTGTCAGTTAGTTGCAGCGTATCCCGACTATTAATTTTTCGCACTACCTATTTCCGGTCACGTTCCGAGCTTGATTCCTCCACCCAGTCATTCAATATCCACCAGAACGTCCTCTCCATCCACACGCAGTGGAAATACATCCACCCGCTCATGCACCGGATACTCCGCCAACCCTGTCCTCGCGTTAAACGCCCATGAATGCCATGGACAAATCACCGCCTCACCCTCCACCCAGCCCTGCCCCAGCGGTCCCTGCCGATGAGGACATACATTATCCAGCGCCGATAACTCTCCATTCACATTCGCCAGACAAACCGCAACCCCCTCCACCTCGGCCTCCGCGACCTGCCCCACCGCAGGAGTCTCCGCCAACCCGCACAACCTCACCCACTTCGCCAATGCAAAATTCTCCGTTCCCTCTATGTTAGAGCTTCTTCGATACACGAACGGTTCACTGCCGCCAATCTCAAGGTGCTACAGTCGATACAAGAAGTCCGATGCCCCGCCCCACACCCAAGCCAGGCAAGTCCACCACCCCTCAGCCCGCTCCACCGGATGTCGTCAGCCCCGTCTGGCTCGTCAAGGCCATCGCCCTCACCATCGTTGCTGCGCTCCTCTGCGGCTATCTCACCCTCTGCCTGCTCTTCTACCAGGGCCAGTGGCAACTCGTCCTGCACCCCACCCGCACCTCCGCCAACCCAACATCGATCGCCGGCATCTCCTACGACCTCATTCGTTTCGCCCCCGACGAGTCAGCCACTCCGCAACTCACCGGTTGGTGGATTCCCACCGCTCCCGGCGGCCGCTACGCCCCCATCACCATCCTCTTCCTCCCCGACGGCAACGGCTCCCTTGCCAACTCCATCCCCACCCTCGCCAGCCTTCACAACCTCGGCCTCAACGTCTTCGCCTTCGACTATCGCGGCTACGGCCAAAGCGCCGCCACCCGCCCCAGTCAGCAAAGCATGACCCGCGACGCCGACTCCGCCTGGCAGTACCTCACCGCCACTCGCGCCCTCGCCGCACAACACATCGTCCCCTACGGCACCGGCGTCGGAGCCTCTCTCGCTACTCGCCTCGCCGCCGATCACAACACTATTCCCGCCCTGATTCTCGACACACCCCGCGCCGACCTCCTCGACGTAGCCATCCGCGACCCTCGCGCCACCCTCCTCCCCGTCCGCCTCCTCTTCCACGAGCGCTTCCCCCTCGCCGAGCCGCTCTCCACCCTCCGCACCCCCAAGCTCCTCCTCTCCCGCACCACCGCCCCGGATCAAACCTTCCTCCACGCCTCCGATCCCAGGTTCACCGTCGAACTCGCCTCCCCCTCCGAAGCCCTCTACAACCAGAGCCTCACCCGCTTCCTCGACCAATATCTCGTCCAATATGTAGATCAGTATGTAGCTCAGCCTCCCGCACTCGTGCCTTCCCCGGCACCCATTCGTTAAATCTCCCGCAAGCTCCTGCCTTCCAGCGGTTACCTTTGAATGCGGGGAAATCTCTTATGACAAAATCACTCAACAACCTCCAGCCCCTTGGCGCACTGGTCATGCGGCTCGCCCTGGGCGTCTCCATGACCGTGCACGGCTACGAAAAAGTCATCCCGCACGGCGCGCTCAATCACTATGCTCACTACATCGTCTCGCTCGGCATCCCGCACTGGCTCGGCTATGTCTCGGCCTACACTGAGTTCGCCGGCGGCATCCTGCTCATCCTCGGTCTGCTCACACGCCTCGCCGCAGCCCTGATCGCCATCAATATGCTCGTCGCCTTCTTCTACGTCGGCATCCATCAGGGTTTCGGAATCTACAACTACATCCTCGCTCTCGTCGCACTCGGAATCATGCTCACCTTCTACGGCGCCGGAGCGCTCGCGCTAGACCGCAAGATCGGCTTTGCGTAATCCACAAAAAAAGAACCGCCCTGAAGGAGTGAAGGCCCCCGATACTGTGGGGGCCTTACATATTGGTGGGGAGTCTTTGTTGCGGATAGGTGAAACCGGAACCGTGGGAAAATCTAGCCCGGCTGACTACACTCAATAAGACGCCAACCCGCCGGAAAAGTTGTCCTTTTTTTTCCACTATTCTGTATATCTTGTTTTTTTACATCCCATAAACAGAAGGAAGACAACAACCTTACATCCGCAGACCATACAGGTACATAAAACTAGTACTCAACTAGCTGAAGCGCAAAAACTCTCCCGGATTGACCTTCGCTCCCGGAAACACAAGCTCAAGGTTCTTTGCCCCCAGCGTGTTGTAAGCCGCCTCGCCCAGCACCCTACGAAAGTCCGTCGTCACCGTCAGATCACGCCCCTCGTTCAGCTGCTCATTCGCCAGGCCCGGCCATCTGCCGTAGATCTTGCCACCCTTCACCTGCCCGCCCAGCACAAACATCACATTCGCATGACCGTGGTCGGTTCCGCCAGTGCCGTTCTGCCGGGCCGTCCGCCCAAACTCCGACATCGTCACCAGCGTAATGTTCTCCGCGTCGTCTCCCATGTCCTTCCAGAACGCGGCGATCGTCTCGGAAAACTCCTTCAGCCGGTTCGCCAGTTGACCATTGATGTTCCCCTGGTTCTGGTGAGTATCCCATCCGCCGATATCGGAAAACGCCGCCTCCACCCCAAGGTTCGCCTTCAACAACTGTGCAACCTGTTTCAGACTGTTACCAAACGGTGTGTTCGGATACACCACACCCGGCCCCGGCTGATAGTGTGCCGGGTCAGCCGCCTTCAGCATCTTCACCGCTTCAAACGTCTCCTGCCCCGTTCCATGCAGCATGGTATCGGTGCTCTCGTCATACATCGCCTGAAACGCATTGCTGATCGGCGAGGTCTGCGGACCTTTTCCTCCAACCGAAAAGTCTGCAAGGTTATTCACAGCAATCGCTGGCAGCTTGCCCTGCAGCGTCCGCGGAACCTGCGTCCCCAGCGCCACCGCGCGAAACGCCGAAGGCTTACCCGGCACTGCCTCCGCCTGCAACGCGCGGTTCAGCCAACCGTCAGAAGTGGACTTCACCCCTGGCGTTCCACTCTCCATGTAATCCTGCGCGTCGAAGTGCGACCGCGTCGTATCCGGCGATCCCGCTGCATGAATAATCGCGAGATGACCCTGGTCATACAGCGGCTTGAACGCCGCCATCGAGGGATGCAGCCCAAAAAATCCATTCAGGTCCAGAACATCCTTCTCCTGAATCGCGATCGAAGGCCGCATCGCATAGTAGTTCTTCTCCTTGTACGGCACCACGATGTTCAACCCATCCGCCGCACCGCGCTGGAACAAGACCACCAGCTTCTTCTTATTCGCCGCCGCTGTCGTCACCTCAGCCAGAACACTACGCGACAGAAACGCCGGAATCGTCGAAGTGCCGATCAGCGCCAGCGCCCCACCCTTCATAAACCCGCGTCGGCTCACCCCACGCTGCGCCGCATCACGCCCATGAATATCGCAACCCCAATCGCTGCAGTCCGCCATCATCTTCATCTTCGCCATGGTAACTCCTTGCCTTGCCGCCCGGAAGAGATTCACGGTCAGCGTCACCTGGTAGTACAAACGCACTTGCTGTCAGGAAGTTGCCAACCCCCCGTCGGATTCCTCACGCGAGCCGCAACACGGTCCGGCACAGGTAGTGTCTTTGGTTCTAGGTAGCCCAAGGCTTTAGCCTTGGGTCTCTAAACCTGCCAAAACATGGGCTTCAGCCCCTGGATATGCCTTCTTATCTCCCGGCACTCCCTCTCAGGCACCCCGCCATTGGCCGCCGAGCAATACAACTTACTTTCCCCATCCTTTCAACAGGCTCCCTACCGCCGCTGAAACTCCGGAGACCCAAGCAGCAGCCCAGCCATCATCGCAGCCTCACGATCCAGAGGCGGCCTGTTCTGCTGCCTCAGCGCCGCAGGATTCAACACCTGAGCCATCGGCTCGAAGTCGTTCGGCCGAATCGAAAAGTTCTTTTCCGCCTGCTGTTGCATCTCCTGGTTCTGAAACTGCTGCAACACCGTCGATCTGGTCCGGTCGCTCACCGCCTGTCCCAGCAGCAGCATCTCCAGCTTTGCTTCCTTCGCCGCCGCAGCGTCACCCTGCGTCAACGCCGCCGGCTCCATAGCCGCCCCCACCTGCCCCAGCAACCGGGTCCAGTCCGTCTGCACGCCCGGAACACGATCACTGCTCAGCCCCAGGGCGAAGTTCATCCGGCTCACCAGGTCGCCCGTATTCACCCAAGTCTCCGCCATCCAGCTATATCCATTCGGCGTCTGCATTCCATAAAGCGGCATCCCCAGCTTCTCCAGCGACTGCACCACAGGAATCGCATTCTTCATCTCCGCCCCGCTCGCCCGCACCGCCGACACCACAAACTCCTCCGGCGTCTTCATCTTCGCCCGGTACACCTCCGGCGACCAGAACTCCGGCGAATCGAACATCGTCCGCAGCACCGCCTTGATGTCCCCATTGCTTGCCGTAAACGCCTTCGCCATCCGGTCTACCAACGCCGGCGGCGGCGTATCGCTCACAAACCGCACCGCCAGCTTCGTCGAAATAAACTTCGCCGTCGCCGGACTGGTCGCCAACATATGCAGCACCTGCAAGCCTTCATCCTCGCCGCTCTCCCCAATCGTCTTCCCCAGAACCGTCTTCGTCCCCGGCTCATGCCGCTTCGGCTCGAACTGGTATCCGCCACTGCGGAACGGCCGATCGATCGTCCACCCGGTCAGCACCTTCGCCACCTGCGTCACATCCTGCTGCGTGTATCCCTGCCCGCAGGCTTTATCCAGCATGCTCGCCGGACGATCCGCGCTCACCTCGCACTGCACCCCGAGCGTGTGCAACTCCATCAACTCACGCGCATAATTCTCATTCAACCCGCGGTCCTTCAGCGCCTGCTTCACCTGAGGATTCTGCGCATACTGCGCAAACCTGCCGCCATTTTTCGCCGCAATCGAATCCGGCCCGATGCTCTGCCAGTTGTCCAGATACATCAGCATCGCCGGACTCTTCGCCGTAGCCACCAGCAAATCTTCAAATCTACCCAGCGCATGCGGCCGGATCGTCTCCCGCTCATACACCGGCAGCATGTACGGCTCATTCTGATTCTTTTTGATGTACACATTGAAGTGGTTCAGCCAGAAGTCCGTCATCACCGCTTCCAGCTGCCGCTCGCTGTACACGTCGCGCAGCATTCGCGACTGCAACAACTCCGCCCCAATCATCCTAGGCGAACCCTGCAGCGCCGCCAGCGTCTCTCGTTGCACCGGCGACAATCCTTCCGCTGCCTCAGCCAACTCCGCCTGACTCAAACTCCTGCGAAACCCAATCAGCTCCGACGGCGGCATCGCCAGAATCCGCCGCATCCTCTCATCGGGAGGCAGGTTAATAATCTTAACCGCCTCCAGCCCCGAATAAAACTGCTCCTCATGCGCCGCCATCGCCGGGATAGCAGGGTCCACGCCATCTCCGGGCAGCGCCGTCGCTTCCTTACCTTCACCATCCCTCGCCATCGACGGCGACATCATCTCCTCAGTACCCTTGGCATCCGCAGCCTGTTTCGCCTCCTGCTTTGCCCGCGCCGCCTTATAGAAAGCGATCTCATCGGCATAGATCGCATGTTCCACCGGATCGGACGGCAGCGGCATATTCCTCTCAATCATCTGCCGCAACACCTGGGGACTCGGATACCGCCGAATCATCTCCGCCTGCTCCATCTTCATTGCCGGAAACATCTCCAGCCGCGCCTCCAGCGCCGAATCGTCGATGCTCGAAGGATTCAATTGCTGCTCAAACCACCGCTTCAACCCCATCGCCTGAACCGCCGCAATATCCCCCGGCCGAGGCCCAAACGTAAACCGGTTCAAAGCATGCAGCACCCGCTGCTCGCCCTGAATCTGCTTAGTTGACGCCGCCCCCGGCTTACTCGCTGCAGCAGCCGCCACCACCGGTTGCCCAACCATCAACACGCACAAAACACCAGCCATCAAAGCTCGTACCGAGTTCGTCAGTATTTCAGCAGAATCTCGTCTGAATCGCATAGCCGCTCCTTATTACGCTCCAGCTAGACAGCTCAGCCCAAACAGCCAGAGAATTGCGCCTGCAGTCTCAGACCCGCCGACGACGTAGCAGTTGCGAAAAAAGTTGCCTGCACGCCATCAATTAAAACGCCGCAAGCTCCTGCATGGCCCGGTACAAGTCCTCCGGCTGCGGCAGAATCGCATCCTCCAGCACCGGCTGATACGCCACAAATGTATCCATCGCCGCCACCCGCCGCACCGGAGCGTCAAGGTCATGAAACAGCTCATCCCCAATCCGCGCCGCGATCTCCGCGCCGTACCCCCAGCTCAACATATCTTCATGCGCCACAATCACCCGATTGGTCTTCTTCACGCTCTCCGCAATCGCCTCCCAGTCATACGGAGTCAAACTCCGCAGATCGATCAGCTCCACATCCACGCCGGTCTCGCGATGCAGCTTCTGCGCCGCCTGCAACGCCCGCGGCACCACGGCGCCATACGTCAACACCGTCAAATCCTTCCCCGGCCGCACAATCCTTGCTTTGCCGAAAGGAATGCAATACTCCGGCCCCGGATAAGCCGCCCGCCCAAACGTCTCGCGATATAGCCGTTTGTGCTCAAGAAAGATCACTGGATCATCGCAGCGAATCGCCGTCCGCAGCAATCCAATCGCATCCAGCGCATTCGACGGCATCACAATCCGCACCCCGGGCGTATGCGTAAAGATGCTCTCCCCCGACTGCGAATGATAGATCGACCCACCCGTTAGGTATCCGCCAATCGGCACCCGCATCACCAGCGGGCAGCTGAACGCCCCATTCGACCGCCACCGCACCAGCGGCAGTTCATTACGCATCTGGTGCATCGCCGGCCAGATGTAGTCGAAGAACTGAATCTCCACCACCGGCTTCATCCCCCGCACCGCCATGCCAATCGCCCGCCCCGCAATATTCGCCTCGGCCAGCGGCGAGTTGAAGCACCGCTCGCTGCCAAACTCCGTCTGCAACCCAGCCGTAAGCTTGAACACCCCACCCTTGCCCTTGACCTTACCTGCGCGCAGCGCCTCATCCCGCGTCGCATCGGCAACATCTTCGCCGAACACCACGATCCGTTCATCACGCCGCATCTCGTCCTTCAGGCAGCAGTTGATCAGGTCCGCCATCGTCCGCTCTGTCGGGTCCGCAGTCGCCGCCGGCTCGGTAGCAAACCGTGCATCCATCGGTGTCAGGTCCTCCGAGTACACATGCTTCGTAATCGAAGCCACCGTCGGCAACGTCGCCATCACGGCGCGATCCGCCGCCCGTTGCACCTCTTCATCCACCTGCTTCTCGAGCCTGTTGATCCCATCCGCATCAAGAATCCCCTCACGCAGCAGCCACATCTGCATCCGCGAGATCGGATCCCGTGCCGCGTCCGCCGCCAACTCTTCAGCCGACCGATACAGCCGCTCATCATCACTCAACGAGTGCGAGTACGGCCGGATCACATGCCCATGCACCAGCGCCGGACCACTTCCGGCACGGCAGTACGCCACCGCCTCCGCCATCGCCTTGTAACTCGCAATCGGATCGGTGCCATCGATCTCGGCAAAGTGGAAGTTCGGAAAGTTCGCCACCAGCTTCGAGATATTTCCCCCCGGCGTATTCACCTCCACCGGCGTCGAAATCGCGTACCCATTGTCCTCAACCACAAACAACACCGGCAGCTTCCCATTCGAAGCCGAGTTCAACGCCTCCCAGAACTCCCCCTGGCTCGTCGACCCCTCTCCGATCGAAACATAAACTACCTCGTCGCCATGGAACGTCACATCCTTGTAGCTCCGATAGTCGACCTCGCGAGAGTTCCCCTCCGGCTTCTTCGCCGCCTCAGAATGCCGCGTAAAGTATCTCCCCGCCTCCGCACACCCCACAGCATGCAGACACTGCGTAGCAGTCGACGAAGACGGCGTCACAATGTTCAGCTTCGTGCTCGACCAGTGCGAAGGCATCTGCCGCCCGCCACTCGCAATATCGTCCGCCGCACCCACCGCCTGCAACAACTGCTCCTCAACCGTATTTCCCAACGCCAGGCAGATCGCCCGATCGCGATAGTAAGGAAAGAACCAGTCATACCCCGGCTTCATCGCCATCCCGGCAGCCACCAGCAGCGCCTCATGCCCTGCGCACGAAACCTGAAAAAAAATCTTCTGCTGCCGCTTCAAAACAATCTCGCGATCATCCGTCCGGCGCGACAGATACATCAGCCGATAGAACTCCACCAGCTGTTCCCGCGTCAGCGAGCTCTCCACAGCGCTCGCTCTCTCCGCCACGCTGACGGCCGTCTTCCTGTTCTCCTGCACGCCGGATCCAGACTGTCTTGCCATACACACCTATCCCCTACATCAAACATCGCGACAACAGCTTTCGCGAGCCGCAGACAAGATTGTACCGGGAAGCCACCACGATTGACTCCCCCGAAACCGCTTTTTGACTCTGCGTTCAATTCGTAAATACACCATAAAATGGGCGACCACAAGGCCGCCCATTCCATTCTCACAGCCAACCTAAACAAACAAAGGAGCCAGCACCAGCGTAATCGTAGCCAGCAGTTTGATCAGCACATGCAGACTCGGCCCTGCCGTGTCCTTGAACGGATCGCCCACCGTATCGCCAACAACCGCCGCCTTATGCGCCTCCGACTTCTTCCCTCCATACTGTCCCGTCTCGATAAACTTCTTCGCATTGTCCCAGGCGCCGCCGCCGTTGTTCATCAACATCGCCAGCAGCACACCCGAGATCGTTCCCACCATCAGCAATCCAGCGACCGCCTCCGCTCCAGCCAGATTCACCGCCACTCCGGCAATCGCCGGCACTGGCAGAATCGTCCCCGCCGCGTACAGCGCAGAGCTAGCCTGATAGCTCGAACTGAAATGCCGGAAGATCAACCCCACGGCAACCGGCAGAGCAACCACCAGCGCCCCAGGCAACACCATCTCCTTCAGCGCCGCGCCCGTCACAATGCGAACGCATCGTCCATAATCAGGCTTTGATGTCCCGGCCATAATCCCCGGATTCTCCTTGAACTGATCCCGGACATCCTGCACCACCATCTGCGCTGTTCGCCCCACGGCCTTGATCGCCATCGAACTAAACAGATACGTCAACATCGCTCCCAGCAGCGCGCCCACAAACACCGGAATCTGCGCCAGGTTGATATTCGTGAAACTCCAACCCGCCGGCATATATCCGCCAGCCAGATGAACCTTATCCGTCACGATCGTCTTAATCTCTTCGAGATATGCCGAGAACAACAGGAACGCCGCCAGCGAAGCCGACCCGACCGCATACCCCTTAGTCAGCGCCTTGGTCGTATTGCCCGCGGAATCCAGCTTGTCCGTCCGCTCGCGAACCGAGTGCGGCTGGTTCGACATCTCGATAATGCCACCCGCGTTGTCCGTGATCGGCCCAAACGTATCCATCGCCAGAATGTAAGCCGCGCAACTCAGCATCCCCATCGTAGCGATTGCCGTTCCGTAAATACCTTTGGCATAGTCACTGATTGTCGCCACACCGGCCAACCCCTGCACGCCGAAGTAGTAGCTCAACAGCAGCGCTGCCGAGATCGCAATCACCGGCATCGCCGGCGTCTCCATCCCCACAGCAAGCCCGCTGATAATGTTCGTCGCCGGGCCAGTCAGTGAAGCCTTTGCAATCGACTGCACCGGGCGATAAATCGACTCCGTGTAGTACTCCGTAATCCACACAAACAGAAACGAAGTGATCAACCCAATCACGCCGCATCCCAGCAGCCACAGCCATTGCACCTGCGGGCCGTTCAGCATCAGGAACACCGCACCTGCGAACCCCAACAGCGCAAGTCCCGACGTCACATAAAATCCTTTGTTCAACGCATGCATCGGGTCTTCGTCTTCGGTCGTGCTCACCACAAAGACGCCCACAATACTCGCAATCAAATTGATCGCCAGCACAATCAGCGGAAACAAAATCCCCTTCACCCCGAACACCGGATAAAGCGCCGCACCAAGAATCATCGCGCCAACGTTTTCCGCAGCCGTCGATTCAAAGATATCGGCGCCACGGCCCGCGCAGTCGCCCACGTTGTCGCCCACCAGGTCCGCGATCACGGCAGGGTTCCGAGGATCGTCCTCCGGAATCCCCGCCTCAACCTTGCCCACCAGGTCCGCGCCCACATCCGCGGCCTTCGTATAGATTCCCCCGCCAAGCTGAGCAAACAGCGCCACCAGCGAAGCGCCAAATCCGAACCCTACCAACTGATACGGCACCGTCTCCGGATGCTCCAACCCGCCGAAGAACAGGAACAGCGTACCTACACCCAGCAGCGAAAGCGCCACCACCACCAGTCCCGTCACCGCGCCCCCGCGCAGCGCCATCTGCAGCGCCTTATTCAAACTCGTCCGAGCCGCCGACGCCGTCCGGATATTCGCCCGGATCGAGCAGTACATCCCCGTATATCCCGCCAACCCCGAGCACACCGCACCCACTAGGAAACTAATCACCGTCTTCAATGCATAGGGAGAGGTCCGCGACGACATGTGGTATCCCACAAAAAGCACAATCGCTAGAGCCGCCGCAATCTCCCCGATCGTCGTGTACTGGCGCCGCAGAAACGCCTCGGCCCCCTCACGAATCGCATCCGAGATCGCCCGCATCTCGGCAGTCCCCGTATCCGATGCGATTACCGCACGCGCCAGCATCAGCGCCGCCCCCAGTGCCAGTACTCCGACCACCAGTGCAATCCACAGATACATCCGGCCGTCGTCATTCGCAGGATAGGCAGCCGGAACTGCTACCTGTACGGCCAAAGCCAAAAAGCTCACTACATACATGCAAAGATCTCCTTAGAACGCAGAACTTCTCTTAGATTCACAAAGGCGGCAATTAGAGCATGCGCAATCGAAGAGGGTCAATGAGTTCCGTAATGGGTCTCTTGATGCACTACAGACACGTGCTTCGACGCGGAATCTCGTGCAATGCGGATTAGTCACTTTTACCAAATCGACAAACCAAAGTAATAGCACAGCTCCCCCTCTCTCACGAAAATTCCTTCCCAGCCGATACCTCCCTCAGCGCAACAACGAGGTAAGGCCGCCGTGTCCGTTCACCGTAATCTGATTCTTCGTACCCCAACTCTTCGCACCCCAATTGCACGTGTGATCAGCCGTTCCATTTTCCAGCGGGCCTTCGTTATCACGCTCTTCCTTGCCCGCCTTGCCGGTGCCCAGGGCAGCGCCCAGAGTTCCCAGATCGACACCAGCAGCATCGCTCCGCACCGCTACCTCGTCCTCTACCGCAACGCGACCATCCCCGGTGACGCAGAATCCCGGGTCGCCTCCACCGGCGCCCATCTCACCCGGCGCAACGAGCACTTCGGCATTGCCGCCGTCGAGTCCACAGTCTCAGAAGACGACGCCAGCACCCTGCGCCGTCTCGCCGCCCAGCCCAACGTCGACTACGTCCTCCACGATCGCATAGTCTCCGCTCACCGCCTGCGCCTTCAGAGCATCACGCCAGCCTCCGTAGGCGTCAACATCACCGGCCAGGCCCCCAACTCATCCACTCCCATCGGCAGACTCCCCACCCACGGCCCAATCCTCAACACACCGCCCTCCCTTCCATCCCCACCGCCCCCGCCGCCCTACGACACCTACTACACCAACACCCCCCAGGGATGGGCCGTCCAGCAGGTCGGCGGCTACGGCAACAACGTTCCCGGCGGTCCCGCGCACGGCCCCTGGGACACCACCATGGGCAAAGGCGTCCGCATCGCCATCATCGACAGCGGAGTCGACCAGACCCACCCTGACATCGCCCCCAATCTCGCCCTCAACCTCTCCGAAATAGATCAGTCCGCCTACCCCAGCCCCTGCGACGACGGCACCCCGCAGGACCAGACCGGCCACGGCACCTGGACCGCCTCGCTCGCCGCCGCCGCCATCGGCCCCGGCACCGGACAGGTCATCGGCGTAGCCCCCGCCGCCACCATCCTCAATATCAAAGTTCTCCAGCGCATGCCCGCCGCCATCGCCGGCGCCAGCACTCCCGCGCAGCAATGCACAGCCGGCGAAGCCAGCGGCCTCCTCAGCTGGGTCATGCAGGGCATCGAAGACGCCATCGCCAACCGCGCCGACGTCATCAGTCTCTCCATCGGGGCCACCGCCGACCTCACCACCGGAGACGGTGCCGGCCTCAAAGCCGCCTTCGATCGCATCACCTATGCCGCCACCCGGGCCAACATCGTCCTCGTCGCCTCCGCCGGCAACGACGGCTTCGACCTATCCAACCCCCGCTACGTCGAGCTCCCCGCCCAATCCCGCGGCGTCCTCGCCATCGTCGCCTCCACCAACCCCGCCTGCGCCCAGAACACCACTCCCGGAGCCACCTGCACCCCCGGCCCCGTCACGCTCCCCTACTACAGCAACTACGGCGCCCCTCTCAACGCCCTCGCCGCGCCCGGCGGCAGCTATCCCGCCGGAGACGACCTCGGCATCAGCGGCTGGGTCCGCGGAGCCTGCAGCGCCGGCAAGCCCAACACCCTCGACGGCCTCCCCGCCGATTCCGCCCACAGCTACGGCTGCTTCAACCTCGGCCACACC
>Ga0210410_10002785_pt1 | contig 15626 bp, 10 predicted proteins | sample IncBWC4MmetaG_FD_161058 | JGI IMG/M metagenome (GOLD analysis project Ga0210410, IMG submission 161058) | Forest soil microbial communities from Barre Woods Harvard Forest LTER site, Petersham, Massachusetts, United States - Inc-BW-C-4-M | ecosystem: Environmental > Terrestrial > Soil >... | reverse complement strand
TTCGCGACAAACGTCTTGTTCAAGACCACAAATGGAGGGAACAGTTGGGATATCATCAGCCCCGACCTGTCCCGCGAAACTACCGAAGTCCCCACCAGCATCGGTATCTACAAGACCGCCGAAATGGAACATATGCCGCGCCGCGGCGTCATCTATGCTGTCGGACCTTCATACAAGGACGCCAGCGTGATCTGGGCTGGGAGCGATGATGGATTGATTCACATCACACGAGATGGCGGCAAGAACTGGGCCAAGGTAACTCCACCGGGACTCGGCGCGTGGAGCAAGGTATCGCAAATCGATGCCGGACGATTCGACGCCGACACAGCGTATGTTGCGATCAATCGCATTCGCCTGGATGATCAGCGGCCGCACATCTATCGAACTCACGATGGCGGGAAGAGCTGGACCGAGACCACGAGCGGCCTGCCAAACAACGAGCCGGTGAACGCGGTGCGCGAAGACCCGGTGCGAAAGGGACTGCTTTTTGCGGGAACCGAGCGGGCGGTCTACTTCTCGATCGACGACGGAGACAACTGGCATCCGTTGAGACTCAACATGCCGGCGACCTCGATTCGCGACCTGGTGGTGCACGACGACGACGTGGTGGTGGGTACTCATGGGCGATCGTTCTGGATATTGGATGATATAACGCCGCTCAGACAGATTGACGCTCAAGTGGCAGCGTCTGATGCGTACCTGTTCAAGCCGGAAACGGCATATCGATACAAGCGCGACACGAACACCGACACTCCGCTGCCTCCGGAAGAGCCGGCGGGCCAGAATCCTCCAGACGGAGCGATCATCGATTATTACGTTAAGGGCGCGGCGTCAGGCCCTGTGACTCTTGAAATACTGGACTCGGCAAACAAGCTTGTGCGGCGGTTTTCGAGCGACGACAAACCGGAGCCGGTGGACGACAGGAACTTGACGGTGCCGAAATACTGGCTCCGGCGGCCCCGAATTCTTTCAGCCGGACCTGGAATGCTGCGATTCGTCTGGGATCTGCATTACGCGAGGCCGCCCTGGATTCCGCCCTCTTATCCTATTTCGGCGGTCTACCACGACACTCCGGGAGAACCTCTGGGACCGGCGGTGATGCCCGGCCAGTACACCGTAAAGCTTACGGTCGCGGGCAGCAGCTACATGCAGCCGCTGACGGTGAAGATGGACCCGCGTGTGAAGGCTTCGGGCAGCGACCTCGAGCAGCAGTTTGCCCTCTCGATGCGCTGCTACGACGGCCTCGCTCGAGTTCACGAAGCGATGGAGCAGGTGCGCAAGCTGCGCTCGGAGTTGAAATCGCTCTCGGCCAAGGCGCCCTCCTCGTCGTTGAAGGAGGCGATCGCTTCTCTGGACAAGAAGGTGGCGGCGGTCGGAGGCCCGGGCAGCGAGACCGATATCGACACAATGTACTTCGCGCCGAGGATCGGGCGGCCGGGCGATGAGAGCCTGTCGACTTTGCAGACGAACTTTCAGTTCATGATGATGTTGCTGCAAGGTGCAGACGCGGCTCCGACTGTGCCGCAAACGGCTTCGGTCGGGCAGGTTGAGCAGACCTTTGCTGCTGTGCTTGGGCGGTGGAAGGAGCTGGAGACGAAAGATGTGAAGGCGCTTAATGAGCAGTTGCGGCAAGCGACCTTGCCTCCGCTGACAGAGGCGAAGTAGATTCGATTTCTTAAGTCGAAGGCGTGAAAGTATATTGGCTGTGCCTGAGGTGTGAAATGACGTTGACTGCGTAGAAAGTGTGGAAAGAAGGCTACCGTATTCGGGTCCGTGGGGACCACCGAGGATAGCCTAGGACTTCAGTCCTGGGGGCGGGATCGGCGGCGACCATTTAGTCCTGGAAGGACGACTGAATGCCGCCAGGAAAACAACGAACTTATCTGGCGAATTGCCTCATGCCTTAATGGCGGGCACCTGTTGATAGAGAGGGATGTCGAAGAGCAGGTGACGCGCGGAGGTTATTCCCAACCAGGGGGAATGTGTGCTAAAGGCGATTCGCCAAAACCAGAGCGCAAGCGCGAAGTTCGTCCTGAGGCGCTCTTGCTTGAAGGGGCCAATAGCGCGCAGCGCAGCCGATGCCGAGGACGGACTGGGACCTGACACGCCTGGGGGTGCGATTGCAAGCGGCAGAGAGGAAGCCTAAAGAGGCTAAAAGATTGAAGATCAACAGCGGCTTGCTGTCCGATGGGATCTCGTCAAGGAAGCCCAATCATCCGTCGGCCGGAAGCCGAATAGGCCGATGGTGATAGTATCGGTAGTTCTGAAAAGGGCTTCCAGGCAACTTTCTTCGATCAGGTGTAGCTATGTCAAAGCGCAAAGTCTCCGCACACGCGACCCGGATGTTCAGGATTGGCCGGCTCGCGCCGCCGCATCCAGAGACCGAGGATGGCCGGCTCATAAGGGCCTGGGCTGCCGAAGCGCAGAACAGTCCGTCCATGCGCAGAGAGGTGGAGGCCGGCTTTGAAAAGGCGCTTGCGCAAGTGTCCGTTCAGTCGGAAAACGGGGCAGGCTTTCCGATGGACAAACTACTTAGATACTTCTCGGCTGAGTACAATAGCAGGAATTTCGAGCACGGACTCCATTCTATGCCCTCGTCTTTTAGTGTGATGGAGGCCTTTTTTGACTATGTTCCCGCACTGAGCCTCTTTAAGCTACGAGCTGAGAGAGATAACGCCCTTTCGTTTATGGAGTTCCTGGATTACATGACTTCAGGCGACTCACCAAATGATATCAAAGGGGCGGCCGATTGTATCGAGGAGAACATCATTTACACCTACAACGTCCTGAATGACCCCGAGGACATTACTTTCTCCACGATTGCGGGTCCGGAATACGGCGTTGGCGGGGTGTCGCTAATCCGCCATGGACACGAAATCACGATTCTCCTGTTAGCCGGGGAAAAGACGGATCTGGATGCCAAGACCGTAGAGCTTGCAGAGGGGCATGACGTAGCAGTGGCTTACGGCAGGGAGGGTATTGAGCCCGATAAGGGCCTCTCCAGGGAGGCTGTTCCCCTACTTGGGAAACCCGATTTTTGGCAGACACTTGCGCTAACGCGGTTCAATCTCGAGGACATGACGTACGACTCGCGCCACGTGCATTGGGACGCGGGCAATTGCTTCGTCGTGCTAACGGACGACGTCAGCGTCTTTCTGGACGCAACCGGTAATTTTCTGAAGCCTGAGATCGAGGCCACGTTCAAGAAATGTCGCGAACGCTTGGAGGGATATGCCTCGCTCTTCGAGATATGCAAGACATCTATTTATCTCCCGCAGTACTTCGACTTCTACGGTTCGCTGGTGACTGAAGAACGGCACGAGACAATTCTTGGTCAAAAAAGGAATTCACCCAAGCGCCGGAAGTGGTGCAAGCTGACAAGTAGTGGCGACAGAATACACTTCCGTCGCGTGTCTGTGCTAGAAAGGCCGAACCCGGGTGGACCGGACCGGATGACCTACATAACCCCCGACTTCCAGGTGGACGCCTCTGGATTCTGGCGGCCATTGCCGCCCGGACGTGTCGGTGAGGATAAGAACGGTAGACGGATACATGCCAGAACCTGGGTAAGGAAAACCCTATCGTGGGTGGATAAGGACGCCGGCGCCCCGGTGGTTGATGTAAAGACATCGAGGGGGGCCGCGGGTGCCGATTCAGAGGCCCGAGGAGATGACTCAGGGTATGTGTACGTTATGAGGACGGCAGCCCACGTAAAGGATATATTTAAAATCGGAATGACCCAGCGCGATCCTGACCTCCGATCCGCGGAGTTATCTGGAAGCACCAACTCGCCAGACAAATTCTTGGTTGTCCAGGAGTGGAACGTATCCGACCCTGCGACTGCGGAGAAGTTGATCTTTGAGCGACTCAATAAGTATAGGCTGAACCCTAATAGAGAGTTCTTTAGGGCGCCGTACCAGGAGATTTTCAAGACTATACACGAGGTGATCGCGGAACTCGATGCTGCGACAGCTACCAGAAGCTAGGTCCCAGGCGCGCTGTTCCGGAGTGTCTCCCGTCCCGACCGCGGGCGCTACAACTCCATCGCCCGTTGCTACTGGCCTTATTTTGCCCGTGTATCGACCCTGCTTCCGGCTAAGGCCCTCGCGCTATTAGGGGACGTTACTGGTGCTAGTGTCATTCGCGCACAGCTACGCCCGAGCGGTCGAGAGCTCGCCAGTGCACCCGGTTTTTCCCGGCGACATCGCACATTCGATCACTTGAAATACCGTGTACTTGACCGATCGGCGTATTCGCACCTTGGGGCCATGGCTCTAAAACCTCCGAGATCCTGCGGTGTTACTTAAGTTCCGCGCGTGCATCGTATATAATCTCTGAGCGGAGTGCTAATATCGAGACGCAACCAAGTTGGACTATCTGAGAGGGAAATTGAGTATTGCCTCAAGGTGTGGAGACAGCTTTGTGTCGACAAGGAGCGAGATCTCATAGTAGCCGAGGCCTCACGACACTCTTCCCGCACACGCTTTAACGAGAATGAGGGAGTGGTTCACCTTGGGGCTGACGTAAGGCCCGGTCACGGAGTCGACGCGAATTCGAGGATGTCTGTGCTCGCATGCCTTGCACATGAATTGGGACACGCTGAAAGATTCGAACTGGGGTACCGGAGGCCTCTTAACAATCTGATTGACGAGGCAGAAACGAGCCTACATGCTTCTTTCGTTCCGGTATTAGGCACAAAGGACCGCGAGGATCTTATAGAGGATGCCCGAGATCGTCTGATTCAGTGGCTCGCAGCATCAGGCAGTGAGGTAGACGTATGAAGATAGAACCCTCTGGGGTAGTGTTCGTGGGAGTCTGTGATGTCCAGACGGAGAAATGCATTGCGAGGGTGGCGTCGCCCATTACCGCCGTGTGGACTTCGCCCGCTCGCGTACAGGTCAACGTGTGTCGACCATGTCTGGAGGAGCAAGTCCGGGCGGGCGAATGGGAGATACGCGGGGCCAAAATCAAATCCCGCGTCGATGTCGCCGCGTATTCCCGGGATAAACGTCTCTTATTGGTAGCCGAGGTGAAGAAGGCGCCTTCGACCGTTTCGGCCCAGTCGCAACTCCGCGAATGGGCTATCAGGGTCCATCGCAACCTGCTCGCGCATGCAGGCATCCCTTCCGCCCGCTATTTTCTGCTGGCCGCTTTACCTGATTATCTTTATATGTGGCAAGGGGACGCCGAGGACATCGATAGGGCCCCTGACTACGAGGTACCGGCACAACACATCCTGGGACCATACCTGGATCAACTCTCTTCCCCACCGGAGAAAGCCAGCGCTTACGAGTTGGAATCCCTGATAAGCCGATGGCTAACGGATGTGGCTCAATCCAATGCCAAGGCTATCAAGTCTTCGGGCTGGCTTCATGATTCGGGGCTGGACGAGGCTATCCGTAACGGTTCCGTGGTAATGGAGGCGGCGGTTGCGGCTTGACATCCGATTCGGCTAGAAGAGTAGTCTTCTGCGGTAGAAGGTACATGAGACCACCGAGACTCAGGAGAATTGTGATGATTGTCGCCTGCCGCAACAGTTATCACCCTCTCGACGCGTTGAATCGGAGTTGTGGTATTCGGTACTTGACCTTCAGGCAGTTGGTCTAGCCGTCAGGGCGTCATTGACGGAGGCGACGCCTCAGCCCTTGAATCGCTCAGTGTATGGGAGCGAGAAATAGCATAGGTCACAATGGCCCCGCCCGTAGCGAGTGTGGCCCGGACAACAACGAGGCCTTACAGATCAACCTTCGCGAGTTTGGCAAAATCCCGAGTTTTCAAGGGCCTGCTAGGTGGTGGAGAAACTTAACAGATGTGTGCGCCCGGCGCACAGGGCTTAGAATCGATTTGGCTTTGCCGGGGCCGGGTAGAGGTCGTTTTCCCTTCCGGACGGCTTACAGAGGCAGGAGACGCGCTTACGGCCATGTCGAATTCACAGCGTAACGAGCAGTACGACAGTCGATGGAATGCTGATTTTCCCATGCGCTCCGAGTCAGGAGGCTGCGTCTTCTTCGTCTTCTTGGGAAGACTTGCAGGGCTACAGCCTATATACTTACGCCCGGCATTGTCTTAGACAGGATGGAGCGGAGGTGGCAAGTATGAACGCTTTTATTACGGGGAGCACGGGATTACTTGGCAATAATCTCGTAAGGCTACTTGTTGAGCAAGGCCACAAGGTAAGAGCGCTGGTGCGTTCGCCCGAAAAGGCTTCGAAGGTGTTCGGCGGGCTGGATGTCAGCCTGGTGAAGGGCGACATGAACCGCATTGCAGATTTCGCCGCGGAGATGGAAGGGTGCTCGGTCCTGTTCCACACGGCCGCTTACTTCCGCGACTACTACCAGCCCGGCGACCATTGGGAGCAGCTCGAAAAGACCAACGTCAGCGGCACGGTGGAGTTGCTATCCGAGGCCGAGAAACGCGGCATCGAGAAAGCCATTTACGTTAGTTCGGCGGGTGTGATAGGACGCAAGCCGAACGGCGAAGCCGGTGACGAATCATCGCTGCCACCGCCCATAAGCAGCTCAAACCTCTACTTCAAGAGCAAAGTGCTTGCAGAGCAAGCAGTACAGGATTTCGTGAAGACTCATTCTTTGCCGGTGGTGCTGGTCCTTCCGGGCTTCATGTTCGGGCCGGGCGACGTCGCTCCGACCGCGAGCGGTCAAATCATTCTGGACTATCTGAATAGGAAGCTCCCCGGAATCATCGACGGCGGGGCCGACATCGTCGACGCGAGGGATGTTGCTCAGGCAATGATCTCGGCGGTCGATCGCGGCAAGAACGGCGAGCGCTACATCGTCGCCGGCAACTACCTGGACATAGAAGACATTCTGAAAGCGCTTGAGCAGGTAACGGGCGTTCCGTCTCCGAAGATGCGGATTCCGCACCCGGTCATCATGGCGTACGCGTGGGTTTCGGAGGTCTATGGCAGGCTGACAGGGAAACCGATTCTGGTGTCCCGCCAGGGGGTGCAGACCTTGCACACCGAGACTAAGGTAGATTCCAGCAAGGCATGCAGGGAGTTGGGCATTAGCTTTCGTCAGCCAAAAACGACCCTCGCAGACGAGGTTAACTGGTACACGCAAAATGGGTACGTGGCCGGCGCCAAGTGATTCCCGATTCGGCTTTCCTTCGTCACTTCCGGTCTTCTCTACAGAGACCCCGCTCGGATTTTCGAATGAATTCGACCAGGCAATCCACCAGCGGATCGCCGGTCTTGCCAAGCTGCTCCAGCGCCTGATCTAACCCGAGGCCCGAGCGCATCAGGATAGAATATGCTTGTTTGAGCGGCCGAACTTGATGGGAAGACAAACCGGCTCGCCGGAGGCCCACTATATTAAGCCCTCGCGCGCGGCCAGGAACCCCGTCGGTAATAATGAACGGCAGACAGTCTTGAACTATCTTGGAATTGCCCCCGATCATCGCGAGTTTGCCTATGCGGCAAAACTGGTGCACCACAACCCCGCCCGATAGGAATGCCCGTTCCTCGATTTCGACGTGACCGGCCAGCGCAACGTTGTTTGCGATAATCACTCCGTCTGCCAGCCTGCAATCGTGAGCGACGTGCGCGCCGGCCATGATGAAACAGTCCGATCCCACAACGGTCTCAGAGCCTGGCCCGGTTCCGCGGTGGATCGTTACGCCTTCGCGTATCCGATTGCGGGCGCCTATTCGCAAATAGCTTTCGTGATCCAGGAAGCTGATGTCCTGAGGCTCTCCGCCAAGCACCGCCCCTTCATGGACGACGTTGCCGGGACCAAGCGTAGTGAACCGTTTGACGCAAGCGTGAGCGCGAATTTCCGTGCCCTCGCCGATTTCGGTGCCGGGCTCGATCACGGCATAGGGCCCAACAGAGACGCCAGACGCGATTCGCGCGGCGCCGCTTACTATGGCCGTCGGATGAATGCTCATTGCCTTCTTCTAGGCGGGGGCCGCTCCGGCGGTATCTCTGAATTGTATGTCGTGCAATTGTTTGTAGAGTCCGCCGTTCACGATCAGCTCGTCGTGCGTGCCCGCCTCGACCACTAGACCCTGGTCCAGCACGACTATCTGGTCGGCGCGGCGCACCGTCGAAAGTCGGTGGGCTATGACGAACGTCGTCCGGCCCAGCATTAATCTGTCGAGTGCCTCCTGGATGAGCCGTTCCGATTCAGAGTCGAGTGAGCTGGTCGCCTCATCCAGTATGAGGATCGAGGGGTCCTTCAGCAGCGCTCGCGCGATGGCGACCCGCTGCCTCTGTCCGCCCGAGAGCTTTACGCCCCGCTCGCCGACGATCGTGCTATAGCCCTCCGGGAAGGCGGCGATGAATTCATGGGCGTGCGCGGCCCTGGCAACGGCTTCGATTTCGTCGTCGAGCGCGTCGAGCTTGCCATAGGCTATGTTTTCGCGAATGGTGCCGCCGAACAGAGTCGTTTCCTGCGGCACGACTCCCATAGATTGCCTCAGCTCACGCAGTCTAAGAGTGCGCAGGTCATGGCCGTCCACCTCGATAGAGCCTGACGTCACGTCGTAGAAGCGGGGGATCAAAGTGACCAGGGTAGACTTCCCTGCGCCGCTTGGGCCGACCAGCGCGATTATTTTGCCCGGCTTCGCCTCGATCCTGATTCCTTTCAGAACCTCGACGCCGCGGTCGTCGGGATAGGTGAAATGAACATCGTTCAGTCTGACGTGGCCAAGGACTCCGTCCAGCCGATGAGGATTTGGTGGATCTGTGATTTCGGACCGGGTATCGAGCAGCTCAAAGATTCGCCGGGTTGCCCCGATGGCCTGCTGGAACTGTCCGTACAGCTCCGAGAGCCCGCCGATCGAACCGGCCACAAAAAAGGTATAGAGCACAAATGCGAACAGGTCGCCGGCGGATATCTGGCCCCTCAATACCATTCTGCTGCCGAACCAGAGCACGATCGCGAGGCTGCTGTAGACGACAAGAATGATAAAAGCGATGAACCCGCCGTTGGCGATGGAGCGCCTGACAGCCAACTGAAGCGAGTCTTGAATCCTCTGGCCATACCGGGCTCGCTCGTATTCTTCTCTGACAAACGACTGAACTATTCTTATGGCCGAAAGGGTTTCTTCCAGCACGGTGCTGGCCTCGGCAAGGCGGTCCTGAACCTTGGTGCTCAGCCGCCGTATATAGCTGCCATAGAAACGAGCGCCAACCATCACAACCGGCACGATGGAAAGCATCAGCAGGGTGAGGCGCGGATTCATCACCGCTATGATCGCGATTCCACCGATGAGGATGAGGCTCACTCGTAGCAGCTCGGTTATGCTGCCGGTTGTAACGGTCTGGACCACGCTCACGTCGGACGCGAGGCGGGATGTGAGTTCCCCGACTCGCCGGCCGGCAAAGAATTGAGCCGGCAGGTTGGTGAGGTGTTCGTAAAGCTGGGTCCGCACGTCCGCGACGATGCGCTCCCCAGTGTAGGAAAGCAGGTACGTGCGCAAAAAGCTGAACAGAGCCTGAACCGCAAAGAGTCCCACCAGCATAACGGCGAGCCGGTTTAGCTTGCTGGAATCGTGTTCGACGAAGGCCGCGTTTATGAGCATGCCCACAACCCGCGGGAAGGCCAGTGCGAGGCCGCTTGCCACGAACAGGCTCAACAGGGCGATACCTAGTCTTGCGCGGTAAGGCTTTGTATAAGAGAGCAGCCGCAGCAGGTCACGCGGCGAGCCTTTGGCCTCTTCCTTTGAGGTAGCTTGAGTCAATACTGCACCGTCCCCTCTTCCTACGACGCGCATGCTCCAAGTGTTGCGAATCTCCTATATATTAGCTGCAAAGGCGCCGATTTGTCGCATTTGAAAGAGGACTTCTGTGATCCTTCAGTTGTGAAGCAACTCGCGGAGCAGCTTCGATTGCCGTTCGCTGACCAGTACCTTTGTCGAGGAGGCTGAATCTCTGAGGATCAAATTGAAAAGTGCCGACACTTGATGTACGACGGCTGGAATGTGCTTGTTAGTACGTTTAGATTGAGCGCGGAAAAAGGAGGCTTGAGCGCGGATGGTTGCCGGCTAAACGGTTAGGTCTGCGATTCTAGTGTGGCTGCCTTTTCTACCATGGCAAGAAACGAACCTCCGCCATGGGCTATTGGGATATTGAGCTTGTGTTCCAGATCTTCCAGGCTCAGGTCGTCCAGGAAGATGTGACCGGATTTCAGACAGGCCTGCTCGGGAACAAGCAGGAAGTTTCCCTGGATGTTTTCTCGCGCTCTAATGACATCGCTTCCGGCTATCAATCCGGCCACAGTGACCTCTTCGCCAAAGAAGCGATTTTCTATCGGGAGGACGCGGAGCTTGGTTCCGAATCGAGTATTAACTTGATCGACAAAGCGCGCGAGTGTCGGGTGAAACAGCTTCCCGGTCGCGATTGTTCCATCAAGCGAGCCCGGCGCCAGCTTGGATCTGCCGCTGAGGCCGCGAAGAGTCCGTTCAGCGTCGCGGATAAATCGACGAACCATACCCACTCCGTCTTCGATTTGCGGGTAGTCGCCGTAGTGGGAAGCGCCTGGAAGCGGGACGCCCGCTCGCACATAGAATTCGTCAGCGAGAAACAAGAAAGTCTGCCCAAATCTCCGCCTGAACTCCGTCTGCCAGGGGCGTACCTGCTTTATCAACGCGCGCGAGTATTCGTCAGTCACCGGCGTGAGAAGGTGGTGATAGTTGTGAAGCCTGGTGAAGACAACCGGGACGACTGCAACCGATGTCAAGCCGCCCTGACTGAATGCGGGCCGCTCGCGCGCTTCTGCGTCCTTGCCCGCCGGGTGAAGCATTGCGAGGTCTTCCGCCGTGCGCCGCAGGATGTCGCCGTCGTTAATCGTAGGGCAGAGCACGATCTGGGCGTGCAATTCGATCCCGTGATCCGCCAGGTAGCGCATCTTGGCGAGAATATCGTCCGGCCGTTTACGCCCAAGCAGGTATCGCCGGACCTCCTGGTCAGTCGCATGCACGGAGACGTATTGAGGCGACAACCGCTGCTCGATTATACGATCCAGCTCCATCTTGGAGATGGAGGACATCGTGGTGTAGTTGCCATGCAGGAATGATAGCCTTGTATCTTCGTCTTTGAAAAACAGAGACTCGCGGGAGCCCTTGGGATTCTGGTTGCAGAAGCAGAAGATGCAATCGTTGGCGCACTGCCGAGGAGCGAAATGCTCCAGGTCCAGCCCCCAGATTTCTCCATCGGACACGTCGACGTCCATCCGCCTGGTAAGGCCCGACGGCGTGACCATCTCGAGCCTGACGCAATCCTCCGAGCCGGTGTAGAACTGGAAGTCCAGAAAGTCTCTAACGTCTCGGCCGTTTACTCTAAGGATGCGGTCGCCCGGTTCGATGCCGGCCTGATCCCCTAGCGCAAAGGGATCGACCGCCGTCACCAGTACCCCTTTCTCTTTCTTAGGAGTGTTGATCGGGTACACGGTCTCGAATAACTCGGTGTACATAACCGATCAAGTATAGCAGAGCAAAGCCGCACCCATCGCCCCGTTCTCATTGTAGTTGTATCCACCTGGCAGCCGAAGGCACGCGCTCTTTGTCCAAAATTGTCAGCATGTACCATCCCGGAGGGGCCAGGTTTGAGCTTTTGGCGACTTCGGCCTCGATGACTCCGTTCTTTTGCGACTGGATCGGCAAGTCCACAAGCCGCTGCGACGAGTTGAATGAGTGAGTGGTCACCGAGTTCTTAATCAGGCTGGCAGATTGAATGTTGCCGGCCTGCGCAGACTTGATGGTGATCACGTCGCCGTACTTGCACTTTGCCGGAGCCGCGTCGATGACGGGGCGGCCTGGATGGAACATGTAGGGAGGACTGTAGATCTCCAGCCTTAGCTCTTCATTCGGGTCCGGCGGCTCCCACCCAACCTGGGTGCCTCTGTTAGGGTTGCCCCCGGAGGCAACGACGCGCCCATCGGGCAGGAGGAGCGCGATGGAATGATACATGCGCGCGACCGTGGAACTCGCCGTAATTTGCCAGGTATTGGTCGGCGGATCGTATGTCTCCGAGTGCAGCGTTGCGACGTTGCCTTGTTCCTTTTTCAGAGATCCGCCGGTTACGAATATCTTCCTGTTGGGCAACAGCACCGCATTCAGATGCTGACGCGGAAAGTGCAAGGGCGCTGCCGGGTTATATTTCGGGGCCGCATCCTTGAAATTGATTACGTCAACCTTTCCCGTTGCATCGTTTTCGTCTTGAGGCCCGCCGCCGATGATCATCACCTTTTGATCTTGAGCCGGAGGCAGCAAAACGCTTGCAGATTGATTACGCAATCCCGAGTCGCTGAGGCCCGTAACTCCGGTCATTGTAAAAGGCGTCTTGGTTATGTCGATCACGGCCGGTTGTACGTCGCCGGAATCCATCCTTCCGCCGCTGTAGAACACCTTGCCGCTCTCGAGCAGGAAAAGATGAGGGTACAGCGGGAGCGGCGCCGAGCCTTGCAGTGTCTGCCATTTCCCGGTCTTCGCCGAATAGCTCTCCAGCGTTGTGTTGCCTCCTCCGGTTGCCGACAGTCCGCTTGCCGCCAGAATGCTGCCGTTCCCAAGCGCTATAAGAGTCGGGTACCATCGGCCGTCCGCCATATTTCCCGTCGCTTTCCATTGCTGTGTCTTCAGATCGAATAGAAGCGTGTCGGGGCGGCCGTGAAATGGGTCGTATTGCTCGGTTCCGCCTGCTTCGATCAGGCGTCCGTCCGGCAAGAATGACTCGCCGCCACAGAAGAAGTCGATTACTTTGCCGTCACTTGTGTGTAGCGTGTTTGGGAAGAAGAATTGGGCTCCAACCGTGTAGTCCCATATGACGCTGCACCATATTCCCTTGTTTGTGTTGCCGAAATCAGGACTGTTGAAGCGGACGGTACTGTTCCCGGACCCGGCGAAGAAAAGCACCTTGTCTTTGGGCAGCACCGCCGCGTGGACCGCCAGGACCTCGGAATTGTAAGGCAACAATTCCCATTTCCCGATAACACTTGGATCTTCAGCCAACTTAGTCATGTTCAGACCTCCTTACTTGGATATAAAAGAACTAACGAAAGCCATTTGATCAGGCATTTCCAGGGCTCCGCAGGCTACCGTCGACAAGGCGGAAATCCGATGCGGCGACCGGAAGCCCAACTGGAGCAATCCTCTTCAAGGTCGATTTGAAGCCTTGAAGTCCCCCTACTCTCATAGACGGATTTCGTTGCCGATTCTATTCACTAAAAATCGACCGAGGGCAGATTTGTTGCTATTGTTGGAGGGACGCTTGGAAAGAAGCCATAGAGATGCTATGAAGCTAGAACTGGTTCGCACTCTACAGACGCAGCGCAACCTCTATGATATCCCGCGCGGCATGGAACGCTTCCACAAATACGTCGAGATGATGACTGGAGGCACCAATGATATAGCTCTGCCGCTGCCCGCGATGAACCCAATGGGCAAAGAACACGCTGCGGCAACCTACGACGCTCTGATAGCTCTGGACGCTGAAGCTGTGGCAGCAGAGGCGCTGGCTGAAGCCGAACGGCGCCTAGGCGAAGATCCAGGCGACTTTAGAGTCTGTCTGGTGGTTGCCGATGATGCGGGAGGGGGTTGGACTAATCGGTATCTGTCTGAAGCAACGCACCGCTTTCAGCCCGGAGCGCTTACAAAGCGGTCGTGGATCGTCGTGCTGCTCTGGACCGGCGATGACCATGCGAAGGAGAAGATTCGAGAAGAGACGTTGATGACCGCCTATCGCATAGCTCATATTCAGCGGAACGGCGCCCCAAAGACTCTTCGCCAGATGATGGATCAGGAGGGCCGGGCAGCGGCATTTGCCTGCGCGCGCCGCCCGGCTCTGGACGACGAGGATCTAGCCTATACCAGAGAAGTGATTAAGCCGTACCTTGAAACATCTGATTATCCAACCATATTCGCGTGCCTCTACGGCGATGAGGCAGCGAAATCGGTCGGGTATCCTCCGCTTGGCCTATCGGAGCGGGCCGGGTTTGCGCTGGCCCTGGAAGAAGCCCGGAGCGTCAATTACTCTGCTTCTTCTCCTCCGTAGTGTCTTTGTTCTTATCCTCTCCCAGTTGACGCGGCGCGTAGTAGGGTTTGCCGTTGAGCTTCCTGACTTCCTCACCGAATGACGTGCCGTAGTCGCGTTTCGCATCTGAAAGCGCCCATGCCTGCCGCTTGTAATTCCAGCTTTCGGGATTCAGCCGCTGCGCTTCCTTGAAGTGTGGAATTGCGTCCGGACCGTGCCCATTTTTGTAAAGATACTCGCCGAGGCCGAACTCCGCGGAGGCCAAAGCGTGATTCGGATCCTGCGGGGCGAGCCGCCTCTTGACCTCATCCTCGCTGAGCGCAAATCGGCTCTTGTCACCTTTGTCTACCCAATCGCGGATAGCGGCGAGATATTCGTCTGCATCAAGTCCGTGCAGTGCCTTGTAGCGGTTGTCCACATAGGCGGTTTCATTGGGCCTGACGATCCGGCCCTGTTCGTTGATCCACACCACCGTGGGGACGTTGACCATGTCATAAAGCATCGTCACCAGGTGCTTGTCGTCAATGAGAACCGTATATTCAGGATTTGCGGCTGTTATTCGAGGCCCCGCGTCTTTCACTCCCCCGGTGTCCTCTGCGACCGATACGATTTCGAAGTTCCTGTCTTTCAGCTCGTGATAGAACTTTTGCCAGCCTGGCAAATCAAGACTGCACCCTCACCAAGAGGCCCACGTTATGAGCATCACCTTCTTTCCACGGAAGTCGGCGAGCGAATGCATCTTCCCGTTCATATCGGGCAAGGTGAAGTTTGGCGCATCCAGGGTCTGCAGATGCTCATTCTGGGCGGCGGGCATCGGACCGATGAACCATGCCGAATTCTTCTCATCATAGGCGACGGGCTGTTTGAGCATTTTGGAGAACTCGCCCAGGTTGAACCACGTCGTCGAGCCTGCCTTTGAGACGAACTCATCCTTCCCGCCCTTTGGCAACGGGAAGCACAGCTCGTCGCGACATACTCCCTGCGGCTTGATTTCGAATCGGGTGGTGCGTTTCAGGTCCGCGGTCGTCACCCAGAGCCCCTTAAAGGACTGCGGCGCCGCGGTTACCTCGGTTGCCGCGTTGTCGTAGATAACAACAGGGCGGACTCCATCGGCGGCCAAAACCAGACCGGCACCTGCCAGGCAGGTGATTGTTGCGCCTGATAGTAGTTTCATAAATCCCATCATCAAGTCCTCCAAAGGAAATAGCCTCGATCAACGTTTAAGAGCGGATAGTATTCCTGTTTCATCACAGGTTCGACCCACCCACGCGCTAGCAGGATGATATATATCCGGTCACGGCTACGGCAAGCGAGAAAAGCGTGCGAGAAAAGCGTGCGTGACTCCAAAGGTTGTCCGCCTCCGCCCGGCTTAAGGACGACGGGTCCGTCCTGATCTGATCACCGCCTATAATCGTAGTGGGCGTAGGCGGGGTCAGCGGACAGCGATTGCTTCTTCAGGAACTCCCAGGCATCGCGATTGATGGTCGAGGCCTGGTCATAGTACCAGTGTGTATGCCCCGGCATTTCAGTGAGCTGAACGGAAAAGCCCTCGGCGTTCAACTGATCGCGCGTCGCGCGGACGCCCGGCAACGGAAAATACTCGTCCCGTGTGCCGACCCAGATCGCCATTGGGATCTTG
>Ga0210410_10002784_pt1 | contig 15629 bp, 8 predicted proteins | sample IncBWC4MmetaG_FD_161058 | JGI IMG/M metagenome (GOLD analysis project Ga0210410, IMG submission 161058) | Forest soil microbial communities from Barre Woods Harvard Forest LTER site, Petersham, Massachusetts, United States - Inc-BW-C-4-M | ecosystem: Environmental > Terrestrial > Soil >... | reverse complement strand
CGCGCAATTTCCAGCGCCTTCAACACCTCGCCGCGCACCTTCGCCAGCAATTCCCACGTGTTGGCTTTCTCCGGCGCAAGGCCAGTGCGCAGTTCGGCTTCTTCCGGGAAGAGCGCGATGTGGACGCTGCCAGGCTCGCCCGCGGCATGTGGCAGAAATTTCCACACCTCCTCCGCCGTAAACACCAATGTCGGAGTCAGCAGACGCACCAGCGCGCCCGTGATTTTCCAGACCGCCGTCTGCCCCGAGCGCCGCGACTTGTTTTTCGCCGCCTTTGTGTACAGCCGGTCCTTCAGGACGTCGTAATAAAACGCGCTCAAATCCACCACGCAAAAATCATGAATCGCGTGGTAAACGCGGTGAAACTCGTACGCGGCGTACCAGTCGCGGCATTTCTTCACCAAGTCGGCGGTGCGCTCGAGCATCCACCGATCCAGATCGTCAAGCTGCTCGTTCGCGACCACATGCCGCGAGGGATCAAAGTCGTTCAGGTTCCCCAGCGCAAACCGAATGGTGTTGCGGATCTTGCGATACGCTTCGCTGAGCTGCGTCATCACGCGTTCGCTCATCTTCACGTCGGCTTGATACTCCTGCGAGCCGACCCACAGGCGAAGCAAATCCGCGCCCCACTTGTCGCAAATCTCCGCCGGCAACACCACGTTGCCGAGCGACTTGGACATCGGCCGGCCCTGCTCGTCCAGTGTCCATCCATGTGTCACGACACCACGATACGGCGCTTTGTCGCGGATGCCCGTGGCAATCAGCAGCGAACTGTGAAACCACCCACGGTACTGGTCGGGCCCTTCCAGATAAACGTCCGCCGGCCATTCGTTGCCCTTCAAAACAGCCAGGTGCGACGAACCGGAATCAAACCAGACGTCCAGAATGTCGTTTTCCTTGCGCCACTTTTCCGCGCCACACGAACACTTCGTTCCCGCGGGCAGCAACTCCTCCGGCGTGTGCTTATACCAGGCGTCGGCGCCCTCTTTTTCAAACCACTTCACCACGTTGCGCAGCGCCGCAAAATTATCCAATTGCTTGCCGCAGCCGTCGCAGAAAAAGACGATGATCGGCACGCCCCAGAACCGTTGGCGCGACACACACCAGTCCGGCCGCTTTTCGATCATTTCGTAGATGCGCTCTTCGCCCCAGCCGGGAATCCATTTCACCCGGTGAATCTCCTGCAGCGCCTCTTCGCGCAAAGTGTGTTTCGCACCGTGCGCCGCTTGGTCCATCTTGATGAACCACTGCTCCGTTGCGCGGAAGATTACTGGATTGTGGCAGCGCCAGCAGTGCGGATAGCTGTGCTTGTAAGGATGGTGCCCCAGCAGTGCCCCATGGTCAGCAAGCAGTTTCACGATGATCGGATTCGCGGTAAAAACGTCCTTGCCTTTGTATTCCGGCAGGCCTTCTGTGTACACGCCCTTGTCATCCAGCGGCGCGTAAATTTCCAGCCCATATTTCTGCCCGGAATTAAAGTCATCCGCGCCGTGACCCGGCGCTGTATGCACGATCCCGCTGCCCTGATCCAGCGTGACGTAATCGGCCAGCAAGCCCGGCACCTGAATCGGCAAAAACGGGTGCTGGAATTTCATCCCCTCGAAATCGCGGCCTTTGAATCGCGCCAACTCCTCAGCGTGCTTGATGCCGCAATCCGCCTGGAAACCTGCAACGCGGTCCCCCGCGAGCAGGAGCTTTCCCTTTTCCGTTGCGATCACCACGTACTCGAAGTCCGGGTGAAATGCCAGCCCGCGATTGTGCGGAATCGTCCACGGCGTCGTGGTCCAGATCACCGCGGAAACATCGGTGCCAATCTTCGCGGCCTCGCCTTTTCCTCCGCCAACCACTTTGAACGTTACCCAGATCGACGGGCTGGTGTGATCCTCGTACTCTACTTCGGCTTCCGCCAGCGCCGTATTGTCGTAAATGCACCAGTAAACCGGCTTCCGCCCGCGATAAACGTAACCCTTCTCCATGAACTCCAGAAACGCTCCGGCGATCGTCGCCTCATACTGATGGCTCATCGTCAGGTAGGGATCGTTCCACCGCCCAAACACGCCCAGCCGCTTGAAATCGCGCTTGTGCTGCTCCACGTAACGTGTCGCATAGTCCCGGCACATCTGGCGGAATTCCGGCGGCGAAACTTTCCCCTTCCCGCCCAACTGCTTTTCCACCTGGGTTTCGATGGGCAGCCCGTGGCAATCCCATCCCGGCACATACGGCGCGCGATGCCCCGCCATGCTCTTCGACTTCACAATCATGTCCTTCAAAATTTTGTTCAGCCCGGTACCCAGGTGAATCGTGCCGGTGGGGTAGGGCGGGCCATCATGCAGCACGAACAAGGGCTTGCCCTCGCGGGCCGCCAGAATCTGCTCGTACAGATTCGCCGTCTGCCAGGCCTCCAATTGCTTCGGCTCGTTCTGCGGCAGGCTTGCCTTCATCGCAAAATCAGTTTTCGGCAGGTTCAGCGTCTTTTTCAGTTCCGATGGTTCGGTCATGGATTCGGTCAACGAATGTCCCTTCTAATCCGCCACTTCCAGTGTATCTGGATGGTCAACACGCAGCGTTCGAAAGCGGGAAACTATGGAAAGCAATGTAACTACGTATGTTACAATAATTGGTGAAGTTGTGTCAGCCGAGGGGTCGCGCAACCTTTCCCAGCCGGCGCGAATCATAACGGCTAAGGTAAACCTTATGGCGTGGATTCGCGTCTACATTAGTTGAGGGGATAACGGTGCCGGGTTTTATCAACCTTCTGCCAGAAGAACTGAGCAAGCCCAAGCGCTCCGGGCCCGAAGAAGTCATTCCGGTCCCGAAGAGTGCCCTGCCGGATTTCGGCGCTCCCGCGCACCTGATGCCCAATGATTTCTGGTCCAACCTCAAGCAGTTCCTCGTTGAGCGCCCGGTCAAAATCATCGAACGCAGCGACGTTCCCTTCACAAAGAATTCTTTCGGCTCCGGCCTCAGCGAAAATCTGAAATTCTTTCTGTCTGCGCCCAAGGCTCGCAAAGGCCCCGTTAATAAGCGCCTGGAAGTGGACTGGGGCGGCAACTTCGGCGGCTTCGTCGAACAATTGAAAGAATTTTTCTCTCCCACCCGGGCGGTGATGCCCGCGGGGATTAAGCCGGTCCAGGTAAAAGAGATCTGGTCCAAGGACGAGAATTTTGGCTGGACTCAGGCGATCGCACTCGCTGTTCACGGCTGCATCATCGCACTGCTCATCGTTCCGTTTCTTACTAATATGCTTCCCTCCACCACTCAAGCAAAGAACAAGGTGGAGGTCACCACAATCGATATTTCGCCATACGTGGCTAAACTGCCGGCGGGAGCCAAGCAGGCAGGCGGTGGCGGTGGGGCGAATGACCATACGAATACTCCGGTGAACAAAGGCAGGCCGCCACGGTTCTCTCCGACGCAGTTCGCGGCTCCGACGTTGCACCCCAATCCGCAGCCGAAGCTTCCCATGGAAGCGACGCTTCTTGGCCCGCCGGACCTGAAGATTGCAACCAGTCTTACGAGTCTCGGCGATCCCCTGGCAGCCGGTCCGGGCGATTCGCTCGGGCATGGGAACGGCACGGGCATAGGTTCCGGCACGGGCGGGGGCTTAGGTCCCGGCGAAGGCGGAGGTACCGGCGGCGGCGTGTTTCGCGCAGGAGTGAACGGCGTGGGACTCCCCACGTGTTTCTACATGCCCAACCCGCCCTACTCCGACGAAGCGCGCAAAGCAAAATATTCCGGCGTGGTGCTGGTTGAAGCGGTCATCACCGTGGATGGCCGGGTCACGAATCCCCGCGTCATCAAGAGCCCCGGCCTGGGCCTCGATGAATCCACCACCAACACCATGCGCACCTGGCGCTGCAAACCGGTCACCGGCCCGAACGGCAAGCCCGTTCCCGTCTTAGTCCCCTTCGAAGTCACCTTCCGCCTCTACTAGCCGCCCTCCACGGTTGAATTAGGCTGGCGACCGCCCTCATTCGCGTGTTACATCCACTAAATTCTTGGGCAACCAAAGGGGCGAATTTGCGTTCTCACTTGCAAACTTAGCGGCTCCGGGCTGGCGTTTTGCTCGTCCGCCCCCTCACAGAAGGAGATCCCTCATGCCCTTCTCGGTGCTCGAATTCACTTCCAGTAATTCCAAAGGTTCAACTTCTTGGGCACACCGCGTCCGCGAAAATATCCGTGCTGCTCTCTCGATGCCGCACGCTCGGCTTCACTCTGCAAACGCGGCCCAGGCTCCCTTTTCAATCGTCGAAACCTCAACGCGATATGGCTCAGCGCAAAGCCTCTCCGCGCTCGCCCATGTGGCAATTCTTGGAGGGTTGTTTTTTCTCCTCGCCTCCACCACCGGAAAAGTCCCCGGACTCCGCCTAACTTCACTCGGTGGCCCCGACCGTCCGCTTGGGTTCTTTCCCCCACCAGACCCAAAATCCGGGGTTCCCTCTCTCGGCTCGCGCAGCGGCGGAAGCGGTCATGAATCTGAACTCGCGCGCAAAGGCAACCTTGTCCCACCCTCTTCCATCCCTCTCGCGCCGCCACGCTTGACTCACTCCGATGATGAAGAATTGCCCGTGCCGCCGGCAGTATTCGATCCCAACGCTCCTACCGCAGTCCCAACCATCACCAATCTGGGCTTGCCATCGATGACCAAAGACACCAATTCCGCAGGAAAGGAGAAGGGCCACGGAATCGGAAACCATCCCGGCGACGGCATGGGCGACGATGACGGTAACGGTGCGGGTGTGGGCGACACCAGTGGAGACTATGCCAACGTAGTCTCACAGCCCGCGTGCCTCCATTGCCCCGAGCCTCCCTACACGGATGAAGCGCGCAAAGCCAAGCTCCAGGGCAGCGTCACCCTTCGCGTCTTAATCGGCGCAGACGGCCGCGCCACACGAATCCAACTCGTGAAGGGCCTGGGCTTGGGCCTGGACGAGCAAGCCCTGCAAGCTGTCCGCTCCTGGCATTTTGTTCCCGCGCGAGACGCGCGCCGTCAGCCAGTACCCACTTGGGTAACCATCGAAACGCGATTCCAACTCTTCTAAGCGCACGAAGGCGACTTGTCTGTTTACGACACCGTCGCCGTTGTTTTCGCGGGCCGAACCACCCGTTCTGCTACGATGAGCCCATGCGAAACAGACTGTCCCTCCTCATATTTTTCTGCTCTTTCCTCTCGCTCGGCCAGGCGAGTTTCGGCCAAGGTGCCACCGGCACTCTGAACCTGACCGCGCGCATCGCTCCCACGGGCGCGCGCCCAGAGCCCGTGCGCCAGTTCACCTTTTACATTTTGACCAAAAGCTACGCCGACATCTTGAAGGAAGCCACGGAGCAGTTTCCGCTCGCGGAGCGCGATGAATTCATCAGCAACCTGAAAATTTCCCCGGAACTGAAAGCCTGGATGAAGCAGCACGGCGTCATCGACCTCACTGCTCCCGATATCGACAAGCTCATCACTCCCGACGACGTCATGAACATCCCCGAATTCTTCGCGGGCTATGAACGCTCGAACAGCGGCGGCGTCACCGCCGGCTTGCCGATGCCCAAATATAAAGAAGCCGACGCCGAAGCCAATCCGGCCAAATACTTCAAACTGAAACAGGACTACATGTCCGCGACGAAAAAGTTCGTCGAATCGCATCCATCCACGATTTCTGGCATGGAAACCGAACTCGGCGCCGTGAACCCCAAATACAAATGGGACAAAGCCCTGCAGGAGCACAATCAAAAAGTGGCGCAGCTCGCCCCCGATCTCGCGCAGACCAAATATATGGCGGCGAAAGGCGACACGGACCTCGACGGCCATTTGGTGATCAAGGGATTGCCGCCGGGCAACTACTGGGTCAGCTCACTTGGACTCGACGCGGCTTCCGGCGACCGGCGCCTCATTTGGGACGTCCCGGTAACCGTGCAGTTGGGAGCCCCCACGCAACTCATCCTCTCCAACCTGAACGGGCAGAACTTCAACTCAACGCATCCCTGAACTGCGTTATTCTGATCCCATGGGCAGCCCCATTCTGTGGGTCGGGTTCAATTTATTTGTTCTCCTCTCACTGGCCCTCGATTTGGGCGTCTTCCACCGCAAAGCCCACAAAATAAAATTCGGCGAAGCGGCCTTCGGCAGCGCGCTTTGGATTACGCTGGCACTGGCCTTCGGATGGGGCGTCTGGCACTGGTATGGCGAGCAGCGCGGCCTGGAATTCTTCACCGGCTACGTCATCGAAAAAGCGCTCAGCGTTGACAACCTTTTCGTCTTCCTGGTCATCTTCCGCACCTTCCAGGTGCCGGAAGCCGTGCAGCACCGCGTCCTCGCCTGGGGAATCCTCGGCGCCCTGCTCATGCGCGGCATCATGATCGCCACCGGCGCCGTTCTTGTCGCCAGGTTCCAATGGATCCTGCCGGCGTTCGGCGTATTTCTCGTCTACACCGGCCTGCATATGCTCTGGAAGCGAGAGAAGAATGTTCACTACGAAAAAAATCCCATCTTCCGGTTCGCCAGCTCGCATTTGCGCGTCACAAAGGAGTACCGCGGTGGCAGCTTCTTTCTCAAAGAAGGCGGCCAGCTTTTCGCCACCCCTCTCCTCCTCGTCCTGCTCATCGTCGAAATCACGGACGTGACCTTTGCCGTGGACTCCATCCCGGCTATCTTCGGCATCACCCGCGATCCCTTTATCGTCTACACCTCCAACGTTTTCGCTATCCTCGGCCTGCGCGCCCTTTATTTCCTGCTGGCGGACGTCCTCGACTACTTCCACTACCTCAGCATCGGCCTGGCGCTGGTACTGATCTTCATTGGCACGAAAATGGTTGCCGATCCCTGGCTGCACATTTCCGTGGTTCTTTCGCTCGGCGTGGTGGGAGGAATCCTGCTCCTGGCAATGTTAATTTCCGTTTTTACTTGTCCACCGAGGAAGAAAGAGCCGGGGACAAGTTAAGATATCCTGTGATAATTTCCTGCGTCGGACTCTGGTGAAACTATGAACGAGCTAATGCAACGCGCTATCGAAGGGATGTCCTCTCCCGAATCGGAGACGCGAGCCGTTTCCGCGACCGAAATTTACAAAACCGGCCGCGCCCTCGCCGACCATGCTGCCTATCCCTGGTGGGGCGACGAAGAACTCGCGGCGTTGCTCAATGGCAACGACCCCAAGATGACCATCGGCCTTGCGGTAACCCCCGAACGTTTTAAGGAAATCCACGAAGCTAGCGGCCTCCCCCGGCTTTCCGAAGTGCCGCCCGATCAGGACGCCCTCGAATTCGAACTGCACTTTCCCGGCGGCCTGTCGATGGACGTGCTGACGAGCAAAGATCCCGCGGGTACCGGTGCCATCGCCAAATTCCTGCAAAAATTCGGCGAAGGCATCCAGCAGATCGAATATCTCTGCAAGGATGTGGACCGTGCCACGCAAATTCTGAAAACCAAATTTGATGTGCCGGCGATTTACCCGGAGACGCGCCCCGGCGCCGACGGCACCCGCGTCAACTTCTTCCTCATCTCCGCCCCCGACGCCGCCAAAGTCCTCATCGAACTCTACGAACCCGCCCCCCGCCTCGACTAAGTTCTTCTCAGCGAACTCTACGCACTTTCTCAGCGCCCTCTGCGTTAATTCCTTCTTTTTTATTCCGATTTTCCAGGCTGCCCAGCCAAAAACTCCCAAACCCGAAAGGTTTCCGCAACGCTCCATGCCTGCGCAAAACATCCCGTCGCCGGAAAAGGAGCATCGCCACCAAAAATCTCGCTGATGCTCCCAAGTCCAGCCGAATAGATGCTTCTTCCCAGCGGCTCCAGAAAACTCTGTGCCGCCGCCCGATCCCCGTACACTTTGTAATGAGCCAGCGCATACGGCCCCAGCAACCAGGCCCAGACAGTCCCCTGGTGGTAGGCCGCATCCCGCTCCCGAGGCCCCCCGGCATACCGCCCCACATATCCGGGCTCCGATGGCCCCAAGCTCCTCAGCCCGAACGACGTCAGCAATTCTCGCCCCAGCGTATCCACAACGCCCCGACACTGTTCCCGAGTAAGCGGGCTAACCGGCAACGATACCGCAAACACCTGGTTTGGCCGCAACGCGGCGTCCGCTCCGCCGCCCGGCACATCAATCACGTCAAAGCAGCATTTTCGCTTCGGATTCCAGAATTTCTGGAAATTCTTCTGCGCCTTTTCTTTCAGTTTTAAATAGCCTTCTCGTGGCCGCGCCAGCCGCCGCGCAAACTCTCCCATCGTGTTCAGCGCGTTGATCCACAGCGCGTTGATCTCGACGGGCTTTCCGATCCGTGGCGTAACCACCCAATCCCCGATCTTCGCGTCCATCCACGTAAGCTGCACTTCCGGACTCCCGCCGTACAAGAGCGCGTCCGCCGGATCCACTTTGATGTTGTAGCGAGTCCCCGCAACGTGCGCATCCACGATGGCCGACAACACGGGAAACAGTTTGTTGACCAGCGCCAGATCCTGCGTCGCCTCAAAATATTGCCGCACCGCTTCGAAATACCACATGGCCGCATCAATCGTGTTGTATTGCGGCGTGCCGCCGCGGTCCGGAAAATTATTCGGCAGCATTCCGCCATCCACGTACCGCGCAAACGATTCAAGAATTTTCCGGGCGATCTCCGGCCGTCCGAGAGACAGCGTAAGCCCGGGCAGTGCAATCATCGTGTCCCGGCCCCAGTCGCAAAACCAGGGGTAACCCGCGATCACGGTCAAGCCGTCCGGATCATCGGCCAATGCCCGTTTGGCAACAAATTGGTCGCCCGCCAGAACTAGCTGCCAGAGCCAGCCGGGTTCATCGTCCGCCGGCGTCGCAACCGTTTCGGCATGCCTCTTCTGCCACGCCTGGAACAGTTTCAAATCACGATTGGATTGCAGGGCGCGCGCCTGCTCGCCATCCGTCTGCGCCTCGGGCTCCGTCGAAAACATCAGCGTCAATTTCTCGCCAACAGCCAGCCGCGAGCGGAACACTCCAGCCAGCAACCGGTCTTCTTGGTCGTCCAGCCCGCGCTCCCGCTCCGCCGGAAGAAAGAAATCCCGATACCACTCATGTCGCGGCTCAAACGCAGCCGAAGCGCTCTTCAGAAAAAACGGCGTCGCGCCCTCAAACGCAATAACCCGAATCCCCCTCTCCACCGGCTCGATCATCATCCGCCATCCATCCGCGTGCGTGGTAGCATGGAAGTCCCGGTAACTCACCAGAATCTTTCCTTCGATCTCGACCGGCGAATTCCCCCGTGCCAGCGTGTACTCCACGAAAGTCGTGTTCTCTCCCTGCTTCATCCACACGCGCTTCTCGAGCAACGCGTCCGCAAGGGCGTAGCGCCACACGGGCTTCGTGCCTTCCAGATGAAAGCTCTCCATCTGCAGATAACCTTTTGGAGAAACATCGCCGCTCAACCACCGGTTCGTCGCCAATGGAAAACTCGTCCCGCCGCAATGAACCGTTTCATCCATTCCCGCAACCAGCAGCGTTCTGTCCGTAGGAGGTTGCAGCGAAGCCATCAGCAGTCCGTGATACCGGCGGGTGGAAGTTCCCGCAGCCGTCCCCGAGGCAAATCCCCCAATGCCGTTCGTAACCAGCCACTCGCGGATCTCCGCAAGCTCCAGGTCTCCGAGGATCTCTCTTCCAAATTGCACTTCGGCAAGAAGCGACAAGTCTTACTCTCCGCTCTGCTCCAGAAGTTTTGCCACCAATCCGGTCCAGCCCGTCTGGTGGCTAGCCCCGAGTCCCGCACCATTGTCGCCATGAAAATATTCGTAGAAAAGAATCAGGTCCCGCCAGTGCGGATCACTGTTAAAAAGTTCCTGTCCGCCGGCGAAGGGCCGTTTACCGTCTTTGCCTCGCACAAAAATGCGCGTCAGGCGTTTGGAAATCTCCTGCGCCACTTGCCATAAATCCTGCTCGTTGCGCGAATGGGTAGGGCACTCAATCTTGAAGTCTTCGCCGAAATAATGGTGATATTTCTGCAGTGATTCGATTAGCAGGTAATTTACCGGAAACCAGATTGGCCCGCGCCAGTTGGAGTTGCCGCCGAAAACCTCGGTGCTCGATTCCGCCGGCTCGTAATCCACTCTACTGGTATGCCCGTTCATCTGCACTTCGTAGGGATGATCCTCATGATAGCGGGAGAGGGCGCGAATCCCATGCGGCGAGAGGAATTCCGTTTCGTCCAGCATGCGGCAAAGAATCCGCTTCAACTGCTTGCGATTCGCCAGCGAAAGCAATCGCCGCACGCCTCGCGCCGATCGCTGCGTCATTTCGATGTGTTCCGGTACGTCCGGATGGTTGTCAATGAACCATTGCATGCGCCGCTTGAAGCCCGGCAACCGGTCCACGATTTCCGGCTCGAGCGTTTCCACCGCGAACAGCGGAATCAGCCCGACCATCGAGCGAATCTTCAGGAAATGATCTTCCCCGTTCGGCAAGTGCAGAAGGTCATAATAAAAACCGTCCTCATTGTCCCAAAGCGAGCGCCCGTTGGGCCCCATGTCGTTCATGGCCCGGGCAATGTAAACGAAGTGTTCGAAAAATTTGCTGGCCACGTCTTCGTAAGCCTGATCGTCCTTCGCCAATTCCAGCGCGATCGCCAGCATGTTCAGGCAATACATCCCCATCCAGCTCGTGCCGTCGGACTGCTCCAGGTGTCCGCCCGTAGGCAACGGCGCCGAGCGGTCAAACAGTCCGATGTTATCGAGCCCGAGAAACCCACCCTGAAAGATATTGTGCCCGTCCGGATCCTTGCGGTTCACCCACCATGTAAAATTCAAAAGCAGCTTGTGAAACACTCTCTCCAAAAAGCTGCGGTCGGCCACTCCTCGGACGCGCCGCTCGATCTTGTACACGCGCCAAGCAGCCCAAGCATGCACGGGCGGATTCACGTCGCCAAACGCCCACTCATACGCCGGTAGCTGTCCGTTCGGGTGCATGTACCACTCGCGCAGCAAAAGGATCAATTGTTCCTTGGCGTAGTCCGGATCGATGATCGCCAGCGGAATGCAATGAAACGCCAGGTCCCACGCCGCGTACCACGGATACTCCCATTTGTCGGGCATCGAGATGACGTCGTCGTTGTAGAGGTGCGTCCAATCCTTGTTGCGCCCGTGCAAACGTTCGGGCGGCGGCTCCGGCCCCGCTGGATCTCCTTCCAACCACGTGTAAACGTCGTAGTGGTAAAACTGCTTGTTCCACAACATCCCGGAGTACGCCTGTCGCATCACGTGATGCGCATCCTCCGACATCCCTTTTGTAATTCTCGATTCGTAAAATTCGTCGGCTTCTTTTTGCCGGTCGGCGAACACGCGGTCGAAACCCGCGCCAAAATCATTCGTGCCCGGAACGCCAAGCGCGCGTTCATGATGAGCAGGCCCGGTGATCGTTCCCACCATCGGCGAATCGGGATCCATTCCGCCGAGCGGGTGCAGATCCGTCAGGCGAAGTTTCAGCGTTGCGGACTCTCCCGGCCTAAGTTGCATGGCATAGTGCGCAGCCATCTTGGTACCGGTGTGCTCCGGATTCACAGCCCCTTTGTTGCCGCGAATCAAATAAGAATGGAATCCGTCCTTCACATACGGCGTGCGGCTGCGAAACTTGAATATCTCTTCGTAGTTTGTCTCGTTTTCCGTAAACAGCAGCTCGGGTGTTCCCGCCGCCAACAACCAGCGCTTCCCGTATTGCCAGTGTTGCAGCTCAGTGCACAGCGATCCCGGCGTATCGGGAGCACGCCGCGTCACTGGCCGCCGCAAATCCTTGCCCCACGACCAGGTGTTGCGATACCACAACGTCGGCAACAGGTGCAGCGGAGCCGCCTCTGGACCGCGATTGAACGCGGTGATTTTGATCAGGATGTCTTCCACATCCGCCTTCGCGTATTCCATGAACACGTCGAAATACCGGTTCTCCCGGAACACGCCCGTATCCAGCAATTCAAACTCGGGATTCGTTCGCCCGCGCCTTGCGCTTTCCTCCACCAGCCAGCGATACGGAAATTCCGCCTGCGGATACTTGTACAGCATCCGCATGTAGCTGTGCGCCGGCGTGGAATCCAGGTAGAAATAGCACTCTTTCACATCCTCACCGTGGTTCCCCTGGTTGCCGGTTAACCCGAACAGCCGCTCCTTCAAAATGGGATCTTTCCCATTCCACAACGCCAGTGCGAAACAGATCATCTGATGCCGGTCGCAAATCCCGCCGATGCCGTCCTCCCCCCATCGGTACGTTCGTGCGTGCGAGTGTTCAAACGGAAAATATTCCCAGGCTGTCCCGTTCGCGCTGTAGTCTTCGCGCACCGTCCCCCATTGCCGTTCCGAGAGATACGGCCCCCAACGCTTCCAATGCTTCTTGCGCTGCCGGGCTTCTTCCAGGCGGTGATCTTCAACGGTCAGCAGTCGGGGCATTGTAGGAGGTCCTTAATACTTCAATACTTGGAGGATTGCGCCGGGAACTTGGTTACAGCCGGGAAAGTCCATCGTCGCATCATTGCAGAAGCTCCGGCGGAGAACAATCGGAAGATTATCCGGCACGCCACGGTTGATTGCGGGATATTCCGACCTCCAGGGGGGTTAATCGAAACGATACCTATAACGCGGTTGACACTTTGCCGACCCGCGGAGTTTAAAGTATCGTTCCACCTGTAGAGGCGTCTTGGGATCCAATACATGAACGGAGTGGGAGCCTCGCCCACCGAAGTAACTCCGTCGCTCACTCAATGATCTCCATACGCTGGGGTGTTTGTGTCTTGTTGGATTCGTGTAACTACGCTGAGGAGGCGTCATGATAAGCAAGCCCAGTGGTTTGGCACTTTCGGGCATGGTATTAGTCTGCGCAGCAATCCTTGCTGCCTGCAACAATTCTTCACCCAAGGTGCAGTTTGTGACCGTGGCCCCGAAAAGCGGGGAGATTTACGTCAGCGCTAAACCGGCTGGGGGAGTGAAGGGGGCAGCAGAGCGTGGTGTTCGCCCGGCTCTGCAAACTCCTCCACAAACAGGAAAGCGCCCTGAGGCCATCATTCCGCCAGTAACCGCCACTTGCGGCTCCTTGCAATATGCCTCTACCGCACTTTACAGCGACGGATCCACGAAAGATGTGAGCAGCACCGCCACCTGGAGTTCCTCCAGTACCTCGGTAGCCACGATCAGCACCACCGGGTTGGCCACCGGTATCGCCCTCGGCACCACAAACATTGGCGCGACCTTCAACGGAGTTTCGGCCACCAGCGAACCCCTGGCGGTGGATCAGCTCAACTCGATCACCCTTAACCCTCTCACCGCTAACGTGGCGATCGGTGCCAGCCAGCCATTCGTCGCGATTGGCAACTTCACCTTCGCGTCCGGTGGCTCCAGCGCCCTCGACGTTTCCAGCCAGGTCACGTGGGCCAGCACCAACAAGAGTGTTGCGACGATCGACAGCACGGGCAACGCCACTGCCGTCGCGCCGGGTTCCACAACCATCACCGCCACAAGCTGCGACGGCATCACCGTCGGGAATGCAACTCTGACCGTCGGCACGCCCCCGACCACTACGCTGGTGATTACGCCGGCGCCAATCACCATTTCGACCGGCACCACGACTCTCTTCACGGCAATGGAAAAGTTGAGCAACGGCACAACCCAGCCGCCGGTTAACCCTGTCACCTGGAGTTCCGGTACAACCACGGTCGCCACCATCGATCCCAATAGCGCTGTTGCCTTGGGCATTACCGCCGGCACATCCACCATCACCGCCACCGAAACTGTTTCTGGCTTTACAGGCACAGCCGTGCTCACCGTTCAAGCCGCGGCCGCCAGATTTGCTTACGTCGCCAATCTTCAGGGAAACGGCTCCGGCACTGCCTTGGGTAGCGGGACTATCTCTGGCTACAAAGTGGATCTGACGTCTGCTACTCCCCTAACTGCATTGACTGGGTCGCCCTTCCCGGCCTCCAGCCCGCAGCAAGTGCTGATCCATCCTTCCGGCAGATTGATGTACTACATGAACGCCAGCAGCGCTCTGCAGACGGCCTTCATCGATCCCGTCGCCGGCGGCATTACCCTTTCCCCCCGCGCACCATCCACGGCAGGCAACGGCATCACCAACGTTGGTGTCATCGACCCGCTCGGCCGCTTCATCTATGTCATCGACTCCGGTAGCACCACCACTCCAACTGTGGCGCCCACGATCTATGGATTCTCCATAGCGCAAACCAATACGCAATCCACCGACGGCGTGCTGACGCCAATTCCTGGCGTTAATCCTCATACCGACTCGACGCTGAGCACGCCCTCCTGGGTGATGACCGACCGCGCCGGCAAGTACCTCTACGTGGTTAACGCCGTCGGTAACAGTGTCAGCGAATACAGCATCGATCAATCAACCGGCGCGCTGACTTTGCTAAGCACGACCCCGCCCGCGACCGGCAGTTCCCCGAACTACGCAACAACCGACGTGAACGGACACATCTTCGTTGCAAATAGCGGCGATAACACCGTTTCCGTCTTTAGCATCGACAGTACCACCGGCCTGCTCACCCAGGTTCTCCAGACGGGTGGCCCCAACTTCACTGTCGCCGGTGCAACCACTGTCTTCAATGTCCTCACCGACCCGACTGGAAAATATTTGTACGTCCTCGACTCCACCACCACGGCCACCCCTCCCAGTCAGGTCTTTGCCTTTAACCTGCCCTCAACAGGCGTGATCGGATCTCAGATCGGCACGCCCACGGTGGCCGGCAATAGCCCCATCGGCATGGCAATCGACCCGACAGGCGCACTGTTGGCAGTAGCCAACAACGCTAACACTCCCTACAACGTCTCTCTCTACAATGTCAGCACGTCGACTGGCGCACTGACACCTACCACACCGCCAGCTGTGGCCACCGATTCACTCCCACAGTTCGTGGTCTTCTACACCGCTGCCTCCGACCAGTAGTCTCGAGCGGCAAAGCTTCGAAAGGGGGTGGCCTCGGCCATCCCCTTCTTTTTTTTGCGTGCGAGATGTTCTGGACGGGCGAATCAAATATCCAGGTGGAAAACTTTTTGCGGGTTGCTGCGGAACTAGCTACGCGGTGGCTGGATCGAGGAAGGGCGTCTTATTCGCCGTATGGAACCCAGATGTTCTTTACCTGGTGAGCATGCTCCAGGTACCAGCGGCCTTCGCTCTGCGGAACGTTGAAGAAATCGATTTGGCGTCCTTCATTTGTCCAAACCTGCTTCAGGTTGCCCACGGACAGCGCTTTCGCGCTTGCGCACATCTCGGCATCCCCATAACACCAGACGCCGTCAAGATCGTCGTGTTCCGCCAAAACCTTCAATAATTCCGTCGCGCGCCCCGCAACAATGTTGACGACGCCTCCCGGCAGATCGCTCGTTTCAAAAATCTGGTAAAGGTCTCCTGTAATCAGCGGGTACACTTCTGAAGGCACAGCAACAATCGTGTTCCCCGCCGCAATCAACGGCAGCACCAGCGTGAAAAACCCGAGCAGTGGAAATTCCACCGGGCAGACCACCCCAACCGTCCCCACAGCCTCGTTCATGGCAATCGAAACATTGCGCATCGGCGGATTGTGCACCGCCCCGTCAAACTTGTCCGCCCAGCCTGCATAGGAAAACAGCCGCTCCACACTCCTCTGCACTTCTTCCGCAGCTTGCTTCTTCCCCACCGCCGCCGCCA
>Ga0210410_10002783_pt1 | contig 15631 bp, 12 predicted proteins | sample IncBWC4MmetaG_FD_161058 | JGI IMG/M metagenome (GOLD analysis project Ga0210410, IMG submission 161058) | Forest soil microbial communities from Barre Woods Harvard Forest LTER site, Petersham, Massachusetts, United States - Inc-BW-C-4-M | ecosystem: Environmental > Terrestrial > Soil >... | reverse complement strand
CGCCACCGAGAGTTGCTGAGCGACCGCGGAATCCACCTGGTATCCAACAGCGAGAAATCCCAGTGGTTGGATGGTGGGGCCGGCACCGGAAGTAATAGGGTGAAGGAAGACCCAGTAGAGCCGCCCGTCGTCGTACCACCAGGAAGCATCTTCGCCCGCATCGATGGAGCGCTTCAGGTCGCGTTCAGCGATCTGGGCCGACCATCCAGGTTTGGCAATGTGCAGGGCAACGACACTGCCGTTTGGTTTTGCCAATACCAACAGATCGCTTTCCGCGAGCTTCCAGAAGGATTCGGAGCCGTCCTGAATGGTCGGGGCATGCTGCGTTGACATCAAAGCCTTCATTGTGGGGAGATCCGCGAGCATTGCTCCCATTCTCGACAACTGCAATTCTCTCTGCCGCTGGACACTTTCGAACGCGCGAACCGACTCGTCGGTTCCATCCTTCACCTGCTGCTGAATCTCGGCGTCCACGGTGTGCCGGATGAAATAGAGAAGGGAACCCGTGAGTCCGAGAATGATAAGCAGGGCGGCGACGAAGAGTTGGGATCGTAGTCGAAGCGTAGTCATGGAGCGTCAGTAGATAAGTTTATACGACTGTTCCGGAAGCTGCGCCTCCGGGAGAAAATTTGTATCCGGCCCCGTGCATGGTCATCAGGAAACGCGGCGCAGCCGGATCCGGCTCCAGTTTCTGGCGCAAGCGAAGCACATGATTGTCGACCGTCCGCGTGGAGGGATAATTCTGATAACCCCACACTTCGTTGAGCAACTCCTCGCGGGAGACGACGCGCCCGGCGGAAGCCGCCAGATATTTCAACAGCTTGAATTCCTGCGAGGTCAGAGTTATGACCTTGCCCGCGCGCGTGGCTTCCATACTGGTGAAATCAATGCGCGCATCGCCGAAGGTGAGGACTTCGTGCTGGACGGACTTTGAGGCAACTTGAGTCACAGGCGGTGCTATGGCGCCCGCCCGGCGCATCGCACGGCGAACCCGGGCGAGGAGTTCCTTGGGACTGAAGGGTTTTGTTACATAATCATCCGCGCCGAGTTCCAGCAACAGAACTTTGTCTTCGACCTCGGAATTAGCGCTGAGGACCACAATCGGCACGGAGGCGGCCAGCGCTTTGAATTCGCGGCAGAGCTCTTTGCCGGAAATACCAGGAAGTTTCAGATCGAGGACCACGGCGCAGGGAAGTTCCTTGCGGAAAAGCTCAAGGCCGCTGGGCCCATCGGGGGCGATTTGCACCTGGAGAGAGTCGGATTCGAAGAGCCGCTGCAAGGTGCGCTGCATGGCGCGGCTATCCTCCACCACTAGAACGGTGTCTGTAGCCATCGAAATCGAGCCTCCTCGTAGAACGTCCTTCTCGCCTGTATCAAGCCCGCCCCAGGTTGCTGAACTGATCGTTCTCATAATGATACCCTCTCTTCTCGTTTGACGACTTGTGATTGCGCATGGTCGAGTCTGGCCCGGGCGGCGCCAAGAGCACGCTGCCAGCGCAATTGTTCCAACGGAAATCGCACCAAGTCTTCCAGATGGACCGCAGCGCGATGGGCTACATATTTCCATCGCTGAATTTGCCAAATAAATGGTCTTTCCAATTCATTGCTGTTCCGAGTCTCGATGGTTAAACGGTCTCGCTTTGGAATCAGCCGGCTCTTTAAATACTCGCTTCTGAGCCTGGAATCGGCGATGAAGTCGGATGCCACAAAAAGATTGCTCAAGCTTCCCGGCCAATCGGCAAGAGCCCAGTTTTCGGAAAAGTGTTCCAGCCAAACTCGCAAAGTTGGAGTCATGCCTTGGGCGTACCAGTTTGCGATTCCACCGGGGATTCGGGAGCCGAAGAGCCGGTGCGTCAAGGTCAGGATGAGAGCGAAAATGCGCTTCATCAGGAGGGTATTGCCAGCTTGCTCGATTAAGCGTGTCCATAAAGCATCGTCTGCGTGGTGAAGATCCATGCAATGGCCTATCTCCAGCAGCCAGGAGAGACGCAGCCAGGATCGGAAGGAATGCCGGAAGGCATGCAGGACCTGGACAAGAAAACGGGTTTCAAGAGGCAAACCAGAGAAACCTATGTTTGAAACCATCATCGGGATGGCTGCATCTTCGCCATGGCCGGGAAAATCCACGTGAAGCCACGGTGAGCTTTCCACCAGTGAAACGTGCAGGTCCACTTGCCGGTGATGCTGGATCGCGTAAAGGTCATCCGACCGTGCCGGGACGTGGTGAAGCGGGGTTGAAAAGAACGATTCACCGGAATAAGAGAGCTTGGGCGTCGAGTAACCGTGCGAGTGGAGGACTTCGGCGGCTGCGTCGACCTCATCGGGCTTGATGAGGAAATCGAAGTCCGTTTGATGGCGGAGGCCGGGATCCGCGCAAAAATCGGGAACGAGCGAAAAACCCTTCAAGGTAATGGCTCCGATTCCGTTCGCGCGAAACGCGTCGTTGAGCCGCTGGAATTCCTGCAGCATATCTTGCAGCCTGCTGTCATTGCGTTCCTTTCGCCCCTCCAGCGCATTACGCCATGCGGTGGGCAAGCATATGCCGGTGTCATGCGGACGAACGGATTTCAAGAGATTCAACGCGAGGCCGCTTTCGTCCAGCCAGCGCATTAACCGGAAGCCTCGCCCGGTTTGGAGCGGCGGCATGGATGCCATCCCCGCAAGGTGGGGATCACGCGTGAGGGCTCGAAGCACACTTCGTTTTGCAGAGATTTCAGGCATCCAGGGCATCTTCCCTCACTCCGTCAACGGTTTCCCACGATTTTGGTTCCGCTGCTTTTCCCGAGATGCGGCACAGGAAGGGCACCAGATATTCCTGAAAAGTCTTACTGTCGACATCACGGCCAATGAAGCAAAACAATTCCCGCCGCCCATGATCGAATCCCAGCATGCACGCCGGTCCCATTCCGACCACAGTGAGTTGGCCTGTCATCAGCGTCAGGGGGTCTTGAATCAGACCGTGAGCATCGAAATCCCGGACAAGTTTCCACGTGAGGGCGGGGACGTCGGAATCCTCCGAAGTCGTGTCCAGGGAGAAAGTCGGAAGAAGAGAAAAATCATTCGATTCGACCATCACCGTGCTAGCGCCCATGCGGAATCGCGTCCTGAGCGGTGTGGGGACAAACCGCCGCAACGGATCGAGCGGGTCGTTGTAATTTCCCATTTCAAGAAGCGCCATCTTATTCCCTCGATAGGAATTCCTCGATCGCACTTGCCGTTTGCATGGGATCGCTGCCGGTACGGAGGATCCAGCTGTGGCAAGTGGAAAGCTCTTTGATAACTTCCGAACGAGCGCGGGCCGCCTCCGGCAATCCTGGGGGAAGCTTCTCGCCATTTCTCTCGAAGAATTGGATCGTGTGCTCCGGGCGGCAGGGAACAAACTGGCAGCCCGGCAGGGAAGTGCGTTCAAGAAACACAAGCCACCTGGGATGCGCACTGGACCTGACAGGCGACTGAAACAGATTCGCCGGATCAACCTCAAGAGCGAGCTCGCCGTTCAGAGTCCTTTTCGGAGTTTTTGAGCGGAGCTCGGGGAAGAATTGGACGGTGTCGGGGAGCAATTTAATAGGAGCGAATAATCCGTGCGCAACCAATCGTCCTGGGTTGCGGGAAACATAGGTCCAACCATCGGAGACCACTGTGAAGCCGCGCCTCGCCAGCGCCGCCGTAAGCGTGGATTTTCCCGCGCCGGAATCTCCCGCCACCAGTAGCCCGCTGCCGTCGCGATCAAGGCAGGCGCAATGCAGCGGAGCCACGCCCATCGTTGTTCCGAGCAGGCCGATTGCGATCGGGAGTAACTGCACATTCCAAAAGTAGGAATCACACGCCGCCGCTGGCGAGAGGGCACCTGTGACTCGTCTTCGCAGCAGATCGAAGCTAAGGAGGCTTCTTGGTTCGAGGAGCGCAAAAACCAAATGACCGTGGCCACGAAAATGCGGAATCGCCGGAGTATCGGATGCGAGAGACGGACCCACGAAGATTTCCATTTGGAAGGAAGGCGCTCCGGGCGCGCTGCTTACAGCCTGCCATGGTGCGGAAAGGCACATAACTTCACGTGAGTTTGTGGAAAGCAGGCAGCGCGTTCCCGCGAGAGAAAATTCCGCACGGAAGGGGAGAGTCATTCTGTTGAAGGCGATCATTTCCGTCACAATGATGTCCACTGTAACGCGAAATCGCGCGCACAAAACGCCTCAGAAGAAGAAATGACAGGCATGTGACATGACCGTGACAATTGTGTCTCACGGCCTCGGGTAACGTTTCTCGTGTGGGTTTGAGATGAGGCCAATGTCCAAGAAAGTAGTGTTCTTTTTTCCTTCGTTCGCGAGTTCTGAGGCCACAGCTCCACTCGGTATTCTGGCTGTAGCCACTCCGCTCCTTCGCAATGGTTATTCCGTAAAACTGGTCGATTCAACAATTACTCCAAATTTCAAGAAGCGGGTGCTGGAGGAAGTGAAGGACGCGCTGTGTCTCGCGATTTCGCTGGTGACCGGGCCGATGATCCGCGAGACCGCCGAAATTGCGCGGGCTGTGAAAGCATGGAACCCGGATTTTCCAATCATCCTCGGCGGCTGGCACCCCTCTCTTTTGCCAAAGCAGACGCTGGAAGCTCCCTATATCGATATCGTTGTACGAGGCCAGGGCGAAGAATCGCTGCTCGAAGTGGTTCAGCATCTTGAAAATCGCGCTCCGCTGGACCTGATTCCAGGTATCGGCTTCAAGAGAAACGGCAAGCTAATTTTCACCACGGAACGCCCCCTGCGGCCGATCGTGGATTTGCCCCCGAAGGCGTATCAACTCGCCGATTTCGACGCGTACGAACGGAGTTGCGGCCGGCGTTGGGCCATGTACGTGTCCAGCCTCGCTTGCCCGTTCAATTGCGCGTACTGCACAAACGCCGGTGTGTATGGACGGAAGTGGAACGCGTTGCCGCCTGAGCAATTCGTTGAAGAAACCGTGGACCTCTCCACACGCTATGGCCTGGAATTGATTTGGGTGGTGGACGACAACTTCCTCGTCGATCTCGACCGCGCGCGTGCCATTGCGGAAGGGTTGGTGCGGGCCGGAGCGGACTTCAAGTGGAGCATCCAGGCCACCACGAACTTGACCGCGCGGCTAAGCCCGGAGGACTTAAAACTGTTGCGACGCAGCGGCCTCCATCAGATTTGCCAGGGTGTAGATTCGGGCTCTGAAACGGTCCTGAAGTTGATGAACAAGACGTTTCAGGATTTTGATTCCATCTATGAAAGCGCGGCGCGCTGCCTCGGGGCGGGAATTCGGCCGTCGTTCAATGTCATGTTCGCGTTTCCCGGTGAAGGGTCGAAAGAGCGCCGCGAAACAATCGATTTCATGATGGATGTTTGCAGGCGGCTTCCCGGCGCGGAGTTCTGGACGAACATTTTTACTCCCTATCCGGGCTCGCCCATCATGGAGAAAGCGGAGGAACTGGGGATTCGCGTGCCGTCTTCGTTCGAAGGCTGGGCCGAATTCTTTCCGCGCTACACCGTCCTCCCCTGGCTGAGCGGAGCAGACCACAAACGCCTTCAGGTGATGAGGGAATATTTCCGAATTGCATTTGACCGCTTCCCGATTGGCGTGGACACGCGCAAGCGGACGACGCGGATCATTCAGAAGGCTCTCTCCCTCCCGGCGCGCTGGAGGCTCGACCACGACGTCTTTCGATTCCCGGCCGAATTGTGGGTTAACAACCGTTTGAATCGGAAGAAGTCGGAGTTCAAACCGGTTGTGGACGCGAAACGCCTGGAAACGGCGACTGACGGGGCAGCATGTTGAAGAAAAACAAGGTCGTCCTTTTCTACCCGCCTTACGATGGCCCGCCGCTGGGCGCCCCGCTCTGCCTGTTGAGCCTTGCCGCTCCGCTTCTTGGCGCAGGCTTCGAAGTCACGGTAGTGGATGCCGCGATTGATCCCCGGTGGTTCGAGACAGTTCTGCGGGAAGCGCGTAAGGCGCTTTGCCTCGGCATTTCCATGCTGACTGGACCGATGATCCACGGCGCGATTCGCATCGCGAAAGCCATGAAGAAGGAAGCCCCCGAAGTGCCGGTAATTTTTGGAGGTTGGCATCCGAGCCTGGCGACCGCGCAAACGCTTCAGGAAAGTTACGTTGACGCTGTGGTACGCGGGCAAGGGGATCTCACACTTCTGGAAATAGCGGAAAAGTTGAGAGCAGGGGAAGACTATCGCGGTGTCGCAGGAGTATCTTCCCGGCAGTTCGGAATGCCTCGCCATATGCCGGAACGCCGCGTGGCCCTGCTCGATGATTTGCCAATGCCGGCTTTCCATCTCACCGATTTCGATGCGTACGAGCGCGTTTCAGGGGAGCGAAAGCTTTCTTATGCCACCAGCATCGGCTGCCCGTACGCCTGCAACTACTGCACCGATATGGTCTTTTATAAGCGGCGTTTCAACGCGCTGGCAGCAGACCGCGTGGTCAGTGAAGTGAGCGATCTTGCGAGCCGCTATCGCATTACGGATGTGGCGATGCTCGATTCCAATCTGCCCGTTGACTGGCGACGAGCGCGGGATATCGCACAGGGATTCGTTGATGCAAAGACCAGTTTTCGCTGGACCTTTCAGGCGTCCACCGATTTTCTCTGCCGGATGAGCGACGACGATGTGAGGCTGCTCGGAGCGAGCGGCGTATCGCACATGGGATTTGGGACTGAATCGACGTCCAGCAGCGTGCTGAAACTGATGAACAAGCGGCACCAACATGTCGATGATATGTATGAAACCGCGCGTAAAGCGGCGCTCGGAGAGATTCACGTCACCTTCAATCTGATTTTCGGCTATCCAGGCGAAACGGAAGCCGACCGGGTAGAGACACTCCGCACGATGGGAGATATGGCGCGCCAATTCTGGAACGTGAGTTTCTCGCCGAACATCTTCACGCCCTATCCGGGAATCCCCATCTGGCCGGAACTTCGTGCGCTGGGGCTCCGGGAACCGCAATCCCTGGAGGAGTGGGCAGAGTTGCCGTTGGGCCGCAATGTTTTGCCGTGGCTGCAGGGAAACGAGTTAATCCGTCTGCAAAGAATGCTCGACTTCTTCCTTCTCAACAATCAATTGCGCAGAGCAACCAAGAAGTATCCCAAGCTTCGCACGGGAATCCGGCGCATGCTCGGCGCGCCGATCCGGTGGCGTATCCGGACGAATAAATACTCGTTTCCTTGGGAGCTCTGGATTGGGCGGAGACTCGAAAAAATTGTCAGACGCCGATCGCTGGTGACGGGGCAGCAATTGAAGCAGGAGGGCGCTGAAGCATGCTAGACGCGTTTCGCGCTTCCATTTCGATCCGCTGGAGAAAGAAAAGTGGCTGACGTACTCCTTACGCACTCCTACCACTTGCCGTTCGACCGCAAGCAGGTACGAAAGATGGAGCCGTACCCGCCGCTTGGGACGCTCTATGCGGCGGGTCTTTTGCGCGCCCACGGAAATTCTGTTGCGGTATTCGACACGATGTTGCAGGAGCCGCATGCGGGCTTCCGCGAAGCGCTCCGCGAGCATCGCCCCCGCATCGTGGCCATTTATGAGGATGATTTCAATTTCCTTACAAAAATGTGCCTGACGCGGATGCGAGATGTAGCATGGGAAATGATCGAAGCCGCGCGGCAGGCTGGCGCCAGAGTTGTCGTGCACGGCTCGGACGCAACCGATCACGCGGGAGATTACCTACGGAACGGCTGCGACTATGTCCTGGAAGGCGAAGCCGAGTACGCCCTCCTCGAATTGGTGAATGCCATGAGCGGCGGCGGCAAGCCCACAACGATTCCCGGCGTGAAATGGCTGAACGGAAGTGGGCGGAAGGCGCCAATAGAAACGTGCGCGCATAGGCCCGTGCGTGGACGCGCGGACTTGCCAGTTCCCGCGCGCGACCTGATCGACGTCACGAGTTATCGCACTGCCTGGAAAAGCGCGGGGCGCCCTTTTTCGCTGAACCTTATTGCCAGCCGCGGATGCCCGTTCCGCTGCAACTGGTGCGCAAAGCCGATTTTCGGGGATGCCTATCAACTGCGCGATGCCGGGGAAGTCGCGCTTGAGATGAAATTGCTGAAGGAAACTTACGGCGCGGAGCACCTTTGGTTCGCCGACGACATCTTTGGCCTGAACCGGCACTGGCTGCAGGATTTTGCGCGGTGCGTGGAAGAGCAGGACTGTGCGATACCGTTCAAGATCCAGGCTCGCGCGGATCTGCTGACGAAAGAGAGCGTTCGCGCGTTGAAACGCGCTGGCTGCGCCGAAGTATGGATGGGAGTGGAGTCGGGTTCGCAGAAAGTTTTGGACGCGATGGAGAAAGGACTTCGCGTCGAAGAAGTGATTGTTGCCCGTGAGCACCTCAAGCGCGAGGGAATTCGCGCATGCTATTTTCTGCAGCTCGGCTACCCCGGCGAGCGATGGGAAGATCTTCAGAAAACGATTGCCCTCGTTCGCGAGACGCGACCGGACGACGTAGGCATTTCGTTTTCGTACCCGCTTCCGAATACCCGCTTCTACGCGAAAGTGAAGCAGCAGCTTGGCGCAAAGCAAAATTGGTCGGACAGCGAAGACCTGTGCGTCATGTTCAAGGGCGCCTATTCCGACCGGATGTATCGTGCGGTCCGGGACGCGCTGCACGCGGAAGTGGGGAGCTGGAAGCCCGGTCAGGCATGCGAGACACATCCGGATTTGTGGAAAGAAGTTGCGGCGTTGGAGGCAGTCTGCCGGAATCCGGATGCCTTGGAATTTAGCGAGGTTTCCGTGAAGCACGAGTTTCCGATTCTTTCGAATTCGCCATTTGGTCTTGGTGCCGCGCAGACGGGGATTGTTGGAGGCGGCCATGACTGACCTCCTCCTCACGCACGGTTATTTTATGGCGGAAGACGCCAAGGAACTCCAGATTCGTAAGCCTTACGTTCCGCTTGGCATTCTCTATATTTGTTCGCATCTTCGTCAGAAGGGGTTCAGCGTGGAGGTGTTTGACACCACGTTTTCCACGACTGCCGATTTGATCTCGCATCTGCAGTCCGAGCCGCCTTGCGTGTTGGGAATCTACGCCAACCTGATGACCCGCAAAAAGGTCATCGAGATTCTGACCGTGGCGCGTGACGCGGGATGGAAGACCGTTGTCGGAGGGCCGGAGCCCGGCGCCTACGTCACGGAGTATCTCGAAGCCGGCGCAGACATCGTTGTGTTTGGAGAAGGCGAAGAAACGATGGAAGAGCTTCTCCTTGCCCTGCGCGCGGATTCGCTTGCGGCGCTGCGGGTGGTGCAGGGAATTGCGTTTAGGGAAGAAGACGGCCGAGTTCATCGCACCATCGAACGGCCGCAAATTGCCAATCTGGATTCACAGCCGTGGCCGGCGCGAGAGACCGTGGAGATCGAACGCTACATGAAAACTTGGAGCGAAGCCCACGGGAAAAGTTCGCTTTCCTTTATTACGGCGCGAGGCTGCCCGTATCGTTGCCAGTGGTGCAGCCATCAGGTTTTCGGAATGACGCACAGGCGCCGAAATCCCGTCAAAGTGGTCGACGAAGTTGAATGGTTGCTCAGTCGCTATCAACCGGACATGGCATGGATCGCTGATGATGTGTTCACGATTCACCACGGTTGGCTGCGGAAATACGCGGGCGAGATGCGGAGGCGCGGGCTGCGCGTTCCTTTCGAATGCATTTCTCGCGCCGACCGCCTGAATTCGGAAGCGGCTGATCTGCTCGCTGAACTCGGCTGCTTCCGTTTGTGGATTGGTTCGGAGAGCGGTTCGCAGCGGATCCTGAACGCGATGGAACGCGGCGTGACCGTGGAGCAAGTCCAGGCTGCGGTCGATCTGTGCAAAGCGCGCGGCATTCAAACGGGCATGTTCCTGATGTGGGGATATGAAGGGGAAGAATTGGAAGATATCGAAGCGACCATCGAACACGTCAAGCGGACAGATCCCGATTTATTTTTGACGACAGTATCGTACCCGATCAAGGGCACGGCATATTACCAGCGCATTGCCAGTTCGCTGGTGCAGGTGAAGCCCTGGGGGATCTCTTCCGACCGGGAAATTGTTGTGCAGGGCAGACGCTCGCCTGAGTTTTATGAAAATGCCGATAAGTTGCTCCGCAGTGAGGTAAAGCTCGCTCGGTTACGCCACAATTCGGAGAACGAGCCGATTGAACGTGAATTGCAGCAGCAAGTGATTGGGCTTCGCGAGTCGCTGTATGCGAAATCCTGCCAGGTGCCGCAGTGAGCTCCGCCGCCAGCACGAACTTCTCCACGGCTGTCGAGGCCTTCGACCGCGTCGCTGGATCATACGACGATCAGTTTACGCGGACTGTCATAGGTCAAGTCCAGCGCAAGCAGGTGTGGAAGCGACTCCTGCATGCGTACGCTCCCGGAGACAGGGTGCTGGAATTGAATTGTGGCACGGGCGAGGACGCAGCATTTCTGGGCACCCGTGGGAGGAGGATTTTCGCGTGCGATGGCTCGGCCGAGATGATCAAAGTGGCCAGCGCCCGCGTGCGGCGAGAGGCGAAGGATGCCGACGTGATCTTCAAGCACTTGTCGAACGAAAACTTGCGAGTGCTGTTTCGGCAACAACCGTTTGACGGAGCCTACTCCAATTTTTCGGGATTGAACTGCCTTTCCGATCTGCAACCCGTTGCGCGCGACCTGGCGTCGCTTGTCCGGCCACGGGGGCACGTCCTGATTTGCCTGTGGAGTCGCGTGTGCGTGGGAGAGTTTGTCTGGTACCTGCTTCACGGCGAACTGAGCAAGGCGATCCGGCGATTCTCCGGGAAGGCAAAAGCAAACGTTGGGGGGGTTACGATCACGGTTTCCTATCCCACCGTGAATGATGTGCAGCGCGCTTTTGCGCCGTGGTTTGAGTTGGAGCGCCGGCAGGCTATCGGACTCTTCGTGCCACCGTCGTATGTGGAAAGTTGGGCGAGAAATCATAGAGACATGATCGGGTATTTCGAAAAAATGGACGGCTTCTTTGCGGAATTTCCCGTGCTTCGCGATTTGGGCGACCACGTACTCCTGGAGTTCACGCGATGCAATCGGTAAGCGACGCAGTAAGGTCTGCTGGGATTGCCAGCGTTCCGTGGACTCCGCCTCGCAGTGCGGTACGCTCTCCATCCATTGGATTGCGTTGCCCGGAGTGCCACGACTTCCTGATTGCGATTTCTTATCGATCGCTGGCACGCCCTGACTCGAGCGCCCACTGCACAAGCTGCGGCGCCACATTTGAGCAAGACCGGGGCATCTGGCAAGGCTTGCCAGAATTCCGCCAGGCCCACTTTGCTTCATTTATCGAAGCCTCCGAGTTGGCTGGTCAGAAGATTGGCCAGGGGAGTAGCGATCCGGACTTTTATCTGGCATTGCCGTTTCGCGATCTTACGCAAATTGGAGCACGGCAGTGGGCGATGCGCGCGAAAACGTTTCGCGTCCTCCAAAAGGAGATTCTGCCGGGACTGGCCGGAGAGGGCGATCCGCCGCTGACGATTCTTGATCTTGGCGCTGGAAACGGTTGGATGTCGTATCGCCTCGTTTGTTCCGGGCACCGGCCGGTGGCGGTCGATTTGCTCACGAACTCTAGGAATGGGCTCGGGACGGCTTCCCACTATCAGTCTGAGTTGCGGGAACTCTTTCCGCGTTTTCAGGCGGAGTTCGACAACCTGCCTTTCGCAGACGGGGAGTTCGACTGCGCCATCTTTAATGCTTCGTTTCACCATTCGGAAAATTTCGACCGCACGATTGGGGAAGCAATCCGCTGTTTGCGCCCCGGGGGCGTTTTGATCGTTGCGGATTCACCCACTTACTCAGTGGAGACCGGAATGTCGTGCTCGCAAGAGAGTAGAGGAGTTTGTGACCTGGAGGATCTTGGGTTACGTACCGAGGGGCTTGCAGGGCGCGAATATCTGACTCCACAGCGATTGATTGCGATGGAAGTCCGCCACGAATTCGAGTGGTCCATCCACCGTTGTTGGTACGGCTTTCGCTGGGAGTGGCGGGCTTGGATGGCGAAGTGGAGAAAACTGGCCGAGCTCCCCGAATTTGTTCTCTATAGCACGCAGGTGAAGACGCGATGATCATTCTTGTGAATCCGAAAGCGACACGGCCGCGCAACCGCCGCTTTCCTTTATCGGTGATGGCGCTCGCCGCTGTGCTGGAAGGCCGCGAATCTTACCAGATCGTGGACGGCCACGTTGACGAAAACCCCGTGGAGACGATTCACGAACTGATCCGTACGCAAAACGTGGAATTGATTGGCGTCACGGTGATGCCGGGACCGCAGATGGCCGCGGCAATGAACATCTGCCGGGCCATTCGGCAACTCCATCCGAAGCTTCCCATTGTGTGGGGCGGCTATTTTCCTTCGATCTACACGGACGCAGCGCTGAATGCGCGCTACGTGGATTACGTGGTGCGCGGGCAGGGAGAGGAGACGCTCCTGGAATTGATTGACGCGATTCGCGGGAAACGCTCGTTCGATGGAATCAAGGGACTTTCTTACAAGGACATGTTCGGATTGCATCGCCACAATCCGGAGCGCCTGATGAAGGGCCCGGACGCGTTTCCCTGGTCGCCGTTCCACCGAGTCCCAGTCGGTAAATATCTGAGGCCTTCCTTTTTCGGCAAGAGAACCACCGCTCACCACGCCAGTATCGGATGCCCGTTTCGTTGTAGTTTCTGCGGCGTTCATGCGGCATATGGCACGCGCGAGCTTCTGGAAACCCCGGCGCGAACGGAAGCGATCCTGCGCCACCTGAAGACGGAGTATGGCGCGGATTCCGTGCAATTCTACGACATGAATTTTTTCATGGGAGAAAATCACACGCGCGAAGTCGCAAGGCGGATTGAGCCGCTTGGGCTCCGCTGGTGGTGCGAAGCGCGCGTGGATATCTTCAACCGCTATTCCAACGAGACGCTTGAGGCTCTGAAACGCGCCGGCTGCACGATGATTTTCTTTGGGGCGGAGTCGGGTTCGGACTGGGTTTTGAAAGAGATGCAAAAGGACATCACTACGGAGCAGACCGTTGCGGTGGCCCGGCGCATCCGGGAGTTCGGCATTATTCCGGAATTTTCTTTTGTGATCGGGAATCCACGTGACCCGGAACGCGACACCCGCGAGACGCTTCAGTTCATCCGCAAACTGAAAAAAATCAATACGGATTCGGAAATCATCATTTACCACTACACACCCGTGCCGCAGCGCACGGGGATGTACGGAGAAATTGACGGAAAGGTTTCTTTTCCCTCCAGCCCCGAAGAATGGGCGACGAAGCAATGGATGGATTTCACGCTGCGCATTGATCCAAACACGCCCTGGCTGACGCGCAAAACCAAGAAATTGATCGACAACTTTGAAGTTGTCATCAATTCCCGCTGGCCGACGGTGCAGGACATTCGCGCGCCGCGCTGGAGCCGCGCCCTGCTGAAATCGCTGAGCTCCTGGCGGTATGCCACGCGCATCTATGCATTTCCCGAGGAGCTTCGCCTGGCGCAGCAGTTCATTACCTTGCGCAAGCCCAAACAGGAAAGTTTGTAGAGCAGACAGAGCGGCAAGATGGCCAGCACTTCCACAACGCAGATTCTTTCGCCCCAGGAAGGCTATCGCCGTTGGGCGCGAAGCTACGACACTGAACTAAACCCGATGTTGTCGGTGGAAAAGCGGTACTTGGAGCCGATGCTTCCCTTAGCAGCGGGTTTGGACGTGGTCGATCTTGGTTGTGGAACGGGGAGGTGGTTGCAGATTCTGAGGAGCGCGGCGCCTCGAAGCCTGCTTGGCATTGATTCAACACCTGAGATGTTGCGTCGTGCGAAGAGAAAGCTGAATGGTGCTGCAAGACTGGTACATGCGGACGGCTCAACCGTCCCCCTTGCGCCGGTTTCGGCTGATCTTATTCTTGGTAGCTTCCTGTTGAGCTACGTCGAGGATGCCCAACGTTTGCTCGCCAACGCACGTGTCGCACTGCGAGAGAATGCCCCGCTTTTTCTTACGGATGTTCACCCGGAAACAATTCTTACGCTCGGTTGGAAACGCGGTGTGCGCGACGAATCGGGATTTCAAACTATTCGAACCGTAGAAAGGTCCATCGACTCGGTGATCTCTCTTTGCGACGAGGCAGGGTTGCGCCTTGCAGCGCGCCTGGAACCGGACTTCGGCGAAGCGGAACGAGCAATGTTCGCTGCGGCGGGAAAAGCTGCGGAATTCGAAAGGGCGGTGAGTTATCCGGCGATCTACATCTTGGAATTGCGACCTAAAAGCACAATTCGGATTGAAGGTGCGGCAGCGGAACGAGAATCTGCGATCACTTCGATTTGTAACGCGCACATCGCCATCGGGCCTCAGGAACGCGTAACCGGTACGTTGAGCATCTCCAATTCACGAATTGAGTCTATTGGTGGAAGAGAAGAAACCGCCAATGTGTCTATCGAATCCAATTCCGCCATAGATCTGCAAGGTTTCCTCCTGTTGCCCGGGCTGGTGAACGCTCACGATCACCTCGAATTTGCCTTATTTCCCCGGCTCGGAGCCGGCGAATATCGCAATAGCGTTGAATGGGCAGACGACATTCATCGCAGAGAGTCCGCTGTCATCGCCATGCACAGGCAGGTTCCAAAGGATGTGCGGCTGTGGTGGGGAGGAATTCGCAATCTTTTGTGCGGCGCAACCACAGTTTCTCACCACAATCCGTATGACGCCCTTGTGTTCGACAATGATTTCGCTGTGCGCGTCCTGCGCGAATACACCTGGGCTCACTCCCTTTCCATGGATTCGAAGGCGGCGCTAAAAAAGAAGCAATCGCCACCCGGGTTGCCTTTCGTGATTCACCTCGGCGAAGGCATCGACAAACGGAGCGAGGAGGAACTCGACGATTTTCACCGCTGCGGCGCATTGAACGAAGATACGGTACTCGTCCACGGGCTTGCCCTGGACAAGAAGGGAAGAGCACTGCTCCGCGAGTCCGGCGCAGGATTGATCTGGTGCCCAAGTTCGAATGTGTTTCTTTTCGGGCGCACACTTTCCGCGCAGACGATCGAGTCCATACCGCGCCTCACGTTGGGAAGCGATTCGCCTTTGACGGCCACTGGAGATTTGCTCGATGAAGTGCGATTTGCCTTCGGTCTCACACAGCTTTCCCCCGATACGATGTATCACCTCGTTACTCGCTATGCGGCGCAGTTGCTCCGAATGCGAGACGGGCAGGGAAGCCTTTGCCCGGGAAGCGTCGCGGATATTGTTGCCGTGCGTGACCGCGGCCGCTCCCCCGCGGAGACGCTGACGGCGTTATCCTACCGCGAGGTCGACCTTGTTTTGATCGGTGGGCGCGTTTGTCTGGCGTCTGACGAAATCCTTAAGCGCCTGCCGGAGGGCGCACGCGCAGGACTGCAACCTCTCACGGTTGAGGACACGCTCCGATGGGTTCGCGCACCTTTGGAGCGCCTTTTCCGGGAAACCGAACCACATCTGCCGGAGGGAATTTTCCTTGGCGGAAAGCGAGTGAACTTTGGTACCCGTCACTGAGCGTGTTGCTGTTTCGCACGCGACTTCTGCCGATCGGCAGATTGTCAATTCCTTGCCCGTGCTGGTGGTGCATGCGCACAGCTCCTGCAATTGCCGTTGCCTCATGTGTGATATCTGGAAG
>Ga0210410_10002781_pt1 | contig 15641 bp, 13 predicted proteins | sample IncBWC4MmetaG_FD_161058 | JGI IMG/M metagenome (GOLD analysis project Ga0210410, IMG submission 161058) | Forest soil microbial communities from Barre Woods Harvard Forest LTER site, Petersham, Massachusetts, United States - Inc-BW-C-4-M | ecosystem: Environmental > Terrestrial > Soil >... | reverse complement strand
GCGCATCGTGGCACAGTCGACCGCGCCATTCACTTACAGTACTTCGCGTCCCAACGACCGGCTGATCGTCATTGATTTGCCGGGCGCCGTCGCCGCGGAAGATTCGCACGCGCAAATGCTATCTCGCGCGAATGTGGGTAGCTATCGGCTGGTTCCCTATACCAACGGCGCAAAGACCGGACTCCGCCTGGAGGTGACACTCTCCGGTCCGGCGCAGCCTCGCATCGAACGCACCAGCAACGACGAACTCGATCTGGTTTTCGATACTCCGGACGCCGGATTTTCTCCGGTCAGCGCTCGGCAGCCTGCCATAGTTCACAGCGCGCCCGCGCGAATTTCGCGCGTAAGTCTTTCTTCACAGGGCCAGCAGCCCAGCGTGCGAATTGAGGGCAGCGGTGACTTCCATTATCGTGTCACGCGCATGGATAACCCGACGCGCCTGGTTCTCGATTTTGCGGACACGACTTTAGTGAGTTCCACCAACACAGTGGCCGGGGATTCCGCGCTGATTCGCAGCATTCGGCTGGGCCAATTTCAGGCGGACGTTGCGCGAGTAGTGATCGAGCTTGAGCACTGGTCTGCTTACACTGCTACGGTCTCCAAGACCGGTTTGAACGTGACGTTTGGTTCGCCCTCGCGTGTTTCAGGCGATAAGGTGTCTTCGCTTCGCGCGGGGGATGCCAAACCTGCGTCCGTGAACCCAGCGACGCCGGAAGCGCCCGTTCTTCCTCTTCCGACGTGGCTCACGCAACCGTCATTCGGCTTTGCCAGCCAGGCTCCGGCAGCCCCGCCAGCTCCTGCGCCAAGCCAGCAATCGCAGACCATGGCGACTGCTACACCTTCCGTGACGCCTTCGTCCGCCGGCCAGGTGTCGGCGAAATACACCGGCGAGCCGATTCGCGTAAATTTCAAAGATGTTGACCTGCAGGATTTCTTCCGCCTGATCCATGAAGTCAGTGGTTTGAACGTTGTGCTGGATCCTTCCGTGAAGGGTTCGGTCACGCTGGTGATGGAAGACGTACCGTGGGATCAAGTGCTTGATATCGTTTTGCAGAATAATAATCTGGATAAGCAGCTGAACGGCAACGTGCTGCGAATTGCTACCAAAGCAACGCTCAAGGCGGAAGCGGACCAGAAGGTCGCACTGATCGCCGCCGAAGCGAATTCCGAGCCCATCGTCACCGTCACGCGGCGCTTGAGCTACGCTAAGGCTTCCACGCAGGGCGGGAACGCCGGTGGCAAACAACAGCAGGGCAAATCCATGGAGGAATTGCTGAAGCCGTTCCTGTCGAGTCGTGGCAGCGTCTTTGGCGATTCCCGCACGAATACGATCATCATCCGGGACACTCAGACCACCATCCCCAAGCTCTACGATTTGATCAATCAACTCGATCGGAAATCGCAACAGGTGGAAATCGAAGCGCGGGTGGTACTGGCTTCGCGCTCCTTTGCCCAGGATATCGGAACTCAGATCGCGCTGGCAGGTGCGAATGGTGGAAACGTACTCGGTGGCGCGCAGCAAGTCGGCGTCAGCCCATTCAGTCATCCCACCGGGACGCAGCAACCGCCTCTGGTCGCTGCGGGCACCACTTCCATGCCTCTGTTGACGAACCTTGGCGCGACCGCGGCCACCTCAGGTCTTTCGTTTGAACATATCGCGGGCAGCTTTGCCATCGACATGATTATCACCGCCATGGAATCCAAGGGCGTTGGGAAACTGCTCTCGGCTCCAAAGGTCGTAACGCAAAACAATTCTGAAGGTTTGGTGCAACAGGGAACTCAGATTCCGATCCAAACCAATATCAACAACACCATTTCCACGCAATACATCGCGGCGGTGTTGATGTTGAAGGTGACTCCGCAGATCACCGCGGATGGAACCATCTTCATGATCATCCACATCGAAAACACCCAGATTGATAGCGGCATTCCGGCGATTTTGGGCCAGCCCGCTCTCTCCACTCAGTCTGTGGACGATCAAGTCCTCGCCAAGGACGGCGAAACCGTGATGCTGGGCGGAGTGATGGTCAATTCACAGACCACCCAATACAACGAGGTGCCTCTGTTCGGTAGCATCCCGGTCATCGGTAACCTTTTCAAGCACCGCACCATCAGCGTGCAATCGCAGGAACTCTGGTTCTTCCTGACGCCCCGCGTCTCGCAGGACTAGCGCGACAATACAATCTGGTGCAGAATGTTGAAGGGGAGGAGACAATGTCTCCTCCCTTTCTTTTATTGCCGCCGCAAATAATTATGCCCAGCGAATTTCGCCATCGCCTGAAACTTCTTCGCCGCCGGATTTCCGAATCGGATGCCGCCGCGCTGGTGGTCACGCATCTCCCCAACGTGCGCTATCTTTCCGGATTCACCGGCTCCGCCGGAATTCTTGTTGTCCAACCGGATCGCGCCACGCTGTTTACCGATGGCCGTTACGCCGTGCAAGCGCCCCAGCAGGTAAGACCCGCCGGTGTGCACGCCATTATTCCTCCCACCTCGATTTTGAGGGCGGCCGGGGAGTATCTGGGCTCCAGGCAAAAGCGCGGCAGCCATCGGATCGCATTTGACCCCAATCAGCTCACCGTCGCGCAGCACAAGGATTTGCGCCGCACCGGTGGCGGACGGATTTCCTGGATTTTTGGAACAGGTTGGGTCGAAGGTTTGCGACTGCTCAAGTCTCCGCCGGAAATCGCGAAAATGCGCGCCGCAGCTCGCCTGATATCAACGGTATTTGACGAGGTGGTGCCTCTCATCCGGCCCGGCGTGACCGAACTGGACCTCGCCGCCGAAATCGATTACCGCATGCGTAAGCTGGGCGCGTCCGGACCTTCGTTTGAAACCATCGTGGCCAGCGGCCCCCGAGCAGCGTTGCCTCACGCGCAGCCCACCAGGAAGCGCCTGCGCCGAAATGAGTTGGTCGTGCTGGACGCTGGTGCTATACTCGCCGACTATTGTTCAGATTTGACCCGCACGGTCTTCGTCGGGCGGGCGTCTAAAAGCATAAAGGCATGGTACCGGGCGGTTTTGGAAGCCCAAGCGGCCGGAATCGCGGCCGTTGCCGCCGGAGTAGACTCAAGCGCGCCGGACGCAGCAGCAAGACGCGTGTTGGACGCGCAAGGACTTGGTAAGTACTTCGTACACAGCACCGGGCACGGTTTGGGGCTTGAAATTCACGAAGCGCCCCGGCTGGCCAAGGGTCAAAAAGCAAAGCTTCAGGCTGGAATGGTCGTTACCGTCGAGCCGGGAATATACGTAGAAGGGATTGGCGGCATCCGCATTGAAGATGACGTTGCCATCCACGCCGGGCGGACCGAAGTGATGACGACCGCAACCAAAGAACTGCTGGAACTCTAAGACTACATGGCGCCCAAAAAAAAGAATAAGCAAAGTTCTTCAGCCGGTTTGCCGGGACTCGATATTTCGGAAATCGAGCGCCTGCTGGCATTCATGGATAAGCACCACCTGGAACAGTTTGAATTCTCGCGTGGCGATTTCCGTGTCGCTCTGAAACGCGGGTGGGACGCGGGAAGTTCCGTCTCCGCTCCTGCGCGCCCCGCGCCCAGCTCCGGCGGTTCGTCAGGCCGTGCTCCAGCGGGGGAGGCCCAGGCAACGGCCTCTGCTCCGGCCGCGCCAGCGGCGCCCGCGGAAACGCATCACATCATCAAGTCTCCAATCGTCGGCACATTCTTTACCTCGGCCAGCCCGGATTCCGCGCCCTTCGTGAAGGCGGGCGATCATGTGAAAGCCGGGCAGGTGGTGTGCATCGTCGAAGCCATGAAGCTCATGAACGAAATTGAAGCCGACGTGGCCGGTACCATCGTGAAGGCGCTGGTAGAAAACGCGCAGCCGGTTGAGTACGGCCAACCGCTTTTTTCAATTAAGCCGGATAAGAAGTAGTCCGTGCGCAGCCCTTCCTGGCTGTGCACGTAGAAAGATATAAGCCGGGCGCCTAGCCAAAAAATGTTTCGCAAAATCCTAATTGCTAATCGCGGCGAAATTGCACTGCGCGTCATCTGCGCCTGCAAGGAACTCGGAATTCCCACCGTTGCCGTTTATTCCGAGGCGGACAAGAATTCTCTGCACGTTCGTTTCGCCGACGAAGCCGTCTGCATCGGCCCGCCGCGCAGCAGCGAAAGCTATTTGAATATTCCGCACGTCATCAGCGCCGCGGAAATCACCAACGTGGACGCCATCCATCCCGGCTACGGCTTTCTTTCCGAGAATGCCAACTTCGCCGAAGTCTGCGTCGCCTCGCACATCACTTTAATTGGCCCCAGCCCCGACCTGATTCGCCTGATGGGCGAAAAAGATCGCGCTCGAAGAGAAATCTCCGCGGCGGGACTGCCCGTTGTTCCCGGAAGTGACGGCATCGTGGAAGATTCCTCCGCTGCCACCAAAGCCGCCAAGCGCATCGGCTTTCCGCTTATCGTGAAAGCATCCGCCGGCGGTGGTGGACGCGGAATGCGCGTGGTGCGCAAGCAAAGTGAACTGATTCCCGCATTTGAGGCCGCGCGTAACGAAGCGCAACAGGCCTTTGGCAGTCCGGATGTTTACTTAGAAAAATTTCTCGAGCGTCCGCGCCACATCGAATTTCAGGTGCTTGGCGATAAGCACGGTAAAGTGATCCACTTGGGTGAACGCGAATGCAGCGTGCAGCGCCGCCACCAAAAACTAATCGAGGAATCGCCATCTCCGGCGATGGACGAAAAAACGCGTAATGAATTGGGTGCGCGTGTTGTCGCCGCGCTCACCAAAATTGGATATACCAACGCCGGCACCGTGGAATTTCTGCGCGATGAAGACGGCAGCATGTATTTCATCGAAATGAATACGCGCATTCAGGTTGAACATCCCGTCACCGAAATGGTCTCCAACGTTGACTTAATTAAATCTCAAATTCGTCTCGCTGCCGGCGAGCACGTGGAAGACGCCGTTGGCCCCATAGAATTTCGCGGGCACAGCATGGAATGCCGCATCAACGCCGAAGACCCCGAAACTTTTGTGCCGTCCGCGGGACGCATCACCACCTTCAATATTCCCAGTGGCACCGGAGTTCGCGTGGACACCGCCGCCTACGCCGATTGCGTGATTCCTCCCTACTACGATTCGCTTATCGCCAAGCTCATCACCCGCGGACGCGACCGCGCCGAAGCTCTGGCGCGCATGCGGCGTGCGCTCGATATGTTCATCATCGAAGGCGTGAAGACCACCATTCCTCTGCACCGGAAGATTTTCGCCAACGCGCAATTTCAGGCCGGTAACTTCGATACGCATTTCCTCGAAGCTTCGGGGCTCATCACTACTCACGGGAAATGAACCGCGCATTTCCTCCGCTCTACGCGATCCTCAGCGCTGAGCTAATTCCTTCTCCGATTTCCAATCACATCCAGGAATTCGCGGTGATGCTCGCAAAATCCGGCGTAGGAATCATTCAATATCGCGACAAGCACGCGACGGCGCGAACGCTTCTCGAAGTCTCCTCCCGAATTGCTAAAATGCTCGCCGAATACGAAGTTCGCTTTATCGTGAACGATCGCGCCGATATCGCGCGCCTTGCCGGAGCCAGCGGCGTTCACGTCGGCCAGGATGATTTGCCGGTAGACGATGCCCGTGCAATCTGCCAGAAAATTGTTCCGCCAAGCGATCGCGCCAATACTGCCAACAAAGTTGGCGTTGACACAAACTTCTGGGTCGGCGTTTCCACGCACACGCTCGAGCAAGTCCGCGCAGCCGACGTAACTTCCGCCGACTACATCGCCGTCGGCCCAATTTTCGCCACCACCACCAAACAAAATCACGAAGCCATCGTCGGCACAGATTTCATCCGCCAGGCGCGGCAAATCACCTCAAAGCCGCTCGTCGCCATCGGCGGAATTACGGTTGCCCGCGCCGAAGATGTTTTTCGCGCCGGCGCAGACTGCATCGCCGCAGCACGCGATCTAATCTGCGCGCCCGAACCTGCCGCCCGCGCCGCCGAATATCTGGCCATCGCGAAAGATTTCTGTGAATAGTCGACGTAGTCAGCAGCTGCCGTTTGCCTCAGATAGCACCGGAATCTTATCTGCGGGCGCACGTTGGGTTAACTCCTATTGAGTGCGCGCACGTCCGGCGAGCGCTGTACTTCGGCGATGAAATTTGCGAGCAACGTAGAGGTATTGTCTTTTCTCCACGCGAAAGCCAGCCGCAGCGGCATATTCAAATCGAGCACCGGTAAGATCACCACGTTTTCAGGGCAACGCCAGCTTGCGGTCCCCAGGACCCAGCCCACGCCCAATCCTGTGGACACTAGACTGAGAATCGTTGCTTCGTTCAGTCCCTCCTGGACGACGCGGGGAGACTTCAAACCGCCGCGATAACACTCGCGCATCATGCGGTCGTAGAAGGCGGGGCTCGCCCATCTTGGAAACCAGACAAACGGAACATCCGCGAGGTCGCGCAAGCGGATTTTCTTGAGTTTTGTAAGAGCATGTCTTTTAGGGACGGCCAACTCGACATGCTGCGCTGCTACGAGAAGCTGGTGCAATTCCGGATCGGACTTTGGCATGAAATTGACGAAGCCTCCATCCAAACGGCCGGATCTTATAGCTTCTAGCTGCGCCAGACTCGCCTCAGGTTGAAGTTGCAATTCGACGTCGGGTTGTTTCTCTCGGAATCGCCGGAAAGAATCCGGGACGACGCCGCGCCAGGACGCATTCTCCGTGAACCCGACGCGCAGTGTTCCGGAAAGTCCGCGAGCCGCGCGGCGGGCGCGCTCAGCGGCTTTGTTGACCTCTTGAAGAATGCGCCGCGCGTCCTGCAGGAATAGTTTGCCGGCGGCGCTTAATTTGACGCCGCGCGGGAGGCGTTCAAAAAGTTTGAAGCCGAGTTCTTCCTCCAAATCCTGAATCTGGCGAGACAGCGCCGGTTGAGCAACACGCAGCCGGTTCGCTGCACGCCCGTAGTGCTGTTCTTCGCCGACGGCCACGAAATATCTTAAATGCCGCAATTCCATTCCGATACTTTATCGCGATTGGTCCAATAGTAAAGATGTCTTGGACGTATCGGATAATATTTGTGAAATTCGCAGCATCGAAAGGTCGAGTGGTCCGAGCGCAGTTGCGAGGGGGCACAAGTGAAGGCACTTGTAGTTAACGCACTTGGCGGCGGATTCGATTTCCAGGACATTGAGATCGCCGCGCCGATGGGGCGCGAAGTCCTCGTCGATGTGCAAGCTTCGGGGTTGTGTCACACCGACCTGCTTTTCGCTACCCACGAAATTGCTCCGTTTCCAGCGGTGCTCGGTCACGAGGTTGCGGGCATCGTCGCTGCAGTCGGTGCGGACGTGGCGCAGATCCGCGTCGGAGATCACGTCGTAGGTTCGCTGGCGCAGTCGTGCGGCGCGTGCGCTCGATGCCTTTCAGGTCGGCCCTTCCAGTGTTTGCATCCGGAGTCGACGCTGCGTCGAGCTAGCGATCCGCCGCGCTTAACCCGCAATGGCGTTGCATTATTTCAGGGATTCGGATTGGGCGGATTCGCCGAGCGAGCGCTCGTCCACGAAAACCAACTTGCGGCGATACCGAAGGAAATGCCCTTCCCACAGGCTGCCTTGCTCGGTTGCGGAGTTGTAACGGGCGCGGGTTCTGTGTTGAACACGGCAAATGTCATCGCCGGGGAGACGGTGGTGATTTTCGGCGCGGGAGGAGTGGGGCTAAATGCCGTCAACGGCGCGCGCATCGCCGGCGCGTCGAGAATCGTGGTCATCGACATTCAGGCCAAGCGGCTGGACGCGGCCAAACGATTCGGCGCGACCGATGTTATCGACTCGTCGAAGGCGAATCCCGTGGAGGTGGTGCACGATCTTCTGCTGGGCGGGGCTGATCACGTTTTCGACTTTGTTGGACTGAAGGCGGTAGCGGAACAGGGACTGGCAATGCTGGGAGTGGGCGGCGGCTTGTACTTGGTTGGCGTGTCGAAACCGGAAGTCGATATCAGTCTGAACATTTTTGGCGCGATTGGCGGACAGAAGCGCGTGGTAGGAGTGAATTTCGGTTCGACCAATGCGAAGCGCGACATTCCGATGTACGCGCAGCTTTATCTGCAAGGCCGGATGAACCTGGACAACCTGGTTTCCAAAAAGATTTCACTGCGCGAAGTGAATGACGGCTACGCGGCGCTGAAAGACGGCTCGCTCAACCGCGTGGTGGTGACTTCGTTCTAACTGCAAACACTTCTTTAAGGAGGCATACGATGGCAACGGCGGGAAAAATCACGGAGAGAGACGGAATTAAAACACTCACCACCCACTACATCGATGGAGCGTTCGTGGAATCTCATGGGCGCGAATTGATCGACATCATAAAGCCGACCAACGGGAAAGTAATTGCGCGCGTCACGTTAGGCGACGAAGAAGATACGCGGCGGGCCATCGCCGCGGCCAAACGCGCGTTTGCAACTTACGGCCTGTCAACAAAGGAAGAACGATCAAAGATTTTGCGCCGGCTGCACGCGGCGGCCTCGGCGCACGTGGATGAACTGACCGCCGCGATGGTTGAGGAGTATGGCGGAGTGGTGCAGTTCGCGCGGCCTATCGTGGAGTCGGGCATCAACGCGTTCCTCGCGTCGGAAAAAGCGCTGCAAGAGCTGCCGCTTACACGAAGCTGGGACAAAACGACAGTCACCTTGGAGCCGGTCGGCGTGGCTGGCCTGATTACGGCGTGGAATGCGAACGCGCTTTTCATTTGCCTGAAGCTGGCCTCGGCGGTTGCGGCCGGTTGCACGGTTGTGCTGAAGCCCAGTGAGATGAGCTCGCTGCAAACGCGCGTGATGGTGGAGGCTCTGCACCAGGCGGATCTCCCGAAAGGACTTTTGAATGTGGTGACCGGCCTCGGCAACGTCGTGGGCGCAGAGCTGACGCGCAATCCGGACGTGGCCAAGATTTCGTTCACGGGTTCTGTGGGCGTTGGCGAAGGAATTATGCGGGATGGCGCGGCGACGATGAAGCGCGTGACACTGGAACTGGGTGGCAAATCGCCGACCATTCTGCTGGATGATGCCGATCTCGACAAGGCGATTCCGGCGGCGCTCATTCTGGCATTTATCAACAGCGGACAAGCTTGCGCTGCGGGAACTCGTTTGCTGGTGCCGAAAAGCAAGCTCGACGCAGTGAAGCGCGGCATACAGACTGCGATGCGCGCATTTATTGTCGGCGATCCAGCCGATCCCAAGACGGCCATTGGGCCGATGGTATCGCAGAAACAGTGGGATCGCGTGGAGTCTTATATTCGCAAAGGAATCGAAGAAGGCGCGGAAGTTCTGGTGGGTGGCGAGGGGCGTCCCGCAGGTCTCGAAGCGGGTTTTTTTGTGAAGCCCACGATTTTTGTGAATGTGAAGAACGAGATGGCGATTGCTCAAGAAGAAATTTTCGGGCCGGTGCTGTGTGTGATCGCGTACGATACGGAAGAAGACGCGATACGAATCGCCAACGACTCCAGATATGGTCTGCACGCGGCGGTTCTGGGGACGGATGTGCAACGCGCGCGTCGCGTGGCTTCACAAGTACGATCCGGGCGCGTGGTGATCAACGGCATGACCGATGACCCGCAGGCGCCGTGGGGCGGATTCAAATATTCCGGCGTCGGCCGTGAATATGCCGGATACGGGATGGAAGCGTTTCTTGAAACGCGCGCTATCATCGAAGCCTAAGGAGACTAGCTGATGAGCAAACACGTTTCTATTTCACCGGAAGAAGCCGCGGACCGTCTGGCGATTCGCGAACTTGTGGAAGCCTACTCGCACTGCGCGGATCGGCGCGATGCGAAGGGTCAAATGGCGCTCTTTACTGAGGACACAGACTTCGTTGTATACATGAATGCGAAAGATCCGAAGCCATCGCAGGAATTACATTCACGCGAGGCGCTGGCTCCGGTCTTCGCCGACCTGAACCAGTACGCCGCGACCATGCACATTCTTGGACAGACGACGATCCTGACGTTGACGCGCGACCGGGCCACAGGGGAAACTTATTGCATGCCTCATCACCTTACGGTGTCCGGCGAAAAGAGAAAGCTGATGATTGCGGCCCTGCGATACACGGACCAGTTTGTGAAGGTTGACGGCGCGTGGCTATTTTCCGAGCGTCGGCTGTACGTCGATTGGATTGAAGAGCGCGCGCTGTGACGAACGTTTCGACGGCGGGCCAAAAGCGGATTGTAATTGTTGGCGCGTCCGGAATGGTCGGCGGATACGCGCTTCGCTGCGCGCTGGAAAATCCTGCGGTCGGAAATGTGATGTCCATCGGGCGCAAAAAGATCGGCATCTCGCATACCAAGCTCACCGAAGTTTTGCATGCAAACTTCGCGGACTGCTCGGCACTTGCAGACACGCTCTCAGGTCAGGACGCAGCGGTCTTTTGCCTCGGCGTGTATACCGGGTCTGTCCCAGACGCGGAATTCCACAGGATCACCGTGGACTACGCCGTGGAATTCGCGCGAGTTCTCCGCCGCAGCAGTCCCAAGGCGGCGTTCGCTTTTTTGAGCGGGAGTGGCGCGGATCCCACCGGACAAAGTCACATCGCGTTCGCGCGATACAAAGGCGAAGCCGAGAACATATTGTCCGCAACAGGATTTCCACGCTTGTATATTTTCCGGCCCGCATACATTTACCCGGTGGAGCCGCGGAAAGAGCCGAATTTTAGTTACCGGCTGCTGCGTGCGGTCTATCCAGTGTTTCGGAGACTATTTCCCAATCAAGTAATTCGCGCCGACGACTTGGCCCGCGCCATGGTGGATGTTGCTCTCCATGGAAACGAAGAGCAAAACAAATCGGTCCTTGAAAACCGCGACATCCGAGCCCTGGTTGAGTCGCTCCAATCTCCGCAACCTTGATTCTGCGAGTGGTCGTGTGTTCGAGCGGCCGCCCCAATCGATCTCAGTGGAAATGGCTTGGCAGTCTCCGCTCCGGCACTGTCCGGATGACGCTCAAGTCCGTGCACTTGGACGCATAATCCTTCATGACCTGGCCGATAACTGAGGAGTGTTCCGCCATCAGTCCCACAGTTTAGGTTGCGCTGTGTAGCAAGTTAGCGAAGAGAAGCTATGAGGATGCGCCTGGGACGCGCACGACGCACCTGTGTCTCGAATGACTTTGGCGCCAAGAAACGTAAACACGCCGCCTGACGGCTCTAGTCAAGCCCGACGCGACGGACCAGGTCCACAAATCGAGGGTCGCTGCGGATTGGGTCGAAGTACGGATGAACTTTGAGGAATTGGACAATATTCGACTGCTCCTTGTACGCCTGCTCGAGCGAGGCGAAAGCCTGATCGTTTTCGCCGAGTCCCAAGTACGCGTTTACAAAAGCTCCGGCCGGAACGTAACCTATCTTACTGCGGCTTTTAAGTTCCGCAAGAAGCCGCAGTGCATCGGCGCGTCTGCCTGCAAGGACATAGGCCCTGATCAGCACTCCGATCACGCCGGGGCTGCGGTTTGAAACTAAAATCGCTTTCTCCAAAACGGGAATTGCATTCGCCGGTTGATTTTTGGCGGTGAGCACGAATCCCAGGAAATAAAGTGCAGTAGCGTCGTTCGCTCGCACCGCAAGTACGCTGCGTAGCTCGCGAACTGCGTCATCGTAGCGGCGGGACTGAAACAGAATCCAGCCGATGGTAGTGCCGGAAGCTGCAAGCGGGTCGAGTTTCTGGCCACGCTCTGCCCAGCCAACCGCCTCTTCCGTTCGCCCTTGGCATACCAGCCACAAAGCAAGCCCGACGTGAGCGTCGGCATCATTGGGATTTAATTCCAGCGCGCGCCTGTATTCAGACTCGGCCTCGGCCCAGTGCCATTGTTCCTGCTGCACGTCTGCCAGCAGGACGTGTGCTTCGGAAAGGTCCGGATCGAGCTCCAAAGCTTTTTGGGCCGCGCTTATTATCTTTGGGCGCGACTCTTCCGGAGAATCGCCGATGAAAACCGTTCCGAGTTCGCTATATGCTTTCGCCAGACCCACATACGGGTGAGCAAACGTCGGGTCTTTTTTTATTGCGTCCTCGAAATAACCTATGCCCTGCTCGATGTCGGCTCGACTGTTGCTTTTGTTCAGGGCGAACCGGCCTTTCAGATAGCTCTCGTAGACTTCGGGCGCGACGGAACGCGTTGCGGTAAGTCTTTCGTGTTCCGCTCCGGTGACCGTGACTTGTACTTTTTTAGCGATTGATTGCGCCAACTCGCTTTGCAAGGCGAGAACATCCCGCAGTTCGCGATCATAAGTTTCGGACCAGAAATGCTCGTCGGTCGCACCACGAATCAATTGGGCCGTGACGCGAACCCGATTGCCTTCTCGCATTACCGACCCTTCGACAATGGCATCCACGCGCAGCGTTTTGGCGATCTCCGGCACGGAGATCTGAGGATCCTTGAAGCGCATGACCGATGTGCGGGAAATCACACGCAGATCGTGGATCCCCGAAAGGCGCGCAATGAGCGCGTCGGTCATACCGTCAACAATATATTCTTGTGTTGGATCTCCGGTCAGGTTCTTCAAGGGCAAAACCGCTAAAGATGTGATTTTAGGCGGGGCAGTCTCTCCGGTGCGATCTCGACGCAGGATGTAAGAGACCGCAAGCGCGCCCAGTACGACAACAATCACGGCAACTCCAGCCACAGCAATCCATCGACGAGACCGTACTGCTGGAGATTGTCCCAGGTCTTCTTCCACCCCTAGAGGCGCCCTGGAAGTCTGCCTTTCGTTTTCCTCGCGCAAACGTGGCCCGCGGTTTTGCCGCCAGGCGTCAAGCTCGGAACCTAAGGCATAAACGGAGCCACGCTTGTCGTGAACGTGGCGATGAACCGGCATGCCCTCGCGCTTCTCCCAGCGCTGGACGGTGGTCACATCGCGTTCGAGGTAGGCCGCAATTTCTTTCCAGGAGTCGAGCAGCTCTTCGCTCGGTCGCTCGGATGGCGGCGTGTCTGAGAAAGGTTCGGCCATCGCGGTCTCCTGAATAATTCGTTGCTGCGGAAAGTTAGGTGACGAGATTCTAGACCCGTCGTTCTGCACCTGCAATAGGCGGCGTTTGACGGCAAACGCGCGCCGCCGCTCATTACCGTTTGACTGTACCTGCAAGGTAGCCGATTCTGTGCGCGCATTTCAGCAGCAAATTAACGAAATGTAGCCGCGCTACGTCAACCGTAGGATTCATGTTCTTTTCTGGCCGGTGAACATTCGGTGTCGAGGTCTCAAATCTTGAATTTGGAGGTTCCACATGAAGAGCAACAAGAAGAGCAAGAATTTCTCCTTGGCGATACGCATTTTCGTCGTTGTGATGTTGGCCATGGGAACAAGTGTGCTGGCTCAGGATCCTACGCCCAAGCACTTCAGCGGCGTAATCAATGACTACACGCCTGCGACGATAGGCGGCAAGGTGGTAGGGCCGTGGGAAATTCGTGGTCCGTGGTCTTTAAACCTGAAGGGGGACTCCGGCAAGGCCGATTTTTCGGCGGCGCTGACCATGGAGCTTTCCGATTTTACGCGCAGCGCTGCAAATGTCGATAGCACCTCGGGCGCGACGTCCCGAATGCAGCACACTCATCACATCACCATCGAGGATGGCACCGTCACGCCGATTCCTACTGGAGGGTTTGAGGTGAGCGGCCCGGCCACTATTACGAAAGACGGGAGCCCGGCACCATTAGCGACAACTACCTTAAATGTTGATATCACTGGCGGAACAATCGTCGAGTATTCAAACATAACCTTGACCTTCGAGGTTGTCACGGGCGGCGCGACTGGACACTTCGGAACGCAGGCGATCCACGGCGTCGTTCGCAAAGCAACGAATGACCGGAAGGAAGATGGACATCACTGAGCAGCGGGGGGCGCGGTGCGGGCGAACGCGAGTTTGCCCCCCGCACGGTATTTCCTTGCGGCACCGACAGGATGCGCGAGTCGCGTCTGGCTGGTAGAACACCAACTCAGCGGCAGTAGCTCGGCAGCAACCGCTCCGGTACTTCCCGGATTACGCGCAAGTCCATGCACTCTGAACTATGATCTACCGCGACTTGGCCGGGTATGCTGGGCATGCCTCCTCCGCCACCTGCCGGGGCGCGCACAACTGGCGTGAGAGGTTGGAACAGGGCGTTCACCGTGGCCGGTGCGAGCTGGTAGCTAGCAAGCACCGCCTCGGCGGTGGCCCGCTCCTGAGCCGCAAGGGCTTCGGGAATGAAGGCGGTCATCCAAAAAAGTTTGAAAATGCCGCCGGAGTCCAGAGGTAATGAACAGAATCGGGACTCGAACTTGACGGTGCCGTCGGCCTTGGTCATCGTGCCGAGGTAGGTGGCGCACTCCGCGATGGTTTTCGCAATCGGAATTGGTGTAGCTGAGATGAAGTTCACTTGCGGCTGCGGCTGACCACTGACTACAGCGGACTGCTGCCAAAGCATCACGTACTTCTGATTCAGCGTGGCCTGATAAGGCATGGACATGGCAATAACGCCGCTTGCTTGTTGCCCGGCTTGAAATGCGCCGTTTCGCACATAGAGCGTATTTCCCAGGGAGATGGCCTCACCCTGCGGACCCGACATCTGGATCACGGCGTTCGCTCCCTTTGTGACCTTCCATCCGGATGGAACTCCGACAGTGGCGCTTTTGTCTGGCGCTGTGTAAGGAGTCAACTTCGCGGCCGTAGGCGCGGCGGCCGGCTCGGCGGCTTTCTGAGGCGATGTCTGCCCCAGCACAAACAGCGATGCCAAACCTAACGCTGCCATCCCAGAAAATAATCGCAACGCATTCCGCTTAAAGTTTATGTTCACGAAGGACCTCCCCGACGAGTGATGCGCGCGATTGTACTCTATGTACCTGGAGAAAAAGCGAGAAATCTCGCGCGGTACGTGCGGGAGAAACGGAAATGCATTTTTTCTCAGCCCCGACGCATCCAATTTTGCTACGTGTTGCAACTAAAGGACTTAGCGGCAAACTTCGTATTGCATTGCATCCGGGCATGGCGCATTGTAATCTTGCCGCCGGTCGAGAGAAGTGGTGGTCCATTCAGAAGTGTTTTGGGATTTCGCGCCAAGTTTAATTTTCAGACTGATTGCACCATCGAGGTATCGAACTTCGCATGGCGAAAAACGCGCTCCTCGCAGCACTAGCCGTTTTAACAATCGTGTACATCGCCGTTTGGATCGCCTATTTGCGGCGAACTTTCAGTCCCGGCGCTCCCAAAGAAAAAGTGATGCTCGCGCCGCAACTTGGCATCGGATTTTTTGCCAATTTCATGGACACGCTGGGTGTTGGCTCCTTCGCCATCACCAGTTCCATTTATAAATTGTTCGGTTTGGTGCCCGACGATTTAATTCCCGGCACAATGAACATCGGTCACGCGCTTCCGACGGCCGCCGAAGCATTCCTTTTTATTGGCGTGGCAATTGTTCCCGTCGAATTTCCCACATTAATTTCGATGATCGCTGCCGCCGTGGTGGGAGCTTGGGTAGGCGCAGGTACAGTAAGTCGATGGCCAAAGCGACGAATTCAAATCGGATTGGGCATCGCGCTTTTCTGTGGCGCGTGTCTTATCCTTGCTAGGCTCCGGAATTGGATTCCGGGCGGCGGCGCAGCCATGGGGCTGAGCGGCACGAAGTTGCTGATCGCAGTCGCGTTCAATTTTATGTTCGGCGCGATC
>Ga0210410_10002780_pt1 | contig 15642 bp, 13 predicted proteins | sample IncBWC4MmetaG_FD_161058 | JGI IMG/M metagenome (GOLD analysis project Ga0210410, IMG submission 161058) | Forest soil microbial communities from Barre Woods Harvard Forest LTER site, Petersham, Massachusetts, United States - Inc-BW-C-4-M | ecosystem: Environmental > Terrestrial > Soil >... | reverse complement strand
CAGTCGATCGCGTTTCGCTTGCGCAGCGCATCGGTCAAGCCGTTCAGGCTGTCACCGACGACGCCGAAGATTCGTTTCACTCCCGCCTGGACCAGTGTTTCCGCGATGAGGTCGGCGACATTTTCGATTCGCATCGTCGGTTATCCCTGGGGCACGAAGCGCTTGCGTTATTGCGACGTCTGCTTCCTCAACTCCGCCACATCCTGCGCGGTGAGCTGCGATCCCTTGCTGCCGAAGCGCGCGGTGACATAATTGGCTACCGCCGCGATCTCGCCGTCGGTATAGGCGCCTCCGAATGCCGGCATCGAAACCGCGTCCTCCGGCACATGCCGCCGGGTGCCGGAGATCACGATCTGGGCGACATTGGTGGCACTGGGATCGTTGACCGCCCAGGTGCCGGTCAGGGTGGCGAAAGGTGAGATCGGGCTCTCGCCGCTCCAGTCATGACAGCTGACGCAGGCGCCTTCGAACACCATCTTGCCGCGCGGGTCCTGCGTGCCGCCGCCTTGCTTGTGCGAGGCGGGCGCCGGCGCGGCCAACGTCGCCGGCAGATCGGATGAAGCGATCGCGGGGACACTACGGATATAAGCGACCAGGGCGCGAATGTCTTCCGGCGCCAGCCGGCTCAGACTATGGTCCACCGCCTCGCCCATCGGCCCGGAGGCGGTGCCGTGGCCAGCGGCGTGTCCGATCGAAAGATAGGCGGCGAGATCGTCGTCGCGCCAGCCGCCGATGCCGGTGGTCTTGTCGGACGTGATGTTGAAGGCGCGCCAGCCCGCCGTCACCGCGCCTGCGAATTTCCTGCGGTTGTCGAGCGCCAGCGCCAGGCTGCGCGGCGTATGGCATTCGCCGCAATGCGCCAGCGCTTCGGCAAGATAGGCGCCGCGGTTCCATTGCGGGCTTTTCGAAGCGTCGGGCTCAAAGCGGGTATCCGGATTGAACACCGCCGACCAGAAATTCATCGCCCAGCGCTGGTTGAAGGGAAACTCCAGGGTATTGGCGGGGATTGCCGCGTGCACCGGCGGCAGGCTGAACAGATAGGCCTTGATCGCCAGCGCGTCGGCCTCGGTCATGTAGGTATAGGACGTAAACGGCATCGCCGGATAAAGCCGCGCGCCGTCGCGGCGGGTGCCGCGATGAACCGCATTGAGAAAATCCTGATCGCTGTAATTGCCGATGCCGGTTTCCTTGTCGGGCGTGATGTTGGTCGAATACAGCGTGCCGAACGGCAGCCTGATCGCGAGGCCCCCGGCGTAATTCTCTCCGCCTTGAGAGGTGTGGCAGGCCTCGCAATCCGCTGCACGCGCGAGATAGGCGCCCCGCTCGACCAGGCTCGCTTTGGCGAGCAGTGCCGGGACGCCGGTGGGATCGGCGGCCTTGTAGTCCGCCAATGCCATTTTCTGGCCGTCCGCGAAGGCCATCGGACCGGGGCCGCGGACGATCCAGATGGCCGCGACTGCCGCCACCACGACGATGGCGACAACGCTAAGGAGAATGCGGCGCGCGGCTGGGCTCATGACTTCCTCCCCGCTGCAATCAGCGACCGGTCGATCGGCAGCCGCCGCAAGGCGACGCCGGTCGCGGCGTAAATGGCGTTGCGCAGCGCCGGCGGACCCGCGGTTGCGCCGGTCTCGCCGATGCCGCCGGGCGCCTCGCCGCTCTTGATGACGTGAACCTCGATCTTCGGCGTCTGGTCGATGCGCAGCATGCGATAGTCGTGGAAGTTGGACTGCTGGACCCGCCCCTTTTCGATAGTGACCTCGCCGTAGAGCGCGGCGGTGAGGCCGAAGATCAAGCCACCCTCGAGTTGCGCTACAATGGTATCTGGGTTGACGGCGATGCCGGTGTCGACGGCGGATGTGACGCGGTGCACTTTCACATCGCCCTGCTCATCGACTTCCGCCTCCACCACGGTTGCGATGAAGCTTGCGAACGACGGCTGCACGCAGACACCGCGTCCGACACGCGCCGGCAGCGGCTGGCCCCAACCCGATTTTTCCGCCGCGAGATTGAGCGCCGCGAGAAAGCGCGGCTGGTTTCCGAGCATCGAGCGGCGGAAATCCACCGGATCCTTGCCGGCCTTGCGCGCCAGCTCGTCCATGAAACACTCGACCGCAAACACGTTGTTGTTGGGGCCGACGCCGCGCCAGAACCCGGTCGGCACCGCCGGCGGTTCGGCCCGCACGAATTCGACATGGAAATTCGGGATGTCGTAGGGCACGTCGATGGCGCTGTCGACGCCATCGATGTCGACGCCTTTCTGAAACCCCGGCGGAAACCAGCGCGCCATGATAGATGAGCCGCTGACGCGATACTTCCAGCCGACGATCTTGCCGCCGGATAAAGTCGCGGCAATGGTGTCGCGATAGACCGGGCGATAGATGTCGTGCTGGATGTCCTCTTCGCGGGTCCACACCATCTTGACGGGCCCATCGACCTGTTTGGCCACGCGAACCGCCGCGACCACCATGTCGGCCTCGAGCTTGCGCCCAAAACCGCCGCCAAGCAGGTGATTGTTGACAATCACCTTCTCGACCGGCAGCCCGGCCGCTTTCGCCGCCTCTGTCTGCACCCGGGTCACGACCTGCGTGCCGGTCCAGACCTCGCAAGAATCGGGCGTGACATGAACGGTGGCGTTGATCGGCTCCATCGTCGCATGCGCGAGAAACGGCAGCTCATACGACGCTTCAAGCTTGTCGCCGGTGGCAAGGCCCTTGGCGATGTCTCCTACGGATTTCGCGACCGCGCCGTCCTTCTCGCTGGCGGCGCGCAGGTCGTCCCAGATTTCTTTCGAACTGACGCGCGCGTTTGGGCCTTCGTCCCAGTCGATCACGAGTGCATCGAGGCCCTTCTTGGCCGCCCACATGTGGTCGCCGACCACCGCGACCAGATCGTCGAGCACCACGATCTTCTGCACGCCTGGAATTTTTTTGGCAGCGCTGTCGTCGACCTTGGCGACCTTGCCGCCGAATACCGGACACGCCTTCAGGGTTGCGAATTTCATGCCGGGCAGCATCGCATCGATGCCGTAGACGGCCTTGCCGTTGACCTTATCGGGGGTGTCGAGCCGCTTCAGCGGCTTGCCGATCAGCACGAAATCCTTCGGATCTTTCAGCGCGACGTCCTTTGGCGGGGGCTGGCTATTGGCCGCATCCGCCAGTTCACCGTAGGGAAGCTTGCGCCCGCTCGCCGCATGCGTGACCACGCCGTTTGCCGTCGTGCAGCTTGCCGGCTCGACCTGCCATTGCTGCGCCGCGGCTTGGACCAGCATGGCGCGGGCGCCGGCGCCGGCAGCGCGCAACGGCTTCCACCACGCCCGAACCGAATTGGAATTGCCGGTGGCTTGAATGCCGAAGGCCGGATTGCCGTAAAGTTTGTCGCTCGGCGGCGCATGCTCCAGCATCACCTGCGCAAAATCAGCGTCGAGTTCTTCGGCCAGGATCATGGAGATCGAGGTATAGACGCCCTGCCCCATCTCGACCTGCGGCATCACCAGCGTGGTCTTGCCGGAATGGTCGATCCGGATGAAGGCATTCGGCGCGAACTTTCCCGTGGTGTCGTCGGGCGGCTGCACCGGTTCGTTGACCGGCAACGCGCGCGCCGGCAGATGGAACGCGAGCACGAACCCGCCCGCCAGACCGCCGGTCAGCAAGGCACGGCGCGATACTTCGGAACGCTTCTGGATATTCGCCATGACCGCCTCCTACGACTGACGCCCGGACGCGGCCTGCTTGATGGCCGCGCGAATCCGCACATAGGTGCCGCAACGGCAGATATTTCCGGCCATCGCCGCATCGATGTCGGAATCATCAGGGTTGGGCGTCGTTGCCAGCAGCGCCGCGGCCGACATGATCTGGCCCGACTGGCAGTAGCCGCACTGGATCACCTCCAGATCGAGCCAGGCCTTCTGCACCTTTCCGCCGACCGGCGACGCGCCGACGCCTTCGATGGTAGTGACGGCGCGATCGCGCACCGCACCCACGGGCAACACGCAGGAACGCACCGGCTTGCCGTCGATATGCACGGTACAGGCGCCGCACTGGGCAATACCGCAGCCGAATTTGGTCCCGGTCATGCCGAGTATGTCACGCAGAACCCAGAGCAGCGGCATGTCGGCCGGAGCGTCGAAGGATTTCTGTTCACCATTGATCGTCAGGGTGTTGGCCATCGGATGCCTCCAGTGATTGGGACGACGCCCACCGCGGCAAGTCCAGCGACAAGGGTCGATGGAGGGTGTGAACGAACAATATTGCCCTGATATCTGTCAAAAAAGCGGAGGTCTTCCTCGCAACGCTGACTTGCGTTTCCGTTGAGACCGATCGCAAATCCGGACATCAAAATTCTCATGTGACTTTGAAATTAGCGCGGCCATGTCGCCCGCAAGCCCATGGATTTCTATGCGTTTTTAATGCTCATTCTGTCGCGTTCTTGCTGTCCTGATGCGAGCGGCCTGGTTGGCTCGTCGCGCTGGGCGACCAAGCGCTCTCCGATTGGGATCACAGGTCAGTAGACACGTTCCTTCGGAGGTATCGTGGCCACCTCGTTCGTAAGCGGCTGCAAATGGACCGGCCGGTAATCGAGGCGCACATCACCCTCGTCACTGAGCCATGATAATGTGTGCCTGAGCCAATGTTCGTCGTCGCGTTTCGGAAAGTCTTCCCGCGCATGGGCGCCGCGGCTTTCCGTGCGACCGATCGCGGAGGCAAGGCTCACGCTCGCCTGGGCCAGCATGTTGTCGAGTTCGAGCGCTTCAGCGAGATCGGTATTGAAGATCATCGAGCGGTCGGCGACGGCAAGGTCGTTGCGCATCATGCCGATGACGTCGTCGAGCTTGCCCTTGCCCTCCTTCAGCAGCGGACCATCCCGGAACACGGCGCAGTGCCGCTGCATGATCCGCTGCATCGCCAGCCTGATGTCGCCGGCCCCGGTCGTGCCCTTTGACCACCTGATGCGGTCGAGCCGGCCGATGGCGCGGTCGGTTGCCGCTTTCGAGGCCGGCGCATGGCTCTCGCCCTTCTTCATGGTCTCGAGCACCCGAAGCGCCGCCGCGCGGCCGAATACGATGATATCCAGCAGCGAATTGGACCCGAGCCGGTTGGCGCCGTGAACTGAAACGCAGGCGGCCTCGCCGATGGCCATCAGCCCGGGAACGATCGCTTCGGGATCGCCGTCGCTCAGCGTGACGACCTCGCCATGCAGATTGGCAGGCACGCCACCCATGTTGTAATGGACGGTCGGCAGCACCGGGATCGGCTCGCGCGTGACGTCGACGCCGGCGAAAATTCTCGCGGTCTCGCTGATTCCGGGCAGCCGCTCGTGCAGGATTTCGGCACCGAGATGCTCCAGATGGAGCTCGATATAATCTTTCTTCGGGCCGCAGCCGCGTCCCTCGTTGATCTCGATGGTCATCGCGCGGCAGACGACGTCCCGCCCCGCCAGGTCTTTCGCGCTCGGAGCATAGCGTTCCATGAAGCGCTCGCCTGCCGAATTGGTGAAATAGCCGCCCTCGCCGCGCGCGCCTTCGCTGATCAGGCAGCCGGAGCCATAAATGCCGCTTGGATGGAATTGCGTGAATTCCATGTCCTCGAGCGGTAGCCCGGCACGCAGCACCATGGCGTTGCCATCGCCGGTGCAAGTGTGGGCGGCGGTGCAGGAGAAATACACCCGACCGTAGCCACCGGTGGCCAGCACGGTACGATGGGCGCGGAAGCGATGCAGCGTCCCTTTCTCCATATTCCAGGCCAACATGCCGCGGCAGGCGCCGTCCCCATCCATCAGCAGGTCGAGCGCCAGATATTCGACATGGAATTCGGTGCCGTGCTTCAGGCACTGCTGGTACAGCGTGTGCAGGATGGCGTGGCCGGTGCGGTCGGCCGCCGCGCAGGTGCGCTGCGCATTCTTCTTGCCGTATTCGATGGTCTGGCCGCCAAACGGACGCTGATAGATCCGGCCGTCTGCGGTGCGCGAGAACGGCACGCCGTAATGCTCCAGCTCCAGTACCGCCGGCACTGCCTCGCGGCACATGTACTCGATGGCGTCCTGGTCGCCGAGCCAGTCGGAGCCCTTGACCGTGTCGTACATGTGGAAGCGCCAATTATCCCCGTCGCCCATGTTGCCGAGCGACGCAGCCATGCCGCCCTGCGCTGCCACGGTATGACTGCGCGTCGGAAACACTTTTGTCACGCAAGCTGTTTTCAGCCCCGACGCCGCCATTCCAAGCGCAGCGCGCAGACCGGCGCCGCCGGCACCGACGATGACGACGTCATAGTCGTGGTCGATGATTTCGTACGCCCCAGTCATAAGCGACGTCTCCGGCGCCGGCCCTTGCGCCCATTCAATGACCGGCACTTTGCCGCCGTCAATATGCTATTGATGTCACACGGGCCGGAGAGAGGAGATCGAAGATCGCCGGTCAATTCCGGCGCGCTAGCCCGCGCTTCGCCGAATCGGGCCTTGCAATCGCCGGCTCTTGGACGAAACTCATGACGCCAGTTGCTTGCCGGTCTGCTCGCGAAAAATGTATTCGGCATACCAGCTCGGCCAGTCCTCATCGTGCCTGCCGATCCGTTTTTCGTGCTCGCCGTGCGCGGCCGCCGCGCGCCGGAGCGCGGCCGCGAGTTCAGTCGCCGAGCTGAACGTCGTGTCATCGGTGTCGACGCGTCCGGGCAATCGCGTCGTGACCTCCTGGAACAACCAGCCGTTGCCGTCCGGATCTTTGAACGAGGCATACGAGCGGTAGCTGCGGCGGTCGGGATCCGGACCGCCAACCCGGAGCCGCCCGAACAAATAGGGCTCGTCGGAGCCTGCGTATACGCCGCCGGCGTCGTGAAACGCCTCACTGACCGCGATGCCGCGACCGAGCAGCTCCTTGCGGGCGGCCTCGATGTCGGAGACGATCAGATACAGTCCCTGGGCGGAACCCGGTGCCGCCGCGGTCACGTTCTTGCCGAAGATGACCGAGCAGGCTGAGCCCGGCGGCGTGAACTGGATCACGCGGTAGTCCTCACCGGCGGCGAAGTCGGCGTCGAGCCTCCACCCCAGGCCGTCGTAGAAGCGCTTGGCGCGATCGACGTCCGAAACAGGGATGACGACGATCTCGAATTTCATGTCGACGGTTGGCGCGTTCGGGGTCTCGATTGTCGTTGTCATGGTCCTCTCCTTGATGCCGGGCGGAGGGACGACGCGCATGCGGTGCGCGCCGTCTCATCTCGCCCGCTTTATTGGCGCGCGGTTGCGCGTTCAGTCGGCGGGCTAAACGACGTGTCGTCGGTTTCCACGCGCCCGGGCAATCGCGCGGTGACCTCCTGCACCAGCCAGCCATTGCCGTCGGGATCGCTGAACGAAACGAACGAGGAGTAACTGCGGCGCTCCGGATCCGGGCCGCTGAGGCGGCCTTCGCGGCCGGCGCGGTGGAACACTTCGCTGACGTCGACACCGCGGTCGACGAGCTCGGCACGCGCCGCCTCGATGTCGGAAACGACGAGATAGAGGCCTTGTGCCGAACCCGGCACGGCCGGTTTGATCCCGGTGCGCGCCGTGCCGAAATGGATCGAGCACGACGAGCCCGGCGGCGTGAACTGGATCACACGGAAGTCGTCACCCGTGGCGAAGTCGGCGTCGAGCCTCCAACCCAAATTGCCGTAAAAGCGCTTGGCGCGATCGATGTCCGACACCGGGATGACAATAACCTCGAGCTTCATGGTGATCCGCCGGGGTTTTGGGGGCGCGGTTGCGGCTGTCATGTTGGTGTCCTTGCGATGCACGGCGATCACCGGCTGGTATTATGAGTTGTGCAATGCTCGGCCATCCGGACGAGGTCCGCCAGCGACTCTGCGCCGACATCGGGCAGGCACCAATCCGGTCGCCTACCCGACATAGCATGGTAGGAATCCCGATATGATCACACCTAGGTATAGGTCGGTGGCCCCTGCCCGGGCACCGCATGTCAGCGCTGTAATCCGCTGACCACTGCTGGGCCAAACTCCACAATGGTCAGAAGCACCACAACTACAAGGACGACCAGCGCAATCAGCCTGGTCGAAGACATCCGCATGGCCATCCTCCTATCGCGATCGGCCGGTCCGCCTCAGACCAGGTTGATTTCAACGTCGATGTTGCCGCGGGTGGCTTTCGAATACGGACAACTCTCATCGGCGCGTTTTGATCCGCAGTGCCCTGGCGAGACTTGTCGATCAGCCTTCGGCAACCTTCACGACCGCTTCGGCAAAGGCTTGCGGGGCTTCCTGAGGCAGATTGTGCCCGATGCCGCCGGTCACGTTCCGGTGTGAATATCTGCCTGAGAACATCTTGGCGTAGGCGCTGGGATCGGGATGTGGTGCACCATTGGCATCACCTTCCATGGTGATGGTGGGCACGGTGATGACCGGCGAGGTAGCAAGCCGCTTTTCAAGATCGTCGTATTTCGACTCGCCTTCGGCCAGGCCGAGCCGCCAGCGATAATTGTGGATCACGATAGCGACGTGATCCGGATTGTCGAAGGCGGCAGCGCTGCGATCGAACGTGGCATCGTCGAAACTCCACTTCGGCGAAGCGAGTTGCCAAATCAGCTTCGCAAAATCGTGCCGATACTTGTCGTAGCCGGCTCGCCCGCGCTCGGTGGCGAAATAAAACTGGTACCACCATTGCAGTTCAGCCTTTGGCGGCAGCGGAATCCTGCCGGATTCGGGGGTGCCGATCAGATAGCCGCTGACCGAGACGAGGGCTTTGCAGCGCTCCGGCCAGAGCGCGGCCATGATGTCGGCCGTCCGCGCCCCCCAATCGAAACCGGCCAGCGTGGCCTTCTCGATCTTGAGGGCATCCATCAAGGCGATCATGTCGACCGCCACGGCCGACGGCTGGCCATTCCGGACAGTTTCACCCGACAGGAACCGCGTCGTGCCGTAGCCGCGCAGATACGGGACGATCACCCGGTAGCCCGCCGACGCCAACAGAGGTGCAACATCGACATAGCTGTAGATGTCGTAGGGCCAGCCGTGCATGAGAATGACGGCAGGACCGTTGGCCGGGCCGGCTTCGGCATATCCGACATTGAGAACGCCGGCATCGATCTGTTTCAGCGCACCGAACGAGGTGTGCGTCCCCGGCCTGGTCTTGGGCAGATTGGCGGCTTTTGACTTGCCTGGTTGCGCATCCGCGCAACCGCCCAGCAGAAGCTGGGCGGTTGCGATGGTCATCGCAGCAGTTCCAAAAAAGCTGCGGCGATCGCGATTTATTTCTTCGTCCATGCTGTTCTCCTTTCTTCGACCGTCGGTTGACACGCGCGCCAAACAGCAACAGCGTCCAGCCTGAGCCGCTATCCTGCGCCGGGCGAAGCGACTTGAACGCTGCCCGGAGTTCGGCACTGAAGAGCTGCGGCTGTTCCCACGCCGCGAAGTGACCGCCTTTGTCGAGCTTGTTGTAGTAAATGAGCTTGGGATACGCCCGCTCCGCCCAACTCCGCGGAACTGCATAGATTTCGTCGGGGAAGGCGCTCACTCCGACCGGGATCGTGACGCCCCTGACGTCGAAGAAACCTCCTCCCGTCGAAATCTGCGTGGTGTCCCAGTAGAGGCGGGCCGAGGAGATCGCGGTCTTCGTCAACCAGTAGAGCGTGACGTTGTCGAGCACGTCGTCCCGAGTGAGCCCCTCCGTCTTTCCATCGAAGACGCGTGAGATCATACCGTAACTGCGGATGTCGTGATCCAGCATCCACGCGGCGAGGCCGACCGGCGAATCCGCGATTCCGTAAAGCGTCTGTGGCCGGTTCGACACGGGCCTGCATTGGGTGCTGTGCATCAGCATGCGAAGGAACGAAATCGTAACCGCGAGGAACGGGCATGCGGCCACTGCGCGCCGGAGCCTCTTATGGACCGTTCACTGCTCATTCTGTCGCGTTCTTGCCGTTTCCTCCGGCTGCGGGTCGTTGCCGTGCGATGGGGGCGTCGACAACGGCCGCAGAGTAGCGGGGGCATGTTCGCGACACGCAGACGCCCGCCCGGGCAATTGGTCGCGAATTACCACCGCCGCACAGTTGCCGAGGGACCGTCCTCGGGGTACCAAATTGCGAGCAGCCGCCGGGGACTTGCAGACGGCGGAATTCAATTTGGTGTGGCCGCTGGTCCTGGACAGGTTCGGTGCCGGATCGGTTGCGGCGCGGACGCCTCCCTACTCCTGCCGGCATTCGATCTGGAGGAAGCAACATGCCGACGCCCGCTCCATCGGGGCGCCCCCAATCGCAGGTGATCCTGAACTACGGGATCGCAGTTCTTGCGGCGATGGCGACCATTGCCGTGGAGATCGCTTTCAATCGCTTCTGGGGGATCAATCCGTCGGTCTCGCTGTTGCTCTGCGCAATCATGTTTGTGGCATGGATCAGCGGTACCGGCCCGGCCCTGCTGACAACTGCACTGATGGTCCTGGCCTTCGACTATTTGCTTCTTGAGCCGATTTATTCCCTCGCTCTCGATGCCAAGGAAGTTCCGCGCTTCGCGCTCTTCGCCGTGGCATCTCTCTTCATAGTGTGGTTGAGCGCGGTGCAGCAACGGACGGCAGCCTCGCTTCGACGGGCCCGCGATGAGCAGCAGGAGACCGTAAAGGAACTGCAGGTGCTCAACGAGACGCTGCGCATCGAGAACGCCGAGCGCAGGCGCGCCGAGGATGCGCTGCGAGAGAGCGAAGCCGAGCTGGCCAAGGCCAGGTATGAGGGTCAGTTGATCATCGATACCGTGCCTGTATTGATACTTCGCCATCGTGCCGACGGCGTCATTGATTTCGTCAACCAGGTCGGACGCAGCTACAGCGGACTCACCGCGACGAACTGGACGCGGCGCACCAGCGCTATTACTCATCCCGACGATATTCCGCAGATCGAAGCGATGTGGGATGTCGCACTGGTGACGGGCGAGCCGTTCGAGACGGAAGCGCGGCTCCGAAGGGCAGATGGCGAATACCGGTGGTTCGCGACCCGGCGCGTGCCGCTGCGCAATGACGACGGAGAGGTGATCGCCTGGTATGCTGCGACCTACGACATCGAGGATCGCAAGCGCGCCGAGGATGCGCTGCGCGAAAGGGAGGCGCAGCTGGCGGAGGCTCGGCGCGAGCTCGAACTCACCATCGATTCAATTCCGGTAATGGTGTCGACTTTTGATGCCGATGGCACGCGTAGTTTCGTCAATCAAACGTGGCAGAATTACACCGGTCATACTGGGCGAGAGGCGACGGGCAAAGGACTGAATAGCTCGGTCTATTATCATCCTGATGATGTCCGGCGATTCGAGAACGCGTGGCGCGTTTCACAGGCAAAGGGCGAGATGTTGTCTATCGATGTGCGCACTCGCCGTGCCGATGGCGTATATCGATGGTATACCATGCGACGCGCGCCACGACGCGACGAGAAGGGAAACATTGTCAAATGGTATTCGGTCGGTGTCGACGTCGAGGATCAAAAGGCTGCAGAAAATGCGCTGCGGCGCAGTGAAACCCAACTCGCCAATGCCGAGCGGGAACTTCGACTCACGCTTGACTCGATCCCGGCGCTGGTCTGGCGCGCCGGACTGGAAGGGAGCCCCGACTTCCTCAATCAACCAGCCCTCGACTATACCGGCCTCTCATTGGACCAAGCCGAAACCGGCTGGCCTCGCGCTTTTCATCCTGACGACAGGAAAGGCATGTTGGTCAAGTGGACCGCGATACGGGCGTCCGGCATGCCAGGCGGGCTCGAAGCCCGGCTTAGGCGCTTCGATGGTGAATACCGCTGGTTTTCGTTTCAAGCGGTGCCACTGCGCGATGAGTCGGGCAACATTGTGAAATGGTATGGGTCATCTACCGACATTGAGGAGCGAAAACGGGCGGAAAGCGCATTGCACGATGCACGAACCGCGCTGGCTCACGCCAGCCGTGTGACCATGCTGGGAGAAATCAGCGCGACGATCGCCCATGAAGTCAATCAGCCGCTGGCGGCGATCATCACCAACGGCCAGGCGTGCTTGCGCTTTCTTCGCCATGAAACGCCGGACCTGGAAGACGTGCGTGGCGCCCTTGAATGGATCGTCAAGGACGGCAACCGGGCGAGCGGGATAATCCAGCGCGTGCGCGGGCTCCTGAAGAACACCGGCATCCAGAAGACCCCGCTGGATGTCAATGACGTCATCGGCGAAGTGGCAGCCTTGCTGCAGCGAGAGTTGGACGCCCAAGACGTGATCCTGCGGCTGGAGCTCGCGCCTGCCCTGCCCCCGGCAATCGCCGATCGGGTTCAGATTCAGCAAGTCATCATCAATCTGACGATGAACGGGGTCGATGCGCTACAGGCGATCAACGACCGCCCGCGCGGCTTGCTGGTGCGCTCTTCCAGGAACGAGGCTGGTCAGGTAGTGGTCGCGGTGAAAGATAGCGGCGTGGGGATTTCTCTGGAGAACGCAAGCCGCGTATTTGACCCCTTCTTCAGCACCAAACCCGGGGGTCTGGGGATAGGCCTTTCAATCTGCCGCTCGATCATCGAGGATCATGGCGGACGACTGTGGACATCGGACGACAGGGATGGCCCGGGTGCGACGTTCCAGTTCTCCCTGCCGACGCAGCGAGCGGACGTGCATTGAGCCGGGGTTTCTGCACGACCGTGCCAAGCCGTAAAATCTTGCGGCGCGCGGCGGCCGAAGAAGGCAGTTGACGAATGGTCGCCATGGAAGGGAAATCCGAGCACATCGTTCTCGTCGTTGACGACGACGAGTCGGTGCGGGTTGCGCTGACGAACCTGTTCCGCTCGATAAACCTCAAGGTAGAGGTGTTCAACTCGGCGGCCGAGCTGCTCCAGAGCAAGCTTCCCGACTTTGCCAGCTGCCTGGTGCTCGACATCAGGTTACCCGGCGTCAGCGGGCTGGAATTTCAGGACACCCTGGCCAAGGCCGGAATTCGCATTCCGATCGTCTTCATGACCGGCCATGGCGATATTCCGATGTCGGTAAAGGCGATGAAGGCCGGCGCCGTCGATTTCCTGCCCAAGCCGTTCCGAGACCAGGACATGCTGGACGCCGTGACCCGGGCGCTCGACCAGGACCGCAGGCGGCGCGACGGCGACAAGGCGGCATCCCAGCTTCGGCATTTGTTTGAAACCCTGACCCGGCGCGAGCGCGAGGTCATGTCCCTCGTCACCTCCGGCCTGATGAACAAGCAGATCGCACACGAACTGCAGGTCAGCGAAATCACCGTGAAAATCCATCGCGGACATCTGATGCGAAAAATGGAGGCCCGATCGCTCGCCGATCTCGTGCGAATGGCAGAGTTGCTCAGGATCAGGCGGCAAGACTAGCGGAATTCGAAACCTAAGTATGATATTCAGGCAACGTGTCCCGGCTCAGTCTGGCGTTTCGAGCAACGGCGTGAAAGCAGATATGCCGCTTTCCCCTCAAGGACATGTATCTTGACCGCACGCCCGGTGATTTCAATCGTTGACGATGATGACTCCGTTCGCGCCGGGCTCAACAATCTCATCAGGTCGCTCGGCTACGCGCCGTTTACGTTTGCTTCCGCCGAGGCCTTCCTGCAATCGACCGAACTGCACCATACCTGGTGTGTCATCGCCGACGTCCGTATGCCGGCGATGAGCGGCGTCGAGCTCCAATCTCATTTGCGCGGCCGGGGAAACCGGGTTCCATTCATATTCATCACCGCCGTCCCCGACGAAAACGCCCGCAGACAGGCGCTCAGCGAGGGAGCGCTTTGCTTCCTGACCAAGCCCTTCGACGAAGACACGCTGATCGGCTGCCTGGACAGCGCGATAGAGCGGCACCGCAACGGATGAGCGGTCACCTCCGTTTCGCTGCGCAGGGGCATGCGGCGAAACCAGGCGCAAGATCGAGACCGACAAAAAAAGGGGCCGGCGGCTGATTGCCACCGGCCCTTCTCGCCTGCGTCTCGTACAAAGCGCCCGGGGGAAAGCGGCTTCGCATTTTCCATTGTGGCCGCGGCTCGGGGGCAACCGGGGCCTGGGGGATTCGAGGCAGACTTGTACCGGATCAAGCTCCATGTAACTCACATTGCTCATCATCCGATCACGTGCCGAATCAATACTCAATTTCTGGATCGCATGCTGGTTCGCGATTGCTGTATTCCGCGGAATTTTGCCCCAGACTCGACGTCTCACCCCGTCGGCGACGCACTAAACCTAGGTATAGGTTTGGCGGCCAACGATGAAACCTAAGTGCGATAGAAGAGGTCGACGGCAGAGTACTATGCTGCGCGCAACAATCGAACGGGCGGAATCCTCAGGGCCCGAAACCTGAAACAGGGGGTGATACGATGTTGAACAGCTCCTCACCGGCCGCGATTTCGTCGAAGTCCTTTGGCAAAGGCACGCCGCAGCACCTTGCCTTCAACAGCACCATACGCCCTGCTCCGCCGGTGCTTCACGATACCCGCGCAGACGTCAGCGTTCCCCGAACGGAGCGGCAACCCGGCAGTTCACCTCCGACGGTGAGCGTTGCGCCGCTTCACGCAGCAATTCGCCGTGGGATAAAGTGGCACGGCATGGGGGCGGAGTTCGTCGAGGCAACGACGCGCCAGCGCGTGGATTTCAGCTTCCGCTCGTCCATGCACCTGCTTGCCGCATACGAAAAGGGTGTCCGCAACGATGGCGTGTCGCATGTCGAGGGCGCAGCACAGTCGACGCTGCGCGACGTCGCCAAGAAGCTCACATTCGTGCCGGCGACGCATGGATATCGCGAGTGGTATGACCCGCGCACCCCGACCGGTGTGACGTATTTCTATTTCGATCCCGCGGAACTTCAGATCGATTCCGAACAGAATCTCGCGGATATCCGGTTTGCGCCGCGGCTGTTCTTCGAGGACGCGACCATCTGGAGTACCGCGGTGAAGCTCAGGCAGGCACTCGACGTACCCGGCGGCACCAACCGGCTCTATGCCGAGGCGCTTGGCGTGGTCCTGATCCACGAGCTGGTGCGCCTCAATCGCGGGACACCGTCCGCCGAGGCCACCATCAAGGGTGGCCTGGCCGCCTGGCAGCAACGCATCCTGACCTCCTACATCGAGGAACATCTCCCGGAGCAAATCCCGCTCGCGACGCTGGCGCGGCTGGTCCGATTGAGCACGTTCCACTTTTGCCGCGCGTTCAAGCAATCGTTCGGCGTTCCGCCGCATCGCTACCACACCAGCCGTCGCATCGAGCGGGCCAAGGCCATGTTGGCGGAACGAAGGCATTCCGTGACCGAGGTTGGCCTGACCGTTGGCTTTAGCGAAACCAGTTCGTTTACGGCCGTGTTCCGCAAGATCACAGGCCAGACACCGAGCCGATACTACCGCGCGCTCGGATGAGAATTGCGCGACGCGTAACGTGTCAAATCCGATTGGAAACGCCGATGTCCAAATTCAGTCTTCGCGGGGCTATCGCCGCCTTGTCGACGATGATCGCGACGCCGGTATTGGCGCAGGCCGACATTCAGGAGCCTGGCGTGTATGCATTCTATCATCCCAACGCCAGCCTCGGTCTGGAATCGGCGCGGCTGGCGACGGAAGCCATGGCCTCATTGCCGATCCGCAACGGCGGAGCGCGCATGGCTATTCACCGCGGATCCAGCGAAACGCACCGTCGGTGATCACGTTTGCTTCCGCCACTTTCGAACCGCACTGGTG
>Ga0210410_10002779_pt1 | contig 15643 bp, 11 predicted proteins | sample IncBWC4MmetaG_FD_161058 | JGI IMG/M metagenome (GOLD analysis project Ga0210410, IMG submission 161058) | Forest soil microbial communities from Barre Woods Harvard Forest LTER site, Petersham, Massachusetts, United States - Inc-BW-C-4-M | ecosystem: Environmental > Terrestrial > Soil >... | reverse complement strand
TCGATGAAGAGCGCTTCAGAAAATCACTCGCCAAGGCACGCCGTTTCCTTGACGCCCGCAAACCCCTGCCGCGGGAAGACGCCATCGCTGCAAGCGCTACGACCGACCTGGCGTACGTGGATCAGCGCAACCGGTTCGTCGCGCGCTCGGGCGGCAAAATCATCTTTCTTAAGCCGAACGAAATCATTTGGATAGAGGCAGCTGCCAACTATGTGCGGCTCAATGTACGCGGCGGCCAATCGTATCTCATTCGACAGACAATGCATGAGATCGAACATAAGCTCGACACGAATATGTTTCTGCGCATTCATCGGTCTGTAATAGTCAACATAGAACGCGTGCGCGAGTTACAACCCTGCGGCGGTGGAGAGTACATCGTTATGCTCCAGGACGGAAAACAACTACCTCTTGGCCGTTCCTTCCGCCCGCGAATGGAGCAGTTACTAGCGCAAATGCTCTAGCCTCATCTTTGGGAATTAGTTGTTGGGACGAGTCGGCCTCTTTACAAGACGGCCTGCTCAGCGGGCTGTAGAGCGGATGTAAAGTTGAGCACTACATGGATGGGTTCGCAGGCAGGTCGCGAGGTGAGTGAGTACGGCTTGCGTTCCACGATCAAGATCTGGCTGATTGCTCTTCCGATCGCTGCCGGTTTTGCGCTTATTAATGGACTGCATAGCTGGCTGACTCAGATGGTTTCCGGTCCCCGAGACCCCCTATGGGCTTCGTGGCTTTCTTACTTCATTCTATTCGCATATTGGGTCGCAATTGCCCCCCTGGTAATCCGGGTTATGCGCGAGTTTCCGCTGCAGCGCGGTTCCTTCGGCAAAAACATTTCCGTGCAACTAATCTGCGTCGTTGTGTTCGGGGTCATCTATCTGACCTACTGGTGGGCGGCGAACATGTTCGTAATTCGCTATATCGGACCGAACAGGTTCGAATACTCTCCGTTCCTCAGTTTCCTGCGCGCGGCTGCGCTGCTCGCCTTAGCAAATGGCTTTTTCCGCTACTACATACCGATGGCGGCTCTCGGCTACGTCAGCTTCTATCGCGATTTATGGCGAAAGCAGGAATTGCAAACGGTCAGTCTTAGAAATGAAGTGGCCCGCTCCAAACTGCAGGTTCTGCGTTTACGCCTGCAGCCGCATTTCTTATTCAACACGCTCAACTCCATCTCTTCGCTGATACACGAGGACGCAAAAGCGGCCGACAAGATGTTGAACCTGCTCAGCGACCTGCTGCGTATCACACTGGAAAGTGGCGATCAGGAGCAACAAGTACCCCTGCGTCTGGAGTTAGACCATGTACGCAAATATTTGGAAATAGAACAGTTAAGATTTGGCCCTCGCATTAGCGTGCAATACGACGTTGGGTTGGAATGTTTGGATATTCCTGTCCCCTACCTATTGCTGCAGCCAATCGCTGAGAATGCGGTGCGCCACGGAGTCGCCCGCCGCGTCAACGGAGGAACGCTCCTCATCTCCATCGGCTGCGATCAGCGCATTTTAAAAATTGTGATCGCCGATAATGGTCCGGGGATTGCACAGGGAACTCTGTCGGAAGGCGGGCATCGGATCGGCATCAGCAGCACTCAGTCCCGTTTGAAAGCAGTGTATGGGGACGCTGCATCCATCCACCTCAACAGCACACATGAAGGCACGCGAGTCTCAATCTGGCTCCCAGTAACTTCCCCTCAATTGAATGTGGCGAATATCTAGTTACCTTTCCTGATCCTTCCCAACTCATTGACCGTAACTAATCCGGCCGTTGATGTGAAGGCGGAGCATTCGTCCCGAATTTGGAAGGACTTCAGCCCCACTGACGGCCGTTCGTCCACTGGGATTGAAGTTCACACAACAGATCACGCTATTCGTCCCTCCTCACCGGGCTTCCATCCCATTTGCGCGGAAGCACGTCATCATGGAGCCACTCGTGCTCGCTGCAACTCCGGCACATCGCCTTGCTTCCTTCGCCAGGTGGTTCGTGACCTTTAGGGGGCATGGGATGACGACGCCGTTTACTCTCAAGTTTGCCGTTGATTCACATTGTCAGCTATCGAAGTTAAGACAAGTTCTTCTCGCCTTGTTTTCCGTTTTCGCGGCGTTCGCTGCGACTGTGGCCCCGCTTACTGCTCAGACAAGCAAGGGAATCGTGGCAGGTGTTGTGCGCGACAAGACCGGTGCTGTTGTGCCGGGCGCGCAGGTGACTGCGACGGGTCAGCAAACTGGTGAAACAAGAACCGCACCGTCAGGAGACAACGGAGCATATCGCATTGAAGCGATCAATCCCGGCCTCTACACAATTCACGTCGAAAAGACCGGCTTCAACGCCTCCGACTCAAAAGACCTGAACGTCACGCCATCGCAGGTGACAACGTACGACCCTGTTCTGACAGTAGGTGAAGTCTCTCAGACCGTTACGGTCGAAGCAAACTCCAACGCGATCAACACCGAGAACGGTCAACTCTCGGGCACCATAGAGGCCGTCGAGTTACAAAAGGTGCCGATCTTCACCCTGAATCCAATTGAACTTGTAACGACCATTCCTGGCGTTCAGGTCGTAAATGCCAACCTCAACCTGGGCGGCGCAGGAGGAAACTTTTATCAGATCGAAGTCAATGGAGCCCGGCCGAGAGCGAACAACTTCATGCTCGATGGGCAGGACATCAATGACACAGGCATCGCCGGACAGGCCTTCCAGCCGCAGGTCCCGGACTCGTACCAATCGGTAGTTGCGCTCACCAACTCAAGCTCGGCCGAATACGGGCGCGCGGGTGGCGCGGTCGTCAACCTCATCACGAAGGCGGGAACAAACCAATACCACGGTAGCGCGTGGGAACTATATTCCGGCTCAGGTCTCAATGCACTTGACGGTCAGACCCGGACTACGCCGAATCCCATCAAATCCCGGTTCAATACCCACAGCTTCGGCTTTACGGCCGGCGGCCCAATCATTAAGGACAAGCTATTCGCGTTCGGTGGCACCCAATTCGAGCGGTTCTATGGATCCACCCAGGCTCCTGCAGTGGAACTGCCGGATGCTGCAGGATATGCGCAGTTGACCTCGATTGGTGGTCCACAGGTCGCGCTATTACAGGGATTACTGAACAACGGTTCGTACTTGAACTCGTATCAGGTAACGCAGAGTGGTGTAGGGGCATACAACGTCAATCCGCGTCCGGGATGTCCCACAGGGTGCCAGATCACAACGGCTCTATTTTCCCGGCCGCCGGTTCCATCGCAACAGCCAGACACCCAATGGTTGTTCCGCGTCGACTTCATCCCCCATGCAAACGATACCTTCACTTACCGCTACCTGCACGACAGGTTGACGTTCATACCGGACTTTGCCCTGAACCCTACGACTCTGCCGGGATTCGATGCTGAGGTAGGTGGGCCGTCTGAAGTTGCCGAAGGAACCTGGACCCATGTCTTCTCGCCAACTGTCTTGAACGAGCTGCGGGGCGGCGAAACGCGCATCGATTTCCTTTTCGGACCAACGCCTGAAACGGTGGCCAATCCCCAGGCAAAAATATTCAACATACAATTCGGCAGCACCAGCCAGTTCTTCCCAATCCTCGGTGCTTCGCAAAACATGCCTCAAGGCCGTAAGGAAGATCTCTACCAGGTGCAGGACACGGTGGGCTGGACCTTCGGGCGGCACTCGCTTCGCTTCGGTGCTGACGTTGGCCGGCAGATTGAGATTGATCTCGTGGCGCAGAACGCGCAGGGCCTCTTAATTTTTACAGGCAACGGCGCGGCTTCTTCGTTCGACAACTTCCTTGACGACCACCTTGGGGGGTCTGGGCAAGCGACCAGAAGCTTCGGGCCGACGCGTTTCGATCCGCATGCTTGGAAGATTGGAGCCTTTGTCCAGGACGATATCAAGATCAGTCCTGACCTGACGGTGAATATCGGTCTCCGGTATGACTATCAGTCGTTCCCCGACAATTCCCTTCCGTTCCCTGCCATCGATACCAGCAATCCATTCCTGCCGATCGACACCAAGCTGAAGATCGCGGGTGATTACAACAACATTGGCCCACGCGTCGGCTTCGCCTATGCACCCCATAGCGGTAGATTCCTGGGTGACGGGAAGACGGTGATACATGCTGGGTACGGAATTTTCTACGATACTGACTTCACGAATATCGCTGTGAATTCGGCACAGTCTTCGCCCAATGCACCGACCGGCACGCTCATATCCACGCAGGGCAACGGATTGGGAAACGCGACTTCGCTGCTCAGCACGATTACGCCGACACTCAGCCCGAGCTCAAGCGTGCAAAGTGCCTCCAAGAACCTGGTCAATCCGCAGACGATGCAGTACAACTTCGGCGTCGAACGGGAACTGCCCGCCCAGTTGAAGCTGACTGTCAACTACGTCGGCAGCCGCGGCCTCAAGTTATTTGCCAATCAGCAATACAACTACTTCGATCCCACGACCGGGCTTCGCCTGAACCCCGGGCGCGGCGCGGTCAACGCCCGCATCAACGACGCGGGCTCCAACTACAACAGCATTCAGACGGCGGTGACACGGCAGTTCTCGCACGGTCTATTCTTCTCCGCAAACTATGTTTATGGCAAAAACTTGGACGACGGCTCAGAGATATTCGCGCTCTTCGGCAACCCGAACTCGTCATACCCGGCAAACCTCACTCCGGGCAAGCGGCAGCAGGATTACGGCAACTCGCTATTCGACCACCGCAACTTTTTCTCGGTTGTATATTCGTGGTCGCCCGCTGGCTTCCACTCAGACCACGGGGGTATGAACGCCGTGCTCGGCGCCCTGACCCGCAGATGGACTGCTTCAGGCGTCACTCAACTGCAGTCGGGTTCCTACAGCAGCTGGCAAATCGCCGGATTCGACACCAATGGTGACGGCAACCCGTTCAACGATCGTCCGCTGATCGGCAACATCAAAGCTCCATTCACGACCGGCGGCATTGACGGCTCTTATGTCGGAGGCACGCCGGGAACTTTTTACGACATCGCCCAATTGAACAGCCCTGCGGGAGCCCTTGTTCCAGTCGCCACCACCCAGGTGCACTTCCTCATCCCGAGCGGTGGCGCTGAAATCACTCCGCAGGAAATTGGCCGCAACAGCTTCCAGAACCCCGGCACGACGATCTGGAATTTCGCCCTGGAAAAAGGCATTCCGATTCACGAACGGGCTTCGTTGCTGCTGCGGGGCGAGACGCAGAACCTGTTCAATCACAATGATGTCGGCATCCTTAACACAGACGTCACATCAATCGGAACTCCCGGGTATTTGAACCGCTCCAACGCCCGGGACGCGACAAATGTCACAGGCTCGCCCGGTGGGCGTTCCCTTCGTCTATGGGCGAAAATCGTCTTCTAGTCGAGGTCTTCGCAGTCGAGAGGCCATGTGCTCCGGCGCATGGCCTTATCTTTTGCATGCTCAATTTCACCCCCGCCTCAATTGCCTTGCGAGGTTTATTATCCGGAACCTGAGGCCCTGCAATGGCAATCGCTTCCGATGCGCCGCCAATTCGCAAGCGAGTACACGTTCGCGGAATTGTGCAGGGAGTTGGCTTTCGTCCTTTCGTCTATAACCTGGCCAGTGTGCTCGGCCTGACCGGCTACGTCTTCAATTCCTCAGCCGGAGTAACGATTGAGATTGAGGGCGGAACGAGCGCGGTGGAGCAGTTTCTCCAAACACTGCGGCAAAGCCCGCCTCCACTGTCGCACATCGCAGACATCGCGATCTCGGATATTCCGTCGCAACGCGAGAACACATTTTCTATCCACGAGAGTTTGGCGCAAGAGAACGAATTCGTCCTCGTTTCACCGGACGTTGCGACGTGCAACGATTGCTGGCGCGAGTTCGGCGATTCCAATGATCGCCGTTACGGATACCCGTTTACCAACTGCACCAACTGCGGCCCCCGCTACACCATCATTCAAAACATTCCTTACGACCGTCCGATGACGACGATGTCCCGCTTTCAAATGTGCAACCTGTGTCAGGCCGAGTATGAAGATCCCGGCAATCGGCGCTTTCATGCACAACCAAACGCCTGCGCGGACTGCGGGCCGTCGTTGACCCTCATCCAAAGCGGCCCACACAACGCACATGAGACGTCGCGAATCGACAACTCGTCCCTCGCAATCGTGGGTCACGCCCGCGATCTCCTGCGCGCGGGCAACATCGTCGCTGTGAAAGGTCTCGGCGGATTTCTGCTGGCTTGCGATGCGCAGAACGATGCCGTCGTCTTGCAACTTCGCGCCCGCAAGCGGCGCAGCGACAAGCCGTTCGCACTCATGGCGCGCGATATTGCCGCGGTCGAATCGTTTTGTGTCATCTCCGCAGAGGATCGCGCCGCACTGTTGAGTCCCCGCAGACCGATTGTGATCTTGCCCCGGCGCTCGGGCGCGAATCTATCTTCCGCCATCGCCCCGGGAAATGACACGCTCGGCGTCATGCTTCCCTACACGCCGCTCCACTACCTGTTATTCAGCAATTCACCCGAAGAATCATCGCAGTTTCCCGCCCTTGTGATGACTAGCGGAAACATCAGTGACGATCCAATTGTCACTTCAAACGACGAAGCGCGGCGGCGACTGGACTCTGTCGCGGATTGGTTCCTGTTCCACGACCGCGACATTTATATGCGCGTGGATGACTCAGTCGTTCGCACCTTCGAGGGCCGCGAACGCGTTCTGCGGCGCTCGCGTGGATATGTGCCGCACCCAATCGACATGGGAATTGCGTTTCAGGAACTGCTGGCCTGCGGCGGAGAACTGAAGAACACCTTCTGCCTGACCAAGGATCGTTACGCAATTCTCAGCCAGCACATCGGCGACCTGGAAAATTACGAGACACTGCAGTTCTTTAACGAGACCCTCGCGAATCTGAAGAAGCTCTTCCGCGTCGAGCCACGCGCAATCGCGCACGATCTCCACCCGAACTACATGAGCACCCGCTTCGCCCTTCAGTCGGAAATCGAACGAAAGATTGGTGTTCAACACCATCACGCTCATATCGCAAGTTGCATGGCTGAGAACCACCTCAGCGGCAAAGTCATCGGAGTTGCCTTTGATGGCACTGGGTATGGAACTGACGGCAAAATCTGGGGCGGAGAATTCCTGGTGGCAGATTTCTTCGGCTTCGAAAGACGGGCCCATCTGCGCTATGTTCCGCTCGCCGGCGGTGATGCCGCCGTCCGCGAACCTTGGCGGATGGCTCTCAGTTATCTGCGCGACACTTACGGCGCTGACCAGTTGCCAGATCAGCTGCCGTTCTTGCGAGACATCCCTGAAAGAAGCATCAAACTCGTAGATACGATGATCGCCCGGCGGTTCCAAACTGTAGAAACATCTTCCTGCGGTCGGCTCTTCGATGCTGTTGCATCTCTCGTCGGCATTCGTCAGCAAGTGACTTTCGAAGGGCAGGCCGCCATTGCACTTGAGGCAGCCGTGAAACCCGGGATCGAGCACCATTACCGCTTCCACATCGAAGAGGGCGAACCCGCTCAGCTGGATCTGCGTCCAACGATCGAGGACATTGTCAAAGATCTCGCTCTGGGTAAGCCTGCAGGCGACATTTCCGCTCGCTTTCATAACACGTTGGCTGTCGCCATCGTCGAAATTTGCAGCCGGCTGCGAAAGAGCGATGGCATGGATCGCGTCTGCCTGAGCGGCGGCACCTTCCAAAACGTCTACCTGCTGGGGCGTACACTCGAGGCACTCCGTCGCGTTGGATTTGGAGTATCTTTGCACACGATGGTTCCGCCTAATGATGGGGGAATTTCTCTCGGGCAGGCCGTCATTGCCAACCACTTGTTGCGCGAAGGAGCCTGACTATGTGTCTCGCGATCCCCGGCAAGGTTGTTGAAGCGTTCGATCAGCGCGGTATGCGGATGGCCAAAGTTCAGTTCGGCGGCATCGTCCGTGAGGCGTGTCTGGAGTACGTTCCTGAGACACAGGTCGGAGATTATGTTCTCGTCCACGTAGGTTTCGCCATCAGCAGGGTCGATGAGGCCGAGGCCCACCGAACGTATCAGTTGCTTGAGGAATTGGATCAACTCACCGAACTCAACGCGCCTGTCGTCGATGAAATTGCGACACGTGGAGATAAGCAATGAAATACCTGGATGAATATCGTGACGGACGGGTAGCGCGCAAACTCGTCGAAGAAATCCACCGCGTGCAGACAAAGCCGTGGGTAATTATGGAGGTCTGCGGCGGTCAGACTCATTCCATCGTCAAGCATGGAATCGACTATCTGCTTCCAGAAGGAATTGAACTCGTGCACGGTCCCGGTTGTCCGGTGTGTGTAACCCCGCTGGAAATGATCGACAAGGCCCATTCGATTGCGCGGCGTCCTGACGTGATCTTTTGCTCGTTCGGAGATATGCTTCGCGTGCCAGGCTCCGACGGCGATCTATTCACCATCAAATCGCAGGGCGGCGACGTTCGCGTCGTCTATTCGCCGCTCGATTGCCTCAAGATCGCTCGCGCGAATCCTGACAAGCAGGTTGTCTTCTTCGCGATTGGTTTCGAAACCACCGCGCCGGCAAACGCGATGCTGGCATGGCGCGCACAGCAGGAAGGTATGAAGAATGTCTCCCTGCTGGTGTCTCACGTTCTGGTGCCGCCGGCCATCGCGGCCATCCTGCAATCTCCACTCAATCGCGTTCAAGGCTTTCTAGGACCCGGTCATGTATGCGCCATCATGGGATATCGCGAATACGAACCCATGAGCGCGCGCTTCAAGGTTCCCATCGTCATTACCGGTTTTGAGCCGCTCGACATTCTGCACGGAACACTCATGACCGTTCGGCAGCTCGAAGCCGGACGCGCCGAGGTGGAAAATCAGTATTCGCGGATCCTCGACCGGGAAGGAAATCGTTCCGCTCAAAAGCTGGTTTGCAGCGTCTTTGAGATCGCTGATCGAAAGTGGCGCGGCATCGGCACAATTCCAAAAAGCGGCTACAAATTGCGCTGGGAATTCCGCGAACATGATGCGGAACGTTTATTCGATGTGAAAGAGATCGACACCCGCGAACCGGCGATCTGCATCAGCGGGCAAATTCTCAAAGGCATAAAAAAGCCTCACGACTGTCCAGCGTTTGGAACATTGTGCAGTCCGCAGCGTCCGCTGGGAGCGACCATGGTTTCGGCTGAAGGCGCGTGTGCTGCCTATTACGCATATGGGCGGCATTTGAAAGCAGAGCGCGAGAACAGCACAGCAAGTCTCGTCGGAGGCGCAGCATGACACAGCCTGCCGGGCCCGCCACCAGTGCCGCGAGTGCTCTACCAGTCCAGAGTGGCTGGCGCGAAAAAGTCATGCGCAAATGTCAGGAGTCTGTCGAGGTCAAACAGCAATTTTTTGACCGCTACGCCGACGCCATTGGCGAACTGAGTCAGCAGATGGCAACTCGATTTAGCCAGGGCCATCAACTCTGGGTCATGGGAAACGGCGGCAGCGCGTGCGATGCGCAGCACATTGCAGTCGAATTCGTGCACCCGATCATCGAGAAGCGTCGCGCTCTGCCTGCGTTCGATCTGGTCAGTCAGGTGCCCGTGCTCACGGCGATCTCAAATGACAAAGACTTCGCGCGTGTCTTTGTCGATCAGATCGAGCTGTGGGGCCACCCGGGCGATATCGTGGTGGCGATTTCAACCAGCGGCAACTCCCCCAATCTGATTTATGCGCTCGAGGCTGCGCGCCGCAAGGACATGCTGACGATTGCCTTTTCGGGCAAAGACGGCGGCCGCATGGTGGACGCCGCCGAGTACTGTTTCACCGTTCCCAGCTATAGCATTCATCGCATCCAGGAATCGCATGTCGCTCTGCTACACATCCTGTGGGACCTGACGCATGTTGCCATGGGTGAGGAGGATGTAATCTGATGGGCCCCGTCGAGCCGGTTGCGAAAATGCACGGCGAAGATTTGGACGCTTCTACTGATGCCAGCAATGTTCCCTATCCGCTTTTAGCCTCATGCTCGCTGCCCATCTTTGACCACAAGAACATCGTGCTGGGTCATGGAAGCGGCGGCAAGCTCACCGCAGAACTGATCGACAAAGTATTCCTCCCCGCATTTGCGAATCCAGTCCTCGACAAACTTGACGATCAGGCCGTGCTGCAAGTTGCTGGTGCGCAACTCGCATTTACCACTGATTCCTTCGTAGTCACGCCGATTTTCTTCCCAGGCGGTGACATCGGCCGCCTTGCCGTCAACGGCACCGTCAATGACCTCGCGATGAGCGGAGCGCGCCCCCTGTACCTCTCGGCCGCATTCATTCTCGAAGAGGGCCTGGCCTCAGAGGACTTGCGCCGCGTTGTGGAATCCATGCGCGCCGCAGCAGACGAGGCCGGAGTGCAAATTGTCACGGGCGACACCAAGGTCGTGAACCGTGGCAAGGGAGATCAGATATTCATCACCACCACCGGAATCGGAGTGATCGAACGGCCGGTGACCATTTCTGCCGACCGTGCCCGCCCCGGAGACAAGATCATCTTGAGCGGATTCATCGGCGATCACGGCATGGCCGTAATGTCGCAGCGCGAAAACCTCGAGTTTGAAAGCGAGATAGAAAGCGATTGCGCCCCATTGCATGGGCTGGTAACCGCCATGCTGGACGCAAGCGAAACATCTGGTGGCAACTGTCCGCGGGAAAATCATCCGCTGCACTGTCTGCGCGATCCCACCCGCGGCGGCGTTGCTACAACGCTGAATGAAATCGCCGGGCGCTCTCGCGTGGGAATGCTGATTGATGAGGACTTGATTCCTTTCCGCGAGAGCGTGAAAGGCGCTTGCGAGATTCTAGGCCTGGATCCCCTCTATGTCGCCAACGAGGGCAAACTGGTCGCGATCGTGGCTGCGGAAGCAGCAGATGCCGTCCTGCAACGAATGCGCTCCCACCCGCTCGGCGAGCAAGCCACCGTGATCGGCGAAATCGTGCCCGAACATCCTGGAATGGTGCTCATGAAGACGGCGGTCGGCGGCACGCGGGTTCTGGATGTGATGTTCGGGGAACAGCTGCCAAGAATTTGCTGAATCGCAGCGTCTCAACCACGCTTCCGGCCACTCAAGTAGCTCCTTCTAGCAGCACTCAAACGGATTTAAAGTATGTGGAAATTATCCGCCTCGAGTGTTATCTCGGCGAGCGTTTGACGGCGCATCAAACCTCGGAGTAATGTTTCCGAGCCAAACGGTGGCGCATGTCTCGCGCCGCAGATTTCACGCCGGGAGGTGCAGTTTTCAACTGCGCTCTCCATCCCGCTGAATCCCCCAGAAGCGTACGACTTCCCTTTCTCTTGAGACCAGCGCAGTTGTCGACGGCGTGCAGTAATTCAGGCCAAGCTTCATTCCCGATTTTCTCTAACAAAATTCATTGTTTGCAGGAGCGTTCAAGCGAGTTCGAAAGCGCTCGTCAGCGGACGCGTTTGCACAAGTCAAGGAGAGTTCCATGCCGTCTTCTGTAAAGGAAGTCCACATTCTCTGGATTACGGCCGGTCTCGGCTGCGATGGCGACAGCGTCTCGGTTACGGCGGCCGAGCAGCCAAGTATCGAGGATGTGCTGCTCGGAGCCATCCCCGGATTGCCCAAGGTTTATCTCCACAATCCCGTGCTCGCATACGAGAACGGCGACGATTTCATGAAGTTTTATTACGAAGCGGAGCAAGGCCGTCTCGATCCGTTCGTGCTCGTTGTCGAGGGCTCCATTCCAAACGAGAGCATCAAGGACGAGGGCTACTGGGCAGCTGTCGGAACAGACCCACACACCGGCCAGCCGATCCCAACTTGCGAATGGATCGACCGCCTGGCCCCGAAAGCGCTCGCCGTCATCGGTGCCGGCACCTGCGCAACCTACGGCGGAATTCACGCAATGGCCGGCAATCCGACTGGCTGCATGGGTCTGGCGGATTACCTCGGTTGGGAATGGAGGTCCAAAGCCGGTCTTCCGATTGTGAATGTCCCCGGATGCCCGGTTCAACCGGATAACTTCATGGAAACCGTGCTCTACCTGCTCTATCAAGTCGCGGGCATGGCGCCCATGATTCCGCTCGACAAGCAACTCCGGCCGACGTGGCTCTTCGGCAAGACGGTCCACGAAGGCTGTGACCGCGGCTCATATTACGAGCAGGGCGACTTTGCTACACACTACGGATCATCGAAATGCCTGGTGAAACTCGGCTGCTGGGGACCGGTGGTCGATTGCAACGTCACAAAGCGCGGCTGGATGCGCGGCATCGGTGGCTGTCCAAACGTCGGCGGCATCTGCATCGGCTGCACCATGCCTGGCTTCCCCGACAAGTTCATGCCCTTCATGGACGAACCACCAGGCGCGAAGCTTTCAACGAACACGATCCGCACCTACGGCCGTTTCATCCGCACCATGCGCAGCATTACCAACACCACTTTGAATAAAGAACCGAAGTGGCGGCATCGCAAGCCAGAGTTGACCACTGGCTATCACCCCCAAAATTACTGAAAAGGATAAGACGCCATGGCAGCCACACCTGAGACTTTGTCAGAATCTCCGCAGAAGAAGCGGAATCTCGTCGAAATGAACTGGGATCCGATTACCCGGATCGTCGGCAGTCTCGGCATCTTCACGAAGATCGATTTTGAAAACCGCGAAGTTGCTGAATGTCACAGCACATCTTCAATCTTTCGCGGCTACAGCATTTTCATGAAGGGCAAAGACCCCCGCGACGCCCACTTCATCACCAGCCGCATCTGCGGCATCTGCGGAGACAACCACGCCACCTGCGCCGTCTACGCGCAGAACATGGCCTTCGGCGTAAAGCCGCCTGCGCTCGGTGAGTGGATCATCAACCTCGGCGAGGCAGCGGAGTACATGTTTGACCACAATATCTTTCAGGACAATCTAGTCGGCGTAGACTTCTGCGAGCAGATGGTGAAGGAAACGAATCCCGGAGTCTGGGAGAAGGCACAGCAGAAAACCTCCCCGAACGCAGACAAGCATGGCTACCGCACCATCGCAGACATCATGCGCGCGCTCAATCCCTTCACCGGCGAGTTCTATCGCGAAACATTGGCGATGAGCCGCATGACGCGCGAGATGTTCTGTCTGATGGAGGGCCGGCATGTGCATCCATCGACGCTCTATCCCGGCGGAGTGGGGACCGTCGCAACCATTCAGCTCTTCACCGACTATCTCGTTCGCCTCATGAAGTATGTCGAATTTATGAAGAGGGTCGTGCCGCTGCACGACGATCTTTTCGACTTCTTCTACGAGGCGCAACCAGGATACGAAAAGGTAGGCCAGCGACGCATATTGCTCGGATGCTGGGGATCCTACAACGATCCCGACTACTGCGATTACACATATAGAAACATGACCGAGTGGGGACGCAAGATGTTCGTCACTCCCGGCGTTGTCGTCGATGGCAAGCTGGTAACAAATGACTTGGTTGACATCAATCTCAACATCCGCATTCTCCTCGGCCACTCCTACTACGACGATTGGCAAAATCAGGAAACCTTCGTTGCCAGAGATCCCCTCGGCAATCCAGTCGACAAACATCACCCCTGGAATCAGACAACGATTCCGCGTCCGCAACGGCGCGACTTCAATGGAAATTACACGTGGGTCATGTCGCCGCGCTGGTATGACAAGCGAACGGGCGATCATCTCGCGCTCGATACAGGCGGCGGCCCAATCGCGAGATTGTGGTCCACCGCGCTGTCTGGACTGGTCAACATCGGATACGTCCAGGCCACTGGCCAAAGCGTAAAGATCAACCTGCCGAAAACTGCGTTATTGCCCGAAGCAGAGTTCGAGTGGCATATTCCGCAGTGGAGCAACACCATCGAACGCGACCGCGCGCGCACGTATTTCCAGGCGTACGCTGCGGCGACGGCGCTGCACTTCGTCGAGAAGGCCCTTGCGGAACTGCACGCTGGCCGCACCAGCACGTGGTCAGAATTTACGGTTCCCGAAGAAGCAATCGGCTGCGGATTCCACGAGGCGGTTCGCGGTGTGTTGTCGCATCACGTCGTCATTCGTGACGGCAAGATCGCCAACTATCATCCCTATCCGCCAACGCCGTGGAACGCAAACCCGCGCGACATCTACGGCACACCCGGTCCCTACGAAGACGCCGTGCAGAATACGCCGATCTTCGAAGAGAACGGCCCCGAAAACTTCAAGGGCATCGACATCATGCGTACGGTTCGCAGCTTCGATCCGTGCTTACCGTGCGGCGTACACATGTACGTCGGCGACGGCAAGGTTATCGAAACGAAACATTCACCCATGTTCGGGGTAGCGGGGCATGAGTAATGGCGGCCAGCATTGAACAACCGATGGCACCACCGCGACGCGGAGAGTTCCGCGCTCAAACCGAACGCGTAGAAAAACTGGCAGGCAAACTCGATCAGGCAGGCGACCCGGAGGTTCGGGCCGCCGCGCTTGAGCTCGTTCAATCCGTAATCGAACTGCACGGCGCCGCGCTGCAGCGGCTGATAGACAAGTGTGTCGAAACACCAGAGGGCGAGCGCGTGCTGAACGACGCGTTGCAGGACGATCTCGTCGCGAGCATGTTCCTGCTCCACTCGCTCCACCCCGACGACATAGAAACGAGAGTCGTGCGCGGCCTTGAGGCCGTCCGCCCATATCTCAAATCTCACGGTGGAGATTGCGAGTTGGTCAGCGTGCGCGACGGCGTCGTTCGACTGAAACTGCACGGCACCTGCGGCAGTTGTCCGTCTTCGTCACTAACACTGAAGAACGCTGTGGAAGAGGCTCTCTACGAAGCCGCTCCAGACATCCTTGAAATCATCGCCGAGAATGCCGCCGCTGAGCATTCCACTGCCTCCAACTTCGTAGTCCTGAAATAGAGTTCGCACTCGAAGGAGATACACGATGGCGTATCAACACACAACACCCGACAAGCCCTCTCATACTCCAGGGACACCGCGAGGCGAAGACCTTGCCAAGTACTCAGCCAGAAGACTCGGCCGCTACGAGGACGACGCCACCGGAATCAATGTCGAAGACCGCAGGCCCATCGACCCGCGTATGCCTCATATGCCACCCGCATAAACCGGCGTCGCGCTGAAGGATCGCAATGACTGAACGGCCTGAAAATAACGCGGAGCGCGACACGACACCATCTTTCCTGCGTCAGTTCGCGCGCCGGCGTGCGCCGGTCGAGCAGTGTGAATTGTGCAGCGCTGAACTGGTCCCTGTTCACCAACATCTGCTGGACCCAAAGAAGCGACAAATCATCTGCGCGTGTGATGGATGCGTTGTGCTGTTTTGCGGGCAAAGTGGCGCACACTATCTCCGCATTCCCCGCCGCATCCGGCTGCTTGCCGACTTCCAGATCACAGACCTCCAGTGGGAGTCCCTGATGATTCCCATCAACCTCGCATTTTTCTATCGCGATAGTGCTGCGAACAGGATGATCGCGATGTACCCCAGCCCCGCGGGCGCAACCGAGTCGCTGCTCAGCCTCGAATCATGGACAGAAATCGTCGCTCAGAATCGCGTGCTGCAAACGATGGAGCCCGATGTTGAAGCGTTCCTGGTCAATCGTGTGGGCACGGCATCCGAGTACTTCGTTGTTCCCATCGACGAGTGTTATCGGTTGGTTGGCCTGATACGCATGCATTGGAAAGGCCTTTCGGGAGGCACCGATG